>Ga0209573_1001209_pt1 | contig 42043 bp, 42 predicted proteins | sample TNRBio252014_DNA_FD_185870 | JGI IMG/M metagenome (GOLD analysis project Ga0209573, IMG submission 185870) | Wastewater treatment Type I Accumulibacter community from EBPR Bioreactor in Madison, WI, USA - TNR Reactor_6/25/2014_ DNA (SPAdes)... | ecosystem: Engineered > Bioreactor > EBPR >...
GCTTTGGTGAAGACCAAGGCGGATGCGGATTCGAAGCTTTTAGCCGCTCAAGGGTCTATCGCTAATCTTGAGAAGAGCCTCCAGGGCTCTCAGGCTGACATCCAGAAGGCCCAAGGTCAGATCGTGAGCTTGGAAAACTCTCTCAAAGCGTCCCAGAATGAAGCCGCTTCGATCAAAGCCCTTCAATCCCGCACGTTGGACGAGTTCAACACCTTCAAAGCAGCCTCGACCGCCAGACAAACGGATCTTGAAACCTCCATAAGATCCCTCAGATCCTCGCTGACCCAGAAAGAAGCGCATGTAGCCGACCTGACGAGGTCACAAGCCGCTCTGGAGGCCAAGCTGCGTCAGGCCGGGTCGGACGCCGTAAGATCGGCAGAAGCAGCGGCTTCGATGCAGACAGCAATTTCGACCCTCACCGCGACGCGTGACGCGGTCACGATCGAGCGCGATAGGCTCAGGTTGGAACTCGATAAGACCCTTTCCGAATCACGGGACACCGCGGCCAAGCTTCAGACCGCGCAAAATGAGCGCGTCGAATTCCAGAAGCTCCTGACGGACGCGGACAACAGGATCAAGAGCTCTCAGCAGTCCATCGCGAACCTTGAAACGAACCTGCAAGCCTCGCAAGGAGAAACCGCCGCTCAGCGCAAAGCCGCCGAAGCGTTGAAGCAATCCCTCGAGTCGGCCAATAAGGCTCTTACCCAGGCCCAATCCTCCAGATTGGATACGGCGGCCCGCCTTAATTCCAAGACCAAAGAAGTTGACGTGCTCATGGCGGCCAAAGCTTCCGCGGACGCGAAGTTGACCGCCGCGCAAGGCTCCATCGCCAATCTCGAGAAAAGCCTGCAAGCCTCGCAGAACGACATCGCCAGACTTCAAGCTTCCCAAGCCCAGGCCCAGAGTAGGAACACCGAGCTCGAAGCGCGTTTGCAGACTTCCGAGTCCCAGAAGCGTGACCTTGAGCGCCTGCTTCAAGAGAGCAAGTCATCCGCGGCCTCCCTCGGCGCCAGGATCGAAGGGATGAACACCGACCTCTCGTCGGCCCGTCAGACCCTGGCCGCGCATGAGACGGCGCGCAAGGACCTTGAGCAAAAACTCTCCCGCGCCGAATCCGCCGGCCAATCGCTTCAAAAAACATTGATCGGCCGTCAGGCGGCGATCGGAGAGCTCGAATCGAAGCTCAAGACCGCTTCCGCTGACCTCGGACGCTCGGACGCTTCGCGCACTCTCCTGTCACAGGAATTGGCTGACGCAAAGAAGGATGCTGAAGCGCTCCGCGCCCAGATCGCACAGAACAGCGCTGTCCAGGCAACCCTGACCAGCTCGCACGAGCAGCTCCAGGCGCGCGCGGCCGAACTCGAGACCGCGGTCCAGTCAGGCCGGCAGAACCTCGCCAAAGCCCAGGAAGTACTCAAGTCATATGAGGCACAGAACCTGGCGCTTCGCGGTCAGTTGGACCAGACCCGCCGGTCCGCTATGGAGAAGGACGGTCAGATCGCGCAGATGGCCGGTCTCCAGACCCGTCTCGGCAGCCAGATCAAGCTTTTGACCGAGGAATCCAGGACACAGCGCGCCGCCGTGACCGAACTCCGGGACCAGAACGCGGCTCTCGAATCGAAGTTGGCGGCGGAATCTGGACGCCAAAAGGAGATCCTTCAGGACCTGAGCCGCAAAGACGCCGAACTGGTCGAGCAGACCCGCGCCATCGAAGAACTGACCCGTCGTCAGTCAGACCTTCAAGCCTCTCTCGCGGCTTCCGAAAAGAATGTGTCCGGCTCAAGCGCCCGCGCCGAACAGCTTGAATCCGAACTGAACCTCGCCCGCAAGGAAGCGGAGGCCGTCCGTCAGGCCAAGACGTCCATGGAGTCCGTTCTTCAGGGTTCCCAGCGTGAGATCGGTTCGCTCCAGGACCGGATCCGCGCCGCGCAAGCCGACCTGGCCGCCGCACAGGACCGTCAGCAGAAGCTCGTTGCGGAGATAGAGTCCCACAAGAAGTCATCCCTTGAGACCCGCACCGCGCTCAACTCCGAAGTCCAGCGCGCCTCGGCCGAAGCGGCCAAGCTCCGCGAAGCCGCCAGGACCGCCGAAGAAACCGTCCGCTCGCTCCAACAAGCCCAGAACGCTTCGCTCCAGGAGATCAACGCGCTCCGGACGGAGAAGGAACGCCTCTCCGCCCAGAACGACGGCCAGAAGAGCCTCCTTGAACGCGCCGAATCCGCCTGGAAGGAAAAGTTCGCACAGACCGAGAACGTCTGGAAAAGCAAGGTGGACGAGCTCTCCGCCCGTCTCGCGAAGATCGGGTCCGGCGTCAACGCGGCGCGCGAAGAGTCGGAGCGCTACCGCAAAGAATTGCAGGAGTCCAAGCTGCGGGAAGCCCAGGCCCAGGCCGAGCGGATCCAGCTGAACACCGAGATCGCCAAGTCGGATGCCCAGATCCGCCGCGAACGCCAGGAGCGTGATTCTGTGACGTCGGCGCTCACCCAGGCACAGAAAGCTCACGCTTCCGCACAGGCTGAGCTCGCGCGTCTCAATACTGAAGTGAGCCGGCTCTCATCGGGCGTTGAGCAGAACTCCGGCGCCCGGATCGCCTTGGAACGGGAAAATCAGACCCTCAAGCAGTCCCAGGCGGCCGCACAGACCCAGCTTCAAACGCTCCAGGTCTCCAAAGCGGATATTGAAAAGTCCCTCAAGGCCGCCCAGGCCAGCGAAGCCGCCGCCCGCGCGGAAGCCCAAAAGGCCCAAGCCGCGATGGCCGCGCTGCAAGCCGACCGGACACAGCTCGAAGCTGACGCGGTGGAAGCCGTCCAAGGCGTCTCCAAACAGAGCGAGGTCAGGATCGAACAGCTCAACTTGGAACTGGCCAAATCCAAGGAAGCCTTCAAATTATTGGAAAGTGAATTGGAGTCTTCCTCCGAGTCGCTGGCCGAACGTCAGGCCCAGACCCAGAAGCTTGAGCAGGCCCTTCAACAGAACCGCGAGTCGATCGCCCAGTTCGAATCCGTCCGCCGCGACCTGAGCGGCCGTCTGAACGCCGCCGAAGAGCGGGCCAAGAAGCTGGAGGCGGAAGTCACCAGACTTGCGGCCGAAGCGGCCAAGCCCGCCGCGGAAACGGCCGAAACCCAGAAGATGCGCGCCGACCTCAAGGCACTCCAGGCCCGCCTCAGCGAGTCCAGTGCTGTCGAGAAGTCGCTCCAGACGGAACTCGCCCTCGCGCACCGCGCGGCCGAACAAGCCTCAGGCCGCGGATCACGCGAACTCCCCCAGCTCCGCGACAAGATCAACTCACTTGAATCCGAACGCAACAAGCTGATCGAGGAGCATAAGAAGTCCGAAGCGCAAAAGGTCCAGCTCGCCGCCCAAGTCGAGGAACTCAAAAAAACCCTCGGTCAGGCCGCCGTCGCCTACAAGCAGCAATCGGTCGTTCAAGCGGGACTTCGCAAGAAGCTCGAGATCACCGCCAAGAACTCCCCGACCGCCCAGCCGGTGGTCCCGACAGCTCCCGCGCCCGCGTTGACCGCGTCCGCCGCCGGCAACCCTCAAGGTGCCGTCGAAACGAGCGAGACCATGAGCCCGATCGGCCGCCTGTCGGCGATCCGCGCGCTCAAGATCATGCGCACCGACCCCGAGCTCATGAAGCAGAACCAGGCGCCGCTCAAGCCCCGGGCGACCGCGACCCTGATCATCTCAAGACCCGAGAACGACTACCTGCTCGTCTCAATGGACCATATCCAGGGGCTCAAGGAAGGTTCCAAGCTCACGCTGAGCGTGGACAACGCCCCGATCTATGACGCGGAGGTCCGCAAGGCGGGAGACTATGACATGATGACGCTCAAGATCACGAAGCGTCACGTGGACGCGGCGGACTTCGATAAGGGTCAGATCTTCGAGGCTAAAGAGATCTAAGTTCGACAAAAAAGCCCCGTTCGCTTTGCCGGCATCAGGCCGGTCAGGTGAACGGGGCTTTTTCATTTCAGGTCCGAGGGATGCGTTCCCCCTCGACAGGAGTTTGAACGGGAGCTTACCGGTTGGACTTTATGGCGGGCTTGCCGTGGACTTCTTCGGCGACCAGCTTCATATCCGATTCGAGCATCATGCGGACGAGCTTTTTGAACGAGACCTTGGGTTTCCAGCCGAGCTCGCGGCGCGCCTTGCGCGGGTCGCCGAGCAGAACGTCCACCTCCAAAGGCCGGAAGTAACGCTTGTCGATGCGGACATACTTTTTCCAATCCAGACCGGCGGCGCCGAACGCTTCCTCAAGGAAGTCTTTCACCGAGTACGTCTCACCCGTCGCGATCACGTAGTCCTGGGGCTTCTTGGCCTGCAGCATGAGCCACATGGCTTCGACATAATCCCCAGCGAATCCCCAGTCGCGCTTGGCGTCCAGGTTACCCAGATAGAGCTTGTCCTGAAGCCCGTGCTTGATCCGGGCGATCGCCCGCGTGATCTTGCGCGTGACAAAGGTCTCGCCGCGGCGCGGCGACTCGTGGTTGAAGAGGATGCCGTTGCAGGCGAACATCCCGTAGCTGTCCCGGTAGTTCTTCGTCGTCCAATACGCGAACAACTTGGCGACGGCGTACGGGCTCACCGGCTCAAAAGGCGTCTTCTCGGACTGGGGCGCGGGGGCGCGGCCGAAGAGCTCGCTCGACGAAGCCTGGTAGAACTTGGCTTTGATCCCGGTCTCCCGGATACCTTCGAGGATCCGGAGACATCCGAGCGCCGTCACTTCCGCCGTGTACTCGGGGATGTCGAAGCTCACGCGGACGTGGCTCTGCGCGGCCAGGTTGTAAATTTCGTCGGGCGTGACGGTGCGGAGGATCTTGTTCACGGAGCTGGCGTCATTCAAGTCGCCATACACCAGGTGCAGGCGCGCGTGCGGGACGTGCGGGTCCTGGTAAATGCTGTCGAGGCGGCCGGTGTTGAAGGAGCTGGAGCGGCGGATGATGCCGTAGACCTCGTAACCCTTCGAAAGCAATAGTTCCGCCAGGTACGATCCGTCCTGACCGGTGATCCCCGTGATGAGCGCTTTCTTGCGTGCCATGCCGTTCCTTCCTGTGTTGGTTTTCCTGACCGCGGCCGGCTTGGCGGCGCGGAGGGATTTTCCCTCAAATCGCGCGTATTTTAGCAAATTATCCCGCTTTAGGGGTCATTGGCGCTGTGTTAGAATACCCTCATGAATTCATCACCCAAATCCGCCGACGCCGCGCCCCTGACCGAGTCCCTCAAACCCTTTCCGAGCTCCGCCAAGGTCTATGTCGCCGGCGAGCGCTACCCCTATATAAAGGTCCCTATGCGCCGGGTCGAGGTCACGCCCAGCCGGTCGGCCATCCCCGGCGGCGCCACAACCCCCAACGAATCGATCGTGCTTTATGACACCAGCGGCCCTTACACGGACCCTCAGGTGAAGATCGATGTCGCCGCCGGCCTTCCCCGCACCCGCGAGACCTGGGTCATCGAGCGCAACGACTCCGAGACCGTCCGGACCGAAAAGACCCGTGTCGTCCGCCGCGCCAAGACCGGCCGGTCCGTGACCCAGATGCATTACGCCCGCAAGGGCATCGTGACGCCCGAGATGGAATACGTCGCGATCCGCGAGAACATGTTGCTCGACCAGGTGCGCGACAAGGGCCTTCTTGCCCAGCACCCCGGCAACAGCTTCGGCGCGTCGACACCCAAGCGCATCACCCCCGAATTCGTCCGGGACGAGGTCGCCCGCGGCCGCGCGATCCTTCCCTCGAACATCAACCACACCGAGCTCGAGCCCATGGCGATCGGCCGCAACTTCCTCGTGAAGATCAACGCCAACATCGGTAACTCAGCCGTCTCCTCCTCCATCGAGGAAGAAGTGGAAAAGATGGTCTGGGCGATCCGCTGGGGCGGCGACACGCTGATGGACCTCTCCACCGGCCGCAACATCCACGAGACGCGCGAGTGGATCATCCGCAACTGCCCCGTTCCCGTGGGCACCGTTCCCATTTATCAGGCGCTTGAGAAGGTCGGCGGCAAGCCCGAGGAACTCACCTGGGAGATCTACCGGGACACCCTCATCGAGCAGGCCCAGCAGGGCGTCGACTACTTCACGATCCACGCGGGCGTGCTTCTGCGCTACGTGCCGCTCACGGCGCGGCGCACGACGGGCATCGTATCCCGCGGCGGCTCGATCCACGCCAAGTGGTGCCTCGCGCATCACAAGGAGAACTTCACCTACACGCACTTCGACGAGATCTGCGAGATCATGAAGGCGTACGACGTCTCGTTCTCGCTCGGCGACGGTCTGCGGCCGGGTTCGGCCGCGGACGCCAACGACGAAGCCCAGTTCGGGGAACTCGAGACGCTCGGCGAGCTCACCAAGAAGGCTTGGGCGCATGAAGCCCAGGTCATGGTCGAGGGCCCGGGCCACGTCCCGATGCAGCTCATCAAGATCAACATGGAAAAACAGCTCGAGGACTGTCACGAGGCGCCGTTCTACACGCTCGGCCCCCTCACGACCGACATCGCCCCCGGTTACGATCACATCACCTCCGCCATCGGCGCGGCGATGATCGGCTGGTACGGCTGCGCGATGCTCTGTTACGTGACGCCCAAGGAGCACCTGGGCCTTCCGAACAAGAAGGACGTGAAGGACGGTGTGATCGCGTACAAGATCGCCGCCCACGCCGCGGACCTCGCCAAGGGACACCCCGGCGCGCAGCTGCGCGACAACGCCTTGTCGCGGGCCCGGTTCGACTTCCGCTGGCAGGACCAGTTCAACCTTTCGCTCGACCCGGACACGGCCAAGGCCTTCCACGATGAGACGCTCCCCCAGGATTCCGCCAAGGTCGCCCACTTCTGCTCGATGTGCGGCCCCCACTTCTGCTCGATGAAGATCACGCAGGACGTGCGGGACTACGCCGCCAAAGAGGGCCTCAAGGAAGAGGAGGCGATGAAGGCAGGAATGGAAGCCAAGTCCAAAGAGTTCCGTGACACCGGTTCTGAGATCTATCAGAAGATCTGACCACGACCAAAATATTCAACCACGATAAAAGGAGACCACGATGCGAGTGAACGCCAATCCCCCTAAAGCCAAGAACGAGAAAAAGCGCAAAAAGCTGCGCAAAAAGTCCCGCCTCTCCCGCCGCAACAACCGCGGCAAGTAGTCGGGTCCGCGCTTCCGAGCGCAGACTCTAAAAATTAAACCCGCCGGCTCAAACCGGCGGGTTTTTTTATTTGATCAGGGGTAAGGAATCCGCCCGCTCGAGCACGAGGGCGGAATTCTTGGAGCCGAAGGCGATGCAGTTGGCAACGGCCCATTTGACCGGCTTGCGCAAGGCTTTGTTGGGGACGTAGTTGAGGTCGCAGTCAGGATCGGGGACTTCGTAGTTGGCGGTGGGATGGATGACGCCCTGGTTGAGCGCCAGGAGCGAAGCGGCGACACCGGCCGAACCGCAGGCGCCTTGAGGGTGGCCGATCATCGACTTCGTGGCGGACATGGGAATGTCGTAGGCGCGCTGACCGAACACTTTTTTCACCGCCAGGGTCTCGGTTTTGTCATTCGACTGCGTGGACGTGCCGTGCAGGTTCACATAGTCCACGAGGGCCGGGTCGAGCTTCGCCGCATCGAGCGCGAGCTGGATCGCGCGGGACGACTCCACGCCGTCCGGCGTCATGAGCACCCGGTGGAACGCGTCGCAGGTGGAGCCGTATCCCCTCACGAACCCGTACATCTTCGCGCCTCGGGCCTTCGCGCGCGCGTAACTCTCCATCACGAAGATCCAGGAGCCCTCGCCCAGGACGAACCCGTCGCGGTCCGCGTTGAACGGCCGGGACGCGCGCTCAGGGCTGTCATTGAACGCGGTCGAGGTCACCTGCATCCGGTCGAACCCCGCCAGGATGCCGTGCGTGATACAGGCCTCGGCCCCGCCGGTAACCACGATCTCCGCATCGCCGTGCCGGATCGCCCGCGCGGCGTAACCGATCGCGTCGGTCGAGGACGTGCAGCCCGTCGTCACAACGTGTGCCGCGCCCCGGAGCTTGTAATAGATCGAGATCTCGCTCGACAGCATCCCGACGAACGACGAAGAGATCGCGTACGGGGTGACCCGCCGGCCTTCCCCTTTGAAATAAAGTTCGTATTGCCGCTCCGCGAAGTCCACCCCGCCGGCGCCGGAGCCCACGATGACCTGGATCTCGCGGCTCTGCTCCAGCGTGAGAGCCTTGGGGTCGATCCCGGCATCCGCAAGCGCTTCGCCGCAGGCCCAGACGGCCATCGGCACGATCCGGGGCACGCGGGCGGCCTCCTTGGGCTCGTACAGGCTCAACGGGTCGAGGCCCTTCACTTCACCGACCGCGCGGCTTTTGAGGCCCTCGGAGGGCACGAGCGTGACGGCGGACGTGACGGAGCGGCCTTCGGTGATGCCTTGGAAAAAGGAAGCTTTGCCCAGCCCGAAGGGGCTGGCGATGCCGATGCCGGTGATGACGGGGGTGCGGGGATCCAGTGACATAGGAAGGGTTAGCTTAACACAGTTCGGCGGGTCGGGCTGAGCAGACCTCCGGCCCTAGACCTGATCGGCCGAAATTGAAAGGGGCTTGAACGAGGAGGGCTTGCTACAGACCGTTAAGCGGCAGATTTGCGCGGGCCCACCCAGGTACCGTTGTGAAAAAGTTCATCGACTTTTTTCCCGGCCTTGGCGAGTTTGACGCGCTTTTTCTTGCGCTTATTCAGCTGTTGAAGCTTGGTTTTAAAACGGCTCTTGTGTCCCATAAGGGTGGCATTATACCACAGCTTTAGCGGCCTGGTGGGCGAGGGCCGCGCGCGTCCGGGCCTCCTGGATACGCTCGTCGGAGGAGCGTCGGAGGTCGGTCGTCAGGCCGACCTTGGAGCACGCGAAGATCAGCCACTTGGCCGGGTCCCAGTGGTACCAGCGGATGCCGTTGCGGTAATCCGCGGGGAAGGCGTGATGGAAATTGTGGTACCCCTCCCCGTTCGTCAGCAGGGCGCCGAGCCAGTTGTCCCGGGCGCTGGAGACCGCGTCGAAGTTCCGTGTGCCGAACGTGTGCGCGTAAGAGTTAATGAAGAACGTGAAGTGAAAAATAAGCGTCATCCGGACCGCCACGGCGAAGATGAGCGCTTCCAGCGCGTGCCCGGCGAGGGCTCCGATCAGCACCGGGACCGCCACCCCCGCCCCGATCGCCCAGTACTGAAAATGCCGGTGCTGGTGCTCGACCATCGGGTCCTTTTGAAGGTCCTTCACGTTCAGGTAGTCCACGGGCTGACGCCAGAACAGGATCCAGCCCATGTGCGCGTACCAGAAGCCGAACTGGATGTTATAGGGGTCTTCCGGGGTGTCGGTGAGTTGATGGTGGCGGCGGTGGAGGGACGACCACTTGAGCGCGGACTGCTGGAACGTCGCTCCGCCGAAGAACAGGCACAGGAACTTGATGAACGGATGGGCCTTGAACGCGGCGTGGGAAAAAAGCCGGTGATACCCCATGCTGATCGCGAGGATCGTCGCCAGGCCGTAGAGCGCGGTCAGCCAGAGCGTGAAGGCGGAAACGCCGTTCACGACCGCGTACCAGGGGGCGATGATGAACGTGACGGAATGGATCAACACGAAGAAGCCGATGCTTCCCCATCGGGTCTTTCGGCGGGGCAGATATTGTTGTTGGGTCATGCGAACCTCGGTGCCTCTTTAAAGCGCGTGCCGGTGGTCCCGATCGGGACGATCGGGATTAAAAAGAACGATTGGGTCTGCGGTCGCCGCCGGGCCTGGAGCCGGGACGGCGCGGGCCAAAGCTCGAACCGGAACTGGATCCGCCGTGGCCAAAGTGAGGTCTGGAAGAGCCCTGTCCGCGGCGCGGACCGTCGAATCCGCCCTGAGATCCGTGCGAAGGACGGGGGCCGTAGCTTCCGCCGCCCTGACGCGGAGGACCGTAGCTTCCGTGGCGCGGGCGCTGTCCGCCTGAAGGGCGGCCGCCGCGCTGAGGTCCGCGGCTGGGTCCGCCGCCGGAACGCTGGTCGAACCGCGCGGGTTCAACATCGGGATGTGTGCGGACTTCGAGAGGTTTTTTCATCAGGCGCTCGATCTGGTGGACGTCCCCTCCCTGATCGGGGGTCGCGAACGAGATCGCCTTGCCTTCGCGCCCGGCGCGGCCGGTGCGGCCGATGCGGTGGATGTAATTGTCCATGTCATCGGGAAGGTCGTAGTTGAGGACGAGTTCGATGCCTTTGACGTCGATGCCGCGAGCGGCGATGTCCGTGGCGACGAGCAGGCGGTAACGGCCGCTCTTGAAGCCCTCGAGCGCTTCCTTGCGCTGGCCCAGCGTGCGCTCCGAGTGGATCTCGGCGGCGGTGAAGCCGCGGTCCCGGAGGTTCCGGGTGAGCTTGCGGGCCTGGTGCTTGGTGCGGATGAAGAGCAGGACGCTGCCGGCGTGCTCTTCGAGAATGTGCATGAGAAGTTTTTCTTTGGCGTCCTGCCGGACGATGAAGAGTTCCTGCGACACGCGGTCGGCGGCCGTCCCCTGAGGGGCGATCTCGATGCGTGTGGGGAGCTTCAAATAAGAGGTCGTGAGCCTGAGGATCGACTCGGGCATCGTCGCCGAGAAAAGCATCGTTTGACGGTCCTTGGGCACCGTCTTCAATATCCGCTCCACCTGAGGCTGGAAGCCCATGTCGAGCATGCGGTCAGCCTCGTCGAGGACCAGGACCCGGGTGGCGGAGACGTCGGCCGTCCTCTGCTCCAGATGGTCCATGAGGCGGCCAGGGGTCGCGATGATGATCGTCGGGTGGCGGCGCAGCTCGCTGACCTGGTTGTACATCGAGGCGCCGCCGATCAGGACGACGGAGCGCATTCCAAAGGGTTGAGCGATGTCCCGCACGGTCTTTTCGACCTGCAGGGCCAATTCCCGGGTGGGGACAAGGACAAGCCCGCGGCTGTTCTGGTTCTGCGCCAGGCGCTGGATCATGGGGATCGTGAACGCGAGGGTCTTGCCGGTGCCGGTCTGGGCGATGCCGAGCAAATCGGGGCCTTCGAGGGCCACCGGAATGGACTTCGCCTGGATCGGGGTCGGGACCGTTAATTTAAGCCGGGTGAGGGTTTCTAGAATTCGGGGGGCAATTCCAAGGCCAGAAAAACTCGCCGCGGACTGGGGGGCTTCCGCTGTCATAAGGGGGCATTATACCCCGGGTTCGGGATGGCGGGGGATTTATCTTATCCCCCGCCGGTGGCCATTACCGGATCCGGATGACCTGGGCTTCCTGCAGGTCGGTGTTCTCGGAAACGACGTAGAAGCGCACCCGGTCGCCGACCCGGTACCCGCGGATCATGTTCGGCTGGATCATGGCGTTCCGGTCCGTCCCGTTCACATCGCGCACGACGATCACGTTGGCCACGGGATCGACGCTGACAATGTCGCCTTCCAGGTCCGGCTCACGCTTGGTGCGGATCTTTTTGACCTCCGTCAGGTCCTTGGTCAGGTAGATCTGCACATAATCGCCGGTCTTGTAGTTGTTGATCAGGGACTGCTTCAACATCTTCACCTGCCGGTCGCGGCCGTTGACGTCGTGGACGGTCAGCTCCCTTTCGACCAGGTTCACCTTGACGATCCTGCCCTCAAGGTTCCGGGGGTCCTGCTGCTCGACCAAAATGACCGGCCGCTTCTGCAGCAGAACGGTCTGGGTGCCCGCCGGCTGAACGATCACCTGAGTGGACGACGTCTGGGTCGTCGTTTGATTCGGAGTCTGCGAGACCGTGACGGTGTCGCCGCTGGTGGTCACGGTGGTATCGGCCCACGCGAAGGCCGGCGACAGGAGCAATGCGGCCGTGAGAATGGACGGTCCGAGAAGGTGTTTCATGGTAAGGCTCTTTTCTTTATTGAGTGCTTGGTTTGGATGGAATTATTTACGGTAGTCGGACTTGTCCAACTTGGTGAACTTGGTGCCTTCGAGCGTCAGGTTGTACATCAGGCCCTTCTGGTCAGTGATGAACGCGATGATGGGCTCGTTGGTCTTCTGGGAATCGACGGAACCTCCCGCGCCCAGCGTGATCACCGCGATGGAGGCGTCAGCGCCGGCCTTCCAATTGGAGGTCTGGCGGAGGCGGTCCAGGACCTCGTCCTGCATGAAGAGCAGGATGATGGTCTTTTTCTGGGCGCCGATCTGGAAGCCGAAGGATCCGGCCGCGGTGCTGTAGTAATCGACGGTCCTGCCGCCGATCCTGAGCGCGCCTTCGCCGTACTCGCCGCCGAAGATGAAGCCGGCTTTGACGACGACCGGGAACACGAGCACGCCCTTCGCTTCCTGGACGACGCGCTTGCCGTCGCTCGTCTGCTGGTAGAAGCGCTCGAGCGCCGCGTCCACATCGGCATCGATCCGTGTGGGGCTTGCGGCACCGGCGGTGCCGGCACCCGCGAACGTCAAGAGGAGCGCCAGCCCGGCCAAAATTCCGAGACTTTTATTGAACATCTTCATCGAGACCACCTTTTTATATGCGTCCTGTGAGCAAAAGCACGATCAGGACGATAAAGAACACCGATACGATGCCGCTCGGCATGTACCCCCAGCTGCGGCTATGGGGCCACGCGGGGATCGCTCCGACCAATATCAGTATCAGCACGACCAGTAAAATAGTTCCTAAACTCATGACACCCTCCTGTTAAAGCTTTGATGAGCCCGATGATCCGTCCGCTGAAGTCATCATAGACCTAAAGTACGGGCGACATAATCAGGGCGATGCCCTGATCGCTTATCGGGGATTTACCTTAGAGAGGGGGTGGGAACGAAGGCCTGCCGGGGGCACGGGGCGGAGAACTCAGGCGCGGCTCTGCATCCACTGGATCGCGGTCTGGATGAGTTCGGCGGAATCCTTGAGGTCCAGCTTCTCTTTGATGTGTTCGCGGTACGTCTCGATCGTTTTGACGCTCCGGCTGAAGCGCTCGGCTATCTGGCGGGTTCCAAGGCCCGTTCCGATGAGACGGAACACTTCCAGCTCCCTGTCGCTGAGCCGGTCGACGGAAAATCCGGCCGGGCCGGCCTGCTCCCCCGTGAAGTTCCTCAGGATCTTGGACGAGATGGTCTCGCTCAGATAAACCTCGCCGGCAAGGATCTTCCGTATCGCCAGAAGTACCTGCTCCGTCACCTGCTGTTTGGTGACATACCCTTTGGCGCCCGCGCGAAGCACACGCTCGGCATAAAAAGCCTCATCATGCATCGACAGCACCAAAGTCCGGACCGAAGGGAAGCGTATCTTGATGTCCTTGAGAAGCTCGAGGCCGCTTTCGTCCTTGAGCAAGAGGTCCACGATCACCAGATCGGGCTCATGAAGCTTAACGGCATCCAAGGCCTCTTGAATGGTCCCGGCTTCTCCGCAGACCACAAGGTCCTCCTCCAGATCGATCAACCCGATCAATCCGCGGCGCATGATCGGATGGTCATCCACGATCAGGATCTTGGATCTTTTGATCTTGGCGGATGCGGACGGCGTCTTTGAGGTTTTTTTGATCTTTTTCATGAACTTTCGGCCTCGGTTGTGTGATGGTGAGGGAACGAACAGGTCACGATCATCCCCTGGGTCCCAGCGCGGCTGACCCTGAGCCTTGCTCCGATCATCCGACCGCGGTAACGCATGCTGCGCAGACCCAGACCTGATTTGCTGCTGAGCTTAAGATCAAATCCGCTGCCGTCGTCTTCGATCGTCAGGACCCCCCTCTCCTGATCGCTGTCGGTCGCGAGCTTGATCACGATATGCCGGGCCTTCCCGTGTTCAATGGCATTGCTCACGGCTTCCTGGACGATCCGGTAGAGATGGGTGGCCAGGAACGGCGCATACCGGCACCTGAACCCGGCGCTCTTATCATGGATAAAGACACACTCGATCCCATGGCCCCGCTCGATCTTCGATGCGAATTTTTCCAATGCCGGCGCGAGTCCGGCCGCTTCGACCTCCACAGGCGCGAGACCCCTTGCCACGTCGCGTGTCTGACGAATGGCCTGGTTGATCAGAATGACGATCTCGCCGGCGATGGCGGACGCGTCCGGCTGACGGGCAAGCAGCTTCTGCGACAGCGTCTTGGCGATGAGCGCCGCGCCGGTCAACTGCTGACAAAGGCCGTCATGCAGATCATGCCCGATACGCCGCTGTTCTTTTTCCGTCGTGTCCAGGATCGCACGCTCAACTTCGGCGTGCTTGCGGTCGGTGATGTCCCGGATATTGCATTGAATGACCCGCACTCCGCCGGCCATGTAGCTGTTGCTCACGAATTCAACGTCGATGTACCGGCCGTCGCCCGTTTCAAGCGGCAGGTCCTCGTACCGGATGTACCCGTCTTGCTGCAATTCCTTGAACGCCGCCTTGGATTTTTCGATGTCTTGAAAAAGGCCGATCTCCCAGAGCTTTTTCCCCAGGAATTCTTCCTGCGGACGGCCCAGCAGTTTGAGCAGGTAGGGGTTCACGTCCGTGATCATCCCTGACCTGGCGTTCAGGATCAAAATGCCGTCCTGGGCGGATTCGAACAACCGCCGGTACCGGACCTCGGATGCCTCGAGAGCCGCCAGGAACCTCTCCCGCGGATCTTTCGTCCGAACGGATCCGGACGCCGGACCTATTGGATGCTGTTTCTTTTTCAAGTCGATGCTTTCTCGGTAGAACGACCGCCTCGACGCGCCGGGTGATGCGGCTTCCCGCGGACCCGGCCGCGGTCAATCGGCCGATTTTTGGATATTCTGGCCGGCGTCTTCGATGTCTTTCCCCGCACCCTTCATCGTCTCACATCCGGCCAAGGTCGCGGCACACGCGACAAAAATAACCGCCGCTATTAATTTATTCATAAGCACGCTCCTGGTTGTTGATCGTTCATACCTGCCGCATCGTATCGGCCCTGAATTCCATCTGGTCGGCCCATTCGGGATAGCCCCGGTATCGGACCTCCTCATAAACGGCATCGGCGGCGGCGTATTTCCGCATCACCTCGTACGTGGAGGCGAGCCCGTTGAAGATCGCGAGGAGAAAAGGATCTTCGGGATCAGAAAGCTTTTCGGCCATCGCCCCTGATTGACGGTACAAAAAAACCGCCTGCTGATAATCGCCCTGCTCTTTCTTGACCCGGGCCAGGTTCATCAGCGACACGGTCGTCTCGGCCGAATCGGCTCCGTAGGTCTCCCGGGCGGAATCGAGCGTCCCCTGAGCGAGATCGAGCTTCTCCTGGGCGAATGCGCGGTCCTCCGCCCTCGCCGCCGGCGCCATAACGAACAAGGCCGACAAGCTCAAGGCCGCCGTCTGAAAAAGCCGCTCTATCGCCGAGCCATGCGCCCTCATCATCTGCAACTCCTCGCCCTCGCTGAAAAATATCTATCTCTCGAGCCCTTGACGCTTCGTTTCGAATTCGACGTCGCCCATCTGACCGTGAGCGGCCCGATTCTCCATATCGTGGAGCCCGGCCGACTCGGTGGGGCTCATGCCCTGTGACCCTTGAGCGTTCAAGCCTTGAGGACCCTTGGAAGGGGAATAGATCAGACGGCGGGCGACCCACTCGCGCATGTACCAGCTCTTTTCGGCCCGCACCTTAACGGGGGTTCCCTGCTTCAATTCTGACAGGTCCTTGACCCCTTCCAGATCGGTGCCAGGCTCAACTTTCACGATCACCTGCTTCCCCTCGGCGCTCTGACCGTCCACCACGTTCAGGATCAGCTGACCGGCGCGCGGACCGACCCGGGCCACTTCACCCGTGAATTCCTGTTCGGCGGCCGTGGCGATGCCTGCTTTTCCATAGACGCTGAACAGCATCCATAAAAGTCCCAGCACGATGAACGCTGTGATCCCCAAACCCTTTAACGATCCGCTCATAAAAAAGCTCCATCTCTGATCGAATTTAGATGCCTTACCATCATAGGGTCTTCGCACTGCCCGCGGTATCGGGGAAATCCCCTAACCTGCCATCAAGGGAAACGCCCCCGTCCTGAACGTCCGCGATCGAGATATCGACGATCAGCGGGAGGTGGTCGGACGCTATTTTTTCCAGCTCCGTCCGGGGCACCTCGGCTCCGGTCATCCGGATCCCCGGCCCGGTAAAAATATGGTCCACGAGGCCCAGCGGAAAGAAGCTCGGGAGCGTCTTCAGGTGACGGCGGTGCTTCGCGTCATGATGTGTGTTCTTCAGCGTCAGCCCCAGGTGCCTGCAGATCTTCGACCCCGACAAGGCGTTCAGGTCCCCGCAAAGAATGACCGGACCCCGGCAATCCGGACTCCCCGTCCAATCCGGCCCGCAAAGCGCCTTCGCTTGAAGAAGCCCCTCGGCTGGGGAAAGGCTCAGGTGGGTGTTGATGACCTGCACCTTGAGCCCGTTCACATCGACCTGCGCCCACAACGCCCCGCGCGGCTCAAGGAACGGTGATCGAGGCAGCTTGGGCAGGCTCCCGTTCCGGACCAGCTTCATCGGGTACTTGCAAAAAATAGCGTTGCCGCGGTGCCCCTTCCGGACCGAGAGGCAGGGATGGTAGTGGAACGTCATGGACAGTTTTTGGGCGATGATGGCGGCCTGATGAGCGTGTTCGTCCGTGCTCAGTTCCTGCAAGGCGATGATGTCCGGGTCGTGCCGGGCGATGATCCTGGCTATCCTGACGGGTGATATTTTTCCGTCGCGCCCCATGCAGCCGTGGACGTTGTACGTCATGACCCGCAGAACAGCGGGCGCCGCCGCGGATGATCTTGGCGCGGGTCCGGCGCGTCCGGCCTCAGGCGCGGATCCTGACGATACGTCGCAAGCGGCCCCGCTCGATCGGCCTTGCACGCGGAAGGCGGCCTCACGAAGGTCCTGCGTGCGGACCGTCGGATCGGAAGACCTCGGCAGCGCCCCCTTGGGCAATAGGGCGAAGCCGCTCGTCTCCTCGGGCCCCGGCCCGGCATGACTTCCCTGCGCCGTATAAAAAGTAAGGGACTTCGCCCCTGTTCTCCAGCCCAGGATCGCGAGGTCGCCCGCATCCGGATGATGGCACAGCTCGACCAGGTCCCGCGTCACTTCCTTGTAGAACGGATGGTCGGACGGCAGGACCTTGTCCGCTTCCTCCGGAAGCACGAACTTCCCTTTGGAGTTCCACGCCGACGCCCGGCCTTCCCCGGAAGGGATCATCACGATCGGGATCCCCGCCGAAGCCACCAGCTGTGACGCGATCTTTTCCTTTTCCTCCAACGGGACCGGCTCGGGCAGATAGATGTAGCCCACGGGTCCCATGGCGGCGACCACGGCGCGCAAAGGAGCCTCCTTGGCCGGGACCTCCGCCGTTCTCAATTGGCCGGCGGGCCGGTTCCTGAGCAGTGCGGCGCGCCAATAGGGCGAATGCCGGCTGAACTCCAGTTCCCATTTGGCGGACGCCTTCTTGTCCTCAAGGACCTGATCGATCGCTTCTTCGACCGTCCTGCCGCATTCATCCTGATAGCTCACGGTCTCTTCCTGCCCGTGGTCCGAATAAACAAAGACATCGTAGTGCCGCTGCTGGGAGTTCTGGGCCGCTTTCCAAACGCCGGCGATCACCGTGTCGATCCCCCTCAGGGACCAGTGGGCAAAAAGGGAGGCGGGTCCGCGATGATGCGCCTGCTCGTCAAAGCCTGCCAGGTTGATATGGACCACCGGCACGCCGCGCGTGATATCGATCCTCGCGCCCGCCGCGACCACCTCCCTCAACAGCACGCACACCATCACCCGTAAAGGGATGAACCCCATCTCGTGCACGATATTCTTGCCGGACACGACGCCCCGGACGAGATCGACGACGGACAGGACCAGCTCCATCAGCATCAGGAACAAAGCGCGGACCAAAATATGGACGTTCAGCAAAAGGGTCAGCGGCACGCCGAAGGGGTTCGCCGCTTTGAGCAGGCCGCCCCACCCGATCGAAGCCGCGCAAAAGTGGGCCTTATCGGCTCCGCCGGTAAAAATATTCCCGTACGAGCTCCCGCCCTTCAGCAGAGGCTCCCCCCGGTCCTTGATCCGCTCCTCCACCGCGGCCGCGTTCTCGGGGTTGAACAGATTGAAGACCTTGCCGCTCTTCCGGTCCAGGTAGCTGAAGGCGGGGACGCAGGCTTTGACGCCGTAAAAAAGCCGTCCCTGCACGGCCGGCGTGTTGGAAGGCAGGCCCGTGTAGTGGCGGCGGAGCTCATAGCTCTCCTTCTTGGCCAACCGCGCCAAAAAAGGCATGTTCCCGTTCCGCATCGCCCGCTGGAACTGGGTGAACCCCAGTCCGTCTATCTGGACCATCACCAGGCCCTGCGACTCGAACGCGCCCTTGGTCTTGGGGAGGTTCAAAAGACGGGCCATCCATTCATCGGGACTGAACACCCGCCAGACCCTCCGCATGAAGGCTTCGATCATGACGATCATCGGAATGCCCCCACCGCCGACCGCGTCAGATTGGACAGCAGGTCCCATTCCGCGGTCAGGTTCTTTTGGAATGACGTCGGGTCTTTTTTTGCCGGTCCCCGGCCTGGACCCCTATCGGACCTGAGGCCCTCGTAAACTCCGAGCGCCTTGGTGGCGCTGCGTTCGACGGAGTATCGTCTGGCGGTCAACTTTGCCCCCTCGATCAGCGCTTTGCGGCCGGAGGACGGCTGATCGAAGACCCAGCCCAAAGCCCGCGCGAACTCCCCCTCGTCTTCGCCGGGGACCAGACGGCCGTTGACGGTGTCGGTCACGATGTCCCGGACGCCCGGGGCATCGATGCCCACCACCGGCGTCCCCGCGGCCATGGCTTCGTTCAGCACCATGCCCTGCGTTTCGCTGTGGGAAGCGAACGCGAACACATCGATCGCCTGGAAGGCTTCGATCAATTCCTTTCCCTTCATCTCTCCGGTGAACCGCAGCCGGTCCTCCAGCCCGTTCTCCTTGAAGTGGAGCGAGATGGGTTCCTCCATGGGCCCGCTTCCCACGACCAGGAACAGGGCGCTTTTTTCTTTTTTTAAAAAAACCGCCGCCGCCCGCATCAGGAACGGGAGGTTCTTCTCCTCGGCCAGCCTCCCCACATAACCCACCACGAAGGCTTTTTCGGGGATCCGGTGTTCTCCCTTGAAGTTCCGGCTGGTCCCCGTGAACTGTTCCAGATGGAGGCCGGTGGGGATCACGGTGACGGGCGTCCTGACGCCGTGCGCCCTGATCATTTCGGCGACGCTCTCGCTCGGCGCGATGACCGCGTCGCACAGATTGGCGAAGCCCGTCGCGAGCCCGATGATGAACTTTTTGAGCGCGCCAAGGGTCGCGGGCGTGCCCCGGATATTCTGCTCATAAAGCGAATGGTGCGTAAAAATAAGCGGGATGTCATTGGCATACGCCAGACGCAGGGCGGTGTCGCCCATCAGAAAGGGATGGTGCGCGTGGACCACGTCGGGCTCGAACCCCTTGAGGTCCTTCATGAAAAATATCGGCAGCGGATAATTGATGGAGTAAGGGGAGCGGTTGAAGTTCTTGAGGGCGGGGACCCGCACGACATCGTGTTCCTCCGAAGGGCTGTTATCGAACTCGGGCGCGACGATCATGACCCGATGGCCCCGCTTGCGGTATTCCTCCGTGAAGGACTGGATGGACAGCTCCAGTCCTCCAACGATGGGCAGGTACGTGTTGGTCACCATCAGGATGTTCATCGCTTTCCCCTCGGGATCTCGACGCTGCTCTCCCCCGGGCGCACCGGAACGCGGACCGCGTGCGGCAAACGGACCTCGATGGGCGGTCCCTTGCCGTCACGCCATGCGGCGGACCACCGGACCCGCACCTTCCCGTCCCGGGCCTCAACATGGACCGTGACAGTTCCGAAGGTCGTGGGCGCGGGTCCCAGTGAAATAGCCGGGCCGCCGTCCGGGATCCAGGTATCCGGGATCCCGGAACACAGGATGAGTTTTCCCTCCGACGCTTCCTCCCAGACGAAACAATTCCGCATCATCTGCACCCATTCCGCCGCGGCCCAGATGTGCTGTCCGTCCCCCATGCATCCGCCCCCGGTCCTCGGATGGACGGCCTCGGGCCACTGACCTGTCGGTGAAGCCAGCGACGCGATCGCGGACATCAGGTCCAGATACCGCGGGTCCCCGGCCCTCAAAAAAACCTGGGCGATGTGCAGCGTCAGGTACGGGTTGACCCCGGAATGGCTGATCTCCTGATAGAAGCCTCCCTTGAAGAAGCATTGTTTGAACAGGTATTCGGCCGTGTTCACCAGCCTCTCGTCATTGGGACCGAGGATCTGCAAGGGATACCCCGCGGCGATCGATCCGATCGCTCCCGCGTCCATTCTGCGGTGGGGCGAGGCTGGCATGAAGGAACCGCCTGTCTGCCGGTCCGTCGTCGCGAGGCTTCGTTGGATGCAGGACTCAAAGTCGGCCGCTTCCTTCATCAGTTCTCCGACGAGCTCTTTGTCCCCGTACTGACGGGCCAGATAGGCCCCGGCCCGGAGGCCCGCGACCCCCCAGAAGTCGTCCCAGTAGTAGTAATCGTTGGGACCGAGATGCTCGGCGCTGAAGCCGATCGGAAGAAGACCGAAGTACGGGCTGTCTTTTTTGCCGACCCTTTTGGCGGTGATCCACGCCGCTCCCCGGTAGGCGGACACGCGCCATTGGGGATCCGGCTTCCTGCCCGTGAGCTCACAGAAGCGCTGCATGGTCCACAGCGCTTCTCCGTTGGAATCCCACTCCCCTTCCTGCGACAAATAATAGCCGCCGACCGTCTGCCGGGACGGGAACCGGCTGATGACCTTTTCGGCACGATCGGTCATCCCCACGCACAGCATGGTGTGAAGGATGAACGCGGCGTCGCGGAACCAGAAACGCTTGTAGGTGTAAGGTCCCGGGTAGACGTCGAGCGGTGAATGCAGGATCAGGGACCTGATCGCGGCGTCATAGAGGAATTTGAACGACGGGTCGGGGATGTCCAGCTGGCAGAGACCGTTCAGATTCTCGTCCCATGTTTTGTCGATCGCCGACCGGGAACGCGTCGCGGGCGTGATATCCGGGTCCATTTTGAGCGGCACGCACACGGTCACTTCCCGGGGCTTGCCCGGCTCAAGCTTGAAGATCGCCGCCGCCGTCGCCATCCCGACGCCGCACTCCACGCTCTGCTCCTCGGACGGCAAAGCGAGCTTGGCGAACACGTCGCCGTTCCAGTAGCTGGAAAAGCAGGTCCGGTCCGCTTCCGAATCAAAGTGGACGAAGGAATGTCCGTTCACCTTCCATCCCCGTCGGCCTTCCAGGAGGGAGACGTTGCGAACGAAGCTGATGCCTTCGGGGTTGTAGGGGCGCAGCGAGACCGTGACCCACCCTCCCGTCAGCGAGAACGCCGACACCTGGATCCGGCAGATGGTCGCGTCGGTCCCCTGGTAGGATTCCACTCGGGAGACCAGCCCAGCTCCCAACTCCATGTCCTCGGAAGTCGTCCGGACCTGAGGGTTCCCCTCGATGATGAATTCCTGACGGACCGCCTTCCGCCGGGACGGGATCAGGGAAAAACCTTCCTGCGTCGTGACCCACGCGTCGATCGACCACCCGTCGAAAAAAGGCGTGACGAGCCCGCGCGGGTCCACGATGGACAGTTCGGTCGAGTCCGGAACGCCGACCGCGGTCCAATTCCGATGAGTGAGGTTGAGGTGCGCCAGATTGAACGCGCGGGGGAGAAACGAATCGTCGGCGGGGTCGAACTGACGCTCCACCCAGTAAGGCCAGACCCAGTCCATGTTGTGCTGGATCGCCTGGCTGTTGATCAGCCCCCTGGCCTGCATCACCGCGCCGGCCCTGAGAAGCTCTCTCGGGGCGGTCAATTCGGAGGGTTGAGCGAATCGTCTCAGGTTGGAAAGGAGGAGGACCGGGTCAGGATAACCTTCGGCGGCAGCTACGATCCTGATGATGAAGTTCCACAATCGCCATTGCCATTTCTTCCAGATGACCATTCAGACATCATAGGGCGGATACGGAAGCCCCGGAATCAGGGCAAAGACCTTATCGGTTATCGGGGGATCTCCCGTATCAAACCATCAGTCTGAATTTTTTGAGAATGATGCTCAGAAGCGGGTGCGGACGTTTTCTCGGGACCGAGAAAAGATAGATCGGGCGGTAAAGGGGCAGCCGGGTCCGGTTGAGCGCGACGAGCTTTTCGTGCCCAGGGGCGTTCATGAGCGTGTAGATGTTCATCGGCGCGATACCGAGACCGGCGATCGCCATGCGTCTGACCAGTTCCACGTCCTGGACTTCCGCGACCACCCGGGGCCGGACCGAATGCACCACGAAGTATTCCTGGAGCTCCGAATAGATCCGGTTGTTGGAAGTGGGGAGGATCATCGGCGCGCCGTCCAGGTCCCTTGGGAATCTGGGGTGTTTTTTGGCCACGGCCGGGGACGCGGCGAACGCGATGTCGACCTTTTCGATCAGATGCGCGTCGACCTTCGGGAAGGAGGATCCGGCGGGCTCATCGGTGAGCACAAAATCAAGCTCGTGCTGTTCAAGCCTGGGTAAGAGCCGCTCCAGCCGGTCTTCGGCGACCTCCAGGCGCATTCCCGGGTCCATGCCGAACAGGAACTGGATCAACCGGTCGGCGATCGCTTTGGGGACATATGCCGTCAAACCCAGACGCGTATGCAACTCCCCTTGATGGGCGCCGCCGCTCACGCTCCGCATCAGCTGGCGGCCCGACTCGAAGATCTCCTCCGCATACGCGAGCACCTGACGCCCGTCTTCCGAAAGCTCCAGACGCCTCCCCTCACGCTCGAAGAGCCGGACCCCGAGCTGGGCCTCGAACGTCTTGATCTGGGTGCTCAAGGCGGGCTGGCCGATCCGCAGCGACTTGGCGGCCCGGGTGACCGACCCCTCCCGCGCGACCGTGTAGAAGTAGTAAAGGTGATGAAAATTGAACGGGATCATATATCTATTATATCAATGTTTAATATTTTATTTATGCATTTTACAAATGTCTTCTTGAAGGCGATACTTGCGCACGAACAGGAGGCCTTCATGCTCAAAGCGCTCAAAAGCCAGCTCTCGCTCCTCGCCGTCGAAGAGGGCGATCGTTTTGCCCGCGAGATACGGGAACGTTACGGGAGATCCAACATCCAGTGGGCTGTCTCCAAATCGGTCAATCTGATCCTCATCATGCCGGACCTGATCGCCCGGATCCGTCAGGCCTCCGCCGAGCCGGGGTTGAGCGTCCAGATGAGACGGCTCAACCAATACGTCCTCATCTACCTCTATCACCCGTATGACTTCGTCGCCGAGGACAGACCGGGACTGCTGGGCTATCTGGACGACGCCTACCTGGTCGGAACCGTTTACTCCCGGCTCAAGGCCCGAACATCGGCCGGCAACGCGGCCGAAGACCTCGCCCGGGACCTCGAAGCTTCGCTGGAAGTGGTCCGCGCGGTCCTGCCCAAGGAGACGCGGAAGATCGACCGCCTGGTCGAGGAGCTCTCGCGCGGCCAAAGCGACGTCTTCGAAAAACTCATGCGCCGCGAAAAACCCCTTAGGAGGAGCTGAACGTGGAAACTTGGATGCCCTGGCTCGGATTCGGCGCTTTTGTGATCGGAATGCTCGCGCTGGATCTCGGAGTTTTTCACCGAAAAAGTCATGAGATCCATATGAAGGAGGCGCTGATCTGGAGCGCCGTCTGGATCACGCTCGCCCTGCTTTTCAACGGCTTGATCTATCTTTGGAAAGGCCCGCAGGCCGGGATGGAATTCCTGACCGGATACCTGATCGAAAAGTCCTTGAGCGTCGACAACGTTTTCGTCTTTGTGATGATCTTCTCGTACTTCTCGGTCCCCGCGGCCTATCAGCACCGGGTGCTGTTCTGGGGCATCCTGGGCGCCTTGGCGATGAGGGCTATTTTTATCGCCGGCGGGGTCGCGTTGATCAAGAACTTCCATTGGATCATCTATGTCTTCGGAGCTTTTCTGATCCTGACGGCCATTAAGATGGCGTTCCAGCCGCATGGCGGCGGATCACTGGATAAGAATCCGGCGATGAAACTGATCCGCAGGTTCGTCCCCACCACCGATCGGTACGACGGTCAAAAATTCTGGACCCTTGAGAACGGCAGGAAGGTCGCGACTCCTCTCTTTGCCGCGCTACTGCTCGTCGAGTTCACCGACGTGATCTTCGCCGTCGACTCGATCCCCGCGATCCTGGCGATCACGAACGATCCGTTCATCGTCTACACCTCGAACGTGTTCGCCATCCTGGGCTTGAGGTCCCTGTATTTTGCGCTCGCGGGAGTGGTCAAACTTTTTCGCTTCCTGCACTACGGTCTGGCGCTCATCCTGGGCTTCGTCGGAACCAAGATGCTCATCGTCGACTTCTATAAAGTTCCGATCGGCCTGTCGCTGGGCGTGATCGCCACGATCCTGACCCTGTCCGTGATCGTTTCCATCGCCTTCCCCAAGCGGGAACCTGCTCAGGAGACCGCGGGATGACGCTGAGGGAGCGGCTCCGCCAGCTGGAAGGGTCCGCGTGGTTCCACCGGCTTACGGTGGGGGTGATCGTTTTTGCGGCGGTGCTCATCGGCATCGAGACGGACGCGCGGCTCGTCGGGGAACATTTATGGGCCTTCGGCTTTCTCGACCGGGCTATTCTCGTTTACTTTTTATTCGAGATCTCGGTCAGGATCGCCGCTCATGGCCGGGCGTTCTTCCGGTCGGGATGGAATTGGTTCGACTTGACGGTCGTTTCCGTCTGTCTGCTTCCGGTGGGAACGGGTTACATGGCAGCCGTTCGCCTCTTGAGGGTCCTCCGGGTCTTGAGGCTGCTCACCGCGTTCCCTAAGCTCCAGGTGCTCGTCAGCGCTCTGTTCAAGAGCCTGCCTTCGATGGGTTATGTCGTTCTGCTCATGGGGATCCTGTTTTACGTTTATGCGGTCATCGGCACCAAGCTCTTCGGCGCGACCGATCCGGTGCATTTTGGGAATCTGGCGCGCAGCGGAGTTTCGCTCTTTCAAGTGGTGACCCTGGAGGGCTGGGCGGATCTCATGAACGTGCAAAGGCTCGACAGCGGCTCCGCCGCGATCGCCTGGATCGCGCCGGCGTACTTCATCAGCTTCATCCTCTTCGGGACGATGATCACGCTCAACCTGCTCATCGGCGTCATCATCAACAGCATGCAGGAGTCCCACAAGGAGATCCACGCGGCCGCGGCCGCAAGCCAGCCCGACTCCGCCGTTAAACGGCTGGAGGAGATCCAAGCCCAACTCTCCCGAATGCAGGAGAACCTCGACGTGATCCGTCTTCACCTTTCGGATCGAAAGGCCGCGCGATGAGCTGGGTCTTTCTCGGCCTGGCCATTCTGCTCGAGGTAACGGGGACGAGTTTCATGAAGGCGTCGCAGGGGCTTTCCAAGATCCTGCCCGCCGTTCTTATGTTCGGGTGCTATGCGGGCAGTCTGTCGTTTCTGAGCTTCGCGCTCAAGCAGATCGATCTGGGGATCGCGTACGCCATTTGGGCAGGTCTCGGAACCGCGATCGTTGCGGTCATCGGAACGGCCTTTTTCGGCGAGACGATGAATCTGCTGAAGGCCGTCAGCCTGGTGCTTATCATCGCCGGGGTCGTGGGCCTCAATATCGCCAAATAAAACCAAGGAACTCTTTTGAACTTCCAGGCCTTCACGACCAACGTCATCAACCCTCCGGTTCTTTTCTTTTTCCTCGGAATGGCCGCTACATTTTTAAAAAGCGGCTTGGAAATCCCCAAACCCATCTCCCAATTCCTGTCTCTCTACCTGCTGCTGGCGATCGGCTTCAAGGGCGGAACAGCGTTGGCCGGAAGCGAGCCGGGCGGACAGGCGTTCCTGGCGCTCGGAGCCGGTATCGTGCTGGCGGTCGTGATCCCGATATATGTGTTCGCGCTCCTGAAAAAGATTTTGTCAGACCCGGACGCCGCGGCGATCGCCGCCTCTTACGGGTCCGTCAGCCTGGTCACGTTCATCGCCGCCACCGAGTTTTTGAGGTCCATGGGGTCTGGATACGGAGGCCATATGGTCGCGGCCCTGGCGCTCATGGAATCTCCGGCGATCATCATCGGTGTGTGGCTGGCCCGCAGAGGGTCAAAAAAGGACAAGGGGCGCGACAAAGAGTTGCTCCGGGAAGCCTTTTTGAACGGGCCCGTTTTTTTGCTGCTCGGCAGCTTCGCGATCGGATGGGTCACAGGAGCGGAGGGCGGCAAGGCCTTCTACCCCTTCACCGACCACCTGTTCAAGGGGATGCTGGCTTTTTTCCTGATCGACCTGGGAATGTCGACGGCGACGCGCTTCGCCGACCTGAGGTCCGCCGGCGTCCGGCTCATCCTCGCGGCGATCGGCATTCCCCTGATCAACGCGTGCGCCGCCATCGCCACCGCGCGCCTGCTGGGCCTGGCGGCCGGAGACTCCTTCTTGCTGACGGTCCTGTGCGCCAGCGCCTCCTACATTGCCGTCCCGGCCGCGATGCGGATCGCGGTTCCCCAGGCGAACCCGGGGCTTTACGGCTCCCTTCCGCTGGCGGTGACGTTCCCTTTCAACGTCATCGTCGGGCTGCCGGTTTACTACGCGGTGATCCAATTTTTATGGCGCTAAGACTCCGTTCCAGGATGTTAAAGGTTCATCTATGAAAAAAGTCGGGATCATCAAAGGCGGTCAGCTCGGACGGATGCTCATCCAGGCGGGCATCGACTACGGCATCTCGGCCCATGTTCTGGAGCCGGATGCCGAGGCGCCCTGCCGCGACCTCTGCGACCGCTTCGTGGTCGGAGACCTGCTGGACGAAGAAACCGTGTACCAGTTCGGCCGGTCCGTGGACGTGCTGACGTTCGAATTCGAGCACGTGAACCTACGGGCGCTCGAGCGGCTGGAGGCGGAGGGAAAGGCCGTGCACCCGGGCTCCCGGGTGATGGCGATCGCCGGGGACAAGGGAAGGCAGAAGGAATTTTTTATGCAGAATGGCATCCCGACGGCCGACTTTATGCTGATCACCGGCCGAAGCGGGCTTGAGCGCGCGGACCTTTCTTTCCCATGTGTTCAAAAGACCCGGACTGCGGGGTACGACGGCAGGGGCGTTCAGGTCCTAGAATCACCCCGCGACATTCCGCGGGCCTGGGACGTTCCCAGCGTGATCGAACGCAAGATCGATTTTGAAAAAGAGATCTCGGTGATCGTGGCGCGGGACCGGTTCGGTTCGACGGCCTCTTACACCCCCGCCGAAATGTCGGCGTATCCCGGTCAATACCTGCTGGACCGCCTTTTTTATCCCGCGCGGATCCCCGCCGCACTCAGCGAACGAGCGTCGGCGATCGCCAGGGAGCTGGCCGTCAAGCTGGACCTGGTCGGAGTGCTCGCCGTCGAGATGTTCGTCACCCGCTCGGGCGAGGTCCTGGTCAATGAGATCGCGCCGCGCGCCCACAACACCGGACACCAGACCATCGAGTCCAGCGTCACCTCGCAGTACGCCCAACAGATCCGCTGTGTCCTGGGACTTCCTTTGGGGTCCGTCGAACTCGTGAGGCCGTCGGTGATGATCAATCTGATCGGCGAACCCGGTTTCGAGGGGCCGGTCAAATACGTCGGCATCGATGAAGTGCTTCGCACCGAGGGGGTCCACCTGCATCTTTACGGCAAGACCCTGACCCGTCCGTACCGAAAAATGGGTCATATCACCATCACCGGCCACAACATCCAGTCAGCGGAGGAAAAATCCAAATGGGTCCAGTCGCAGCTCAAAGTAACGTCCTAAAAGATCCCCGTCCCCGCGTCGGCGTGATCATGGGGAGTTTATCGGATCATGAAGTGATGAGCGACGCGGTGCGCGCGCTTGAAGAGCTCGGCGTCGCGCATGAGTGCACGGTGGTCTCCGCGCATCGAACACCCCATCGCATGATGGATTACGCCCAAAGCGCGAGATCCCGGGGTCTTGAAGTGATCATCGCAGGCGCCGGAGGCGCGGCGCATCTTCCGGGCATGGTGGCCGCGGTCACGACGCTGCCGGTGATCGGGGTACCGGTCCTGTCCAGAACCTCGATCCAGGGCCTGGACTCGCTCTTGTCGATCGTTCAGATGCCGCCGGGGGTCCCCGTGGCGACCGTCGCGGTCAACGGGGCGTTCAACGCCGGCGTCCTCGCCGCGCAGATCCTCGGCACCCGGGACCCGTCCGTCAGCGCCCAGCTCGAGACGTTCAAAATGCGGATGAAGGAAAAATCAGAGGCCATGGCCGCCCAGATCGGAAAGATGTGATATCGCGCAAGAAGTCGAAAAATGGCGGGGACCTGAAAAAGTGTGCCGAGGGGCAGAATTGAACTGCCGACGCCCGCCTTTTCAGGGCGGCGCTCTACCACTGAGCTACCTCGGCGAAAGGATGGGTTGCTGCGGGTAAAACTTGAGGGGGTATTCTACTACAGGGCCTGCAAAACGGCCAAGACCTCTTCGGCGTGACCCTGAGGCTTCACTTTTTCGAAGACATGGGCGATCTTGCCGTCCTTGCCGATCACAAAGGTCGTCCGGGCGACCCCCATGTACTCGCGGCCATACATGCTCTTCTTGACCCAGACGCCGTAGGCCTTGGCGACGGACTTGTCCTCGTCGGCCAGAAGGTCGAACGGAAGCTTGAACTTGTCGATGAACTTCACGTGGGACTTGGCGGGGTCCGGGCTCACGCCGAACAGGACCGCCAGCTTCTTGAGCTTGGCGTAACCGTCCCGGAACTCGCAGGCCTCGACCGTGCAGCCCGGGGTGTCGTCCTTGGGATAAAAATAAAGCACGACCGGCTCCCCTTTGAGCGCGGACAGCTTCACCGCCTCGCCCTTCTGATTGACCGACTTAAAATCAGGTGCCTTCTCTCCGACATTGGGGATCGCCATTTTATGCATTCCTCATTCAGGGTGGATGATCGTGGGGTTTTTTGAAAAAATCAGTCTTCGTGCGGCCAGGCAGTGATCTCGAGCTTGTTCCCGTCGGGGTCGCAGAAGTACACCGACCAGGATTTTTCGCGTTTTTTCATGAAGGTGATCGTAACGTGGTTGGTCTTGAGCGCTTCGACCGCGGCGTCAAAGTCGCGGGAGTGGACCCGGAAGCCGACATGGTTGCCGCCCACGCCATCGCCGGCGAGCGGGTGGACGCCCTGGGCCGGGTCGCCCTGGATCAGACCGATGAGCGACGGGCCGCAGTCCAGGAAGTACTCGATGCCCGGCTTCTGGTACTCCCGCCGGGTCAGCGTGAGGCCGAGGACCCCGGTGTAGAATCCGACCGCCTGGTTCAGGTCGCGCACGCTGATCGCCACATGGTCGATTCCGAGCGGCTTGATCGGGGAAATGCGGCCCGGTCCAGGAACGGCGCTCACAGCTTCACCGTTTTTTCGACCTTGCGCTTCTTGAAGACCCGGTACTCGGCATACCCGGCCGCGAGCGCCAGGTCGCGCGCCAGGTCGAAGTCCGCGCCGACATCGCCAGGCGCATGGGCGTCGGAACCGAACACGATCGGGACGCCCGCCTCGCGGTAAATCTTGAGCGCGCCGAGCGCGGGGTAGATCTCCTTGGCCGGCTTGCGGAGGCCGGAGGTGTTGATCTCGAGCGTCATGCCCGTCTCGGCGAAGATGCGGGCCGTCTCGCGGATCAGGTCCGTGAGGTCCGCGGAGGCGCGGTGGCCGAACTTCTTCACCAGGTCCACATGCCCCATGATGTCGTAGACCCGGGACTTCGCGGCGCCCTGGAGCAGGCGGTAATAGTTGCGGTAGACCTCGTTCACGTCGGCGTTCTTCCAGCGCTCGATCTCGCGTGGGTCGTCGAAGGCCCAATCCCCTTCCGGCTGCTTCATAAAGTGCACCGACCCGATCACAAAGTCGTACGTGTAGCGGCCGACGAGCTCCCGGATGTCCTCGACCGTGGCCTGCATGTAGTCGGCCTCGATGCCGATCTTGATCGAGAGGCTGGAGGCGTGCGCTTCGCGGGCCCGCTCCATGTCGATGTGATAGAAGGGTAGTTCGGTCAGGTCCATCGTGTAGGACGCGTCGCGGTGCGTGAGGAACGGAAGGTGGTCGGACATGCCGATCTCCGTCAGGCCTTTGCGCTTGGCTTCAGCGATGTACTCTTCGATGGTGCCGGTCGCATGGCCGCATCGCGAGGTGTGCATGTGATAGTCGTGAAGGATCTTCATGAGCCCGTCAAACGACCCCGCAGAGAATGCGGACCAGCTTGTCCCGGTTGGCCTTGGTGTTCTTCATGTGGCATCCGGCGGAATTGAAGTGCCCGCCGCCGCCAAAAACTTGAGCGATCTTGGCCACGTTGATGCCGGCCTCCGACCTCAGGCTCACGCGGCAGGCGCCGTCCTCGCTCTCGCGCATAAGAGCCGCCAGCTTCACGCCGTCGATCGACCGCAGGTCGTCCGCGACGCCGTCCACATCCGAAGGAACTCCGTTCACCCGCCTGAAGTCGGTCTGGTTCACGTACGACCAGACCACGCGGCCGCCGCGCTCGAACTTCATCCGGCCGACGCTCACCGCCTCGAGCCTCACGGTCGTCTCGGATTTTTTCCAGTAGGCTTCCTCAAGCAGGTACTTGAGGTCCACGCCCCGGTCGAGCAGGTCCGCGCAGATCCGGAACGTCCGGCTGCGGACGTTGGCGAACCGGAACGCGCCGGTGTCGACGATGATCGAGGTCAAAAGGCAGGTCGCGATCATCGGCGTGATCTTGACCTTGAGCTCCTTGAGAAGGTCATAGATGATCTCACCGACCGCGGCGGCCGCGGGGTCGGCGACCAGGAGCTTGCCGAACACGTCGGCGAAGTCATGGTGGTCGATCTGGATCGTGTTGCGGGTCTTTTCAAAAAGCCCGCCGAACTTGCCCAGTTGACGGATCGTGCCGCAGTCCACGGCGATCGCGAGGTCCACGGAGCCGTCCCAGCGGTCGAGGACGAGTTCGGAACCCGGCAGGAAGCGGTACCGGGGCGGGAGGCCGTCGGGGCTCACCATGACGACGCTCTTGTCCATCGAGAGGAGCCCCAGACCGAGGGCCAATAGAGAACCCATCGTGTCCCCGTCGGGGTGCACGTGGCTGGAGATCAGGATGCGGTCGGCGGACAGGATCTTTTGGGCGGCGGTGCGGAGGCTCGCGGTGAGTTTGACCGGCTTCTTCATCACCGCACTACGGTCTGGGCCGGATGCCCAGGAACTGGGTCACGAGGTCGGTCAGGTCCTTCTGCGCAAAAAGCTTCGGCATCACCGCGTTCGCGAGCCGGTCGGCGTGGAGCTTGTTTGCGAGGGTCTGGTTGACGGAACAGACGATCACAGGCACGTCGCGGATGTCGAGGTTCTGACGGAACTCACGGAGGAACTCGTCCCCGCTCATCACCGGCATCAGGATGTCGAGGATGATGAGGTCGGGCTTCTCGCGCCGGACGGCGGCCAGACCCTGCCGGCCGTCGTAGGCCTGGGTGAGCTTCACGTCGAAGTGATGCTCGAGGATCTCCTTGTAGATGCCCTGGATGTCCTCGTCGTCCTCGACGATCAAAATATGTTTCATGGGGGTCATTTCCTTAAAAAAACCGTCAATCCCGTCCGGCTTCCTTCTCGACGGCCTGGCACAGGTCGTCCATCTGGTCGATCACCTTCGGCGGCAGGAACTTGCTCCCCATCGCCTCGAGCTTGAAGCTCTCCAGCTGGCGGATCAGTGACTTCAGGAACTTCACGCGGCGGTCCGAGCGGACCACGGCCGGGTCCTTCGCGGGCCCCTGGTCCGACAGCATCCGGATCTCCTTGCGGACGTCCTGCGGCTCACGCGCGTCGTCGAGCACCTGTTTGCGGATCTTGCGGTACTGGGATTCGTCGAACTTCTTGTTGTTGCGGGCCAGACGAAGCAGATTCACCGAATCGAGGTCGGGATGTTTTTCTTCAGGCACCACCTCGCCGCGCACCTTCTCGATGTAGGTCGGCTCCTCGGTCTCGAGGAAGTGGTAGGACTTGAGGAGCTTGGCGGCGGTCGCCTGCTTGATGCCGAGTTCCTTGAGACAGTAGCCCTCGAACGTCGTGAAGCCCCACTCGATGTACATCTTGTCGCGGTGGCAGGCGAAGAGCGATTCGCCGAGCTGGATCCAGCTGGTCTTGAACTGGCGGCAGGTCTCGAGGACCCGGTACCGGTACGATGTCTCGTCGAGCGTCTGCAGTTTTTCCTCGATGCGTTCCAGGGATTTGGACTTCATGCGCTTAAATATTCCTCCACACGTGCGACGACTTTTTCGATGAGCACGTCCGGAGTGGACGCGCCGGTGCTGATGCCCACCGTTCTAATGTTCTTGTTGAGCCAGCCGCGCGATTCGCGGATCTCGAGTTTGATCGGGTCCAGGTGCCTGACCGTGTCCGCGTCCAGCAGGTCCTCGGGACCGCGCACGTGGAAAGTCGGGAATTTGAGCGACGCGATCTCGGACAAATGGGTCGTGTTCGACGAATTAAAACCGCCGATGATGATCACGAGGTCCAGCTTCCGGTCGAGCAGTTGAAAAAGCGCGTCCTGCCGCTCCTGCGTCGCCGAGCAGATCGTGTCGTACTTCATGAAATGCGCTTCCGGCTTCTCCGCCGCGAAATGCGCGGCGTACACGCCCTTCAGGTATTCCTGGATCTCGAGCGTCTCGGTCTTGAACATCGTCGTCTGGCTGGCGATGCCGATCCGCTGGAGGTGGACCCTGGGGTCGAAGCCGGCCGAGGTCTTGCGCGCGTACTTGGCCATGAACGCTTCGGCGCTAAGCTCACCTTTAAGGAAGCGATCGATGTCCTTCGCCTCGTCGTGGTTGCGGATGATGAGGAAGTGCCAGCCGAACTTGGTCGCCTGGCTCGCGGTGGCCTGCGTCTCCTCATGGTCCCAGATGCCATGGATGACGGAGGTGTACTGGTTCTGGGCGTACTTCTCGACGCGCTTCCAGACCAGGACGATCGCGCCGCAGGTCGTGTCGACGACGAGGAGGTCCTTGGCCTTGAGCTGTTCGACGTCTCGGTGTTTGGAGCCGAACGCGGCGATGACGACGATGTCCTCCTTGGTCAGCTGATCGAGGATGAGCTGGTTGTCGGGGGTGCGGCCGAGGACGACGACGTGCTTTTCCTTGAGGTCCTGGTTGACCTTGGGGTTGTGGATGACGTCGTGGGTCAGGAAGATCCGGCGGTCCGGGAAACGCCTCACCGTCTCAAAGGCCATGTCGATGGATTTTTCCACGCCGTAGCAGAAGCCGAAATGTGACGGGATGAGGTAGGTCACGCCCGTCTTGGAGGACTCGAAGCGGCCGCCGTTCTCGATCATCGTCTTCACGAAGCCGGAACCGTAGACGGAGTGCTGACGGTCGAGCACCTCGCCGAAGTCGCCCATCTTGGAAAGGTATTTTTTGTCGCCGGTGATCATTTTGCGTACTTTTCGGTGATGGCCGTTTTGTCGGCCGGGGTTAAAGCCGTTTGGGACCTGAGCGACAGCGCCGGGTCGGCGAGGATCTTTTCGAGCAGCCGGTGATAGGCGGCCCACATCACCTTCACGCAAGGACGGCTGTCGGCGTCGAGGTATTCTAATACTTCCCAACCGGATTTAAAATACGCCTCGCAGCGCTCGCCCTGGAAGCGGAAGAACGCCTCACGCTTGTCCGGATCGCAGGTGCCGTCCGCGAGCGTCTCGGGCGTCAGGCCGAAGCGGACAAAGTCCTCCGCCGGCACATACACACGGCCGCGCGCCAGGTCCTCGGCGATGTCCCTCAAAATGTTCGTCAGCTGGAACGCGAAGCTCAGGTCACGTCCATGCTTCAAGATGCGCGGGTCCTTTTTGAACCCGTACACCGGCAGCGAGACCTTGGCGATGCTCGTGGCGACAAGGTCACAGTACCCCGACAGGGTCTTGAAGTCCGGGTAGCGTTTGTACTCCTGGTCGCGCACGCAGCCGTCCACGAGGTCCTGGAACCCGTCGCGCGGGATCTTGAAGCGCTTGAGGACGTCGAGGAGCGCGACGCTGATCGGGTGGGTGGCGGTCCCTTCCTTATATACGTGGTCCAGTTCCCGCGTCCAGCGGCCGAGCAGGGCTCGCGGATCGGCCTTGGGCTCCCCGGCCTTCGCCGCGGCCGCACCGGGCTCCGCTTCCGCCTCGTCCGAAACGTCGTCCACGAACCGGCAGAAGGCGTACACGACGTGGATCGCGCGGCGCTTCTCCTCGGGCAGGAACGTGAAACCCAGCGAAAAGTTGGATTCCCGCCGGCGCATCAGCGTCTCGCAGTAGAGGTAGGCTTCGTTCAGGTCAGATATTCCCGTCGCCATTGAAGTCCTTGGGGTTCAAAATGAGCTTGCGTGACTTCCAGGAGCCCGCGATCGCGTCGGCCAGCAGGAGCCGCCAGCCCGCGGGGGCGTAGAACTTTTGTAAAAAATCCCTCAAGTTCCCCGACCGGCGCGCCATGCCGATGAGAAGACCCGGGACCCAGGGCCCGCCTTTTTCGTACAAAAAGCGGTTCCATAGGCTCACCTTCTGTTTGCCCAGAAGGGTCTGTTTCCAGAGGGTATTGTACTCCAGATCCTCGGAAATGCTCCTCGCGGCCAGGACGCCGCTGGTGATCGCGTACCGCATCCCGAACCCGAACAAATAGTCCTGGAAGCCCCCCGCCTCCCCCGCCCAGATCACGCCGCCCGGGCCGGTCAGACCGTCCTTCAGGAAGTAATTGGCCACGAGCACGGCTTCCTCGCCGCCGGACGGGTCCACGCCCTCGATCTCCCGGAATCGAGCCGCAGTCCGCTGGTACAGTTCATCCACCTGGGCATAGCCGCTCAGGATCGCCATCCCCATCGTCGCCTCACCGTCCACAATAAAGAGGTACGCGTACCCGCCGGGGGCCAGTTCCGGGTCCAGGATCACGGTCATCCGGTCGCTCAGAGGTGTCTTAAAAGTGACTTCCTTGCCGATGCCGTTCACCCGGCGCGGACCGGTCGCCCGGACGCGCGCTTCGCCCGTGCCCAGCCGCGACCCGAACCGGACCTCGGCTCCGGCGGCGACGGCCGCATCGAGAAGGCCCCGGTCGAGCTCGCCCGGTTGGGCGCCGCGGCGGACGAAGTAGCCGAGCGGCACGTCGCTGTGGAAGTGGTGCTTCTTGCCGCGGCCGGCCCAGAGCGTGATCTCGTGGATCGGCGAGCGCCAGAAGGACGCCTCGATCCCGGACCGCTTCATGAAGTCGAGAATGTCCTCTTTTTCCGAAAAGTTCTCGAGGATCTGGAGCCCGCGCTTCCAGCGCGCGCCGACCCGGTCGCGCTGCTCGTGCACTTCCACGCGCCGACCGGCCCGGGCCAGGACGATCGCGGCGGCCAGACCCGCGGGACCCGCCCCGGCGATCCTCACCGGTCCGGCCATGACCGCGTCATGCTCCGCGTCAGGTTTGGGGAGCGACATACGAGCGGCCTTTCCAGGAGGTGTTCCGGAAAACGCGGAACTTGAGGAAGGAGTTGATGAGGATGACGTGGTACAGCGCGATCGAGACCGCGTGGGCCCAGACCCATCGTAAGCTCATCCCGGTCTTCAAGTGGATCCGCAGCCGCATCCAGACCGGCAGGAGCGCGGACACGGTCAGCGCGGCGGCCGTCGCCGGGGTCCAAGCGTCCAGCGCCGACGCGGCGGCGATGAGGACCAAGGGCCCGTGGAAGATGTAGGTCTGAACGATGAGGAAGAACAGCATCGCGCCGATGGACCCGCCCATGCTCGCGAACACGGACCGGCTGAAGCCGTTGAACGTTTCAGCGAAGCCGCCGTACATCCGGCAGGACACCCAGGCGGAACCGTCCGCCAGGACGACCTTGTGGCCGGCCGCTTTGACCCGCGCGGCGAGCAGCGGTCCTTCCGAGATCCGGGCGCCGGCCGCGGCGTGGCCGCCCGAAGCGGCGTACGCGTCCCGCCGGACGAACACGAACTGGCCGCAGCCCGTCGCGAACGCGGAGCGGGCGAACGAGAACCAGATCTTCTTGTCCGTGAAGAACATCGGCAGGAAGGTCAGGAGGACGAAGAACATGAGCGGCACGATAAGCTCGTCCCCTGAGGACGCGAAGACCTGGCGCGGAAAGGTCGAGACGAACGCGGCCTTGCGGTCGGCCGCCTCCTGATGGACGGCCTTGAGCATCCCGGGCGTGTGGAAGGTATCGGCATCCACGAACAGGAACCATTCGCCGGAAGCGGCGTTGTAGAGCTGGTGGCAGGCGTAGTTCTTGCCCTGCCAGCCTTCGAGCAGCGGCTTACCCTTGAGGACCTTGAGACGGCCGTTGGCGCTGGAGAGCTTTTTGAGAATGTCCGGTGTCGCGTCGGTCGAGTTGTCGTCGAGGACGATCACTTCGAAGTCGGAATAGTCCTGGTCCAGAAGGGACCGGAGGTTCGCCTCGAGGCGCTTCTCCTCGTTGCGGCACGGGACGAGCACGGAGATCCTGGGCTGAGCGGCGGCAGGCTTGGACGAGAACCGGCGGTACACGCGGAGGTTCCACTCAAAAAGGGCGTACAACACGAGCAGGATGCCGAGCATGATCTTGGCGTGCAGTTCGATCACGGCCGTTCAACTCCGGGCGGGACCGTCAGGTGTTCAGGCAGCATGGCTCTTCTTGAATTTGCGGCCCGAAAGGGCGGCCTTGGCGGCACGGTAGAGGTCGTAGACCGGGTTGGCTCCCGCGGGAGATTCCCAGAGCGCCTTCAGCTTGCCCGCGTCACGGCGGCGGACGATGTCGCGGACGTACTGACGCCCCGACTCAAGTTCCTGCTCGATGCGCCGCGTCAGCCCGTCCGCGGACTCCTGACCGGCCGCATCCGAAGCGGAACCGGTCAGCGTCTCCAGCGGCAGGATGTCGACGACGATCTCGGGCTTGGACTCGGACCAGAAGTCGTAGGAGATGCTCAGCTTGAGGATCTGGACGCGGTCGAGCTGCTGGGCCACGGCGGCGAAGCCGCGGCGAAGACGCACCGGCTCTTCGGGGGAGACCAGGTCCCCCTGCCCGAAGATCCACCACAGACGTTCGCGGCCCTGGAGCAGTTCGCGCGTGAAGCGCAGGAACTGCTTCATCTCGGACGTGGAGGGCTGGGCGCTGCCGGGGGCTTTTTCGATCGCGTAGCCTCCGAGCAAACGGAAGATCCCGTAGGCCTTGAGCTGTTCCTCGTCGAACATCCCGAAATATTCCCGCCGGAACACCTTGGCGCTCAGCTCCCCGACGAGCAGCGCGTCCCACCAGCTCGGGTGGTTCGCGACCACGATCGTCGGGACCCCGGGCTCAAAACGCGGCACCTCGCTGCGCGTGGTGAGACTCATCCGGTGGAAGCTTTTTTTGAGCTTCCCGTGGGAAAGTCCGGTGAACCAGGCAGTGATAAGTTTATTTTTTCTTGGAAGGATCATGGGGCATGCAGGCGCGGACGAGGTCAGCGGCGGCTTTGAATTTGGTGCCGGCGCCTTCGCCGAACCACATCTTTTGGATGCTCTGGATGATGGTGTAGCTGTTCGCCCGGTACGGGGGCAGGTGCACCCGGATCCGCGAACGGCGAAAGTCGGAGCTCACGAGACGTGATTCGGTCATTTCGAGAAGCCCCTCGGCGCCGCGGGTCTTGCCGAAGCCGCTCGCGCCGAAGCCGCCGAACGGCGCCTCGCCGAGCGCGACGGTAAAAAGGGTGTCGTTGACCCAGACCTGGCCGGCTCTCAGGGAGCGGGCGACGCGCGCGGCGCGCGAACGGGAACGGGTCCAGACACTCGCGCCCAGCCCGAGCGGCGTCGTCCGCGCGATGCGGACCGCGGCCGTCTCGTCCGGCGCGGTGAAAAGCATCAGCACGGGGCTCATCCAATCCATCGCACCGGCGGTCTCGTGGCTCACCCCGCCCCAGAGCTGGGGCGGGACCCGGTCGCCCGAGGCGGCGGGACCGTCGATCGGCCCGGTGAGCTCGCCGGCCGACCAAAGACGCTCGGCTCCGTTGTCCTTGAGGACCTGGATCTTGCGCTTTTCTTCCGCGGCGAAGTGCGGGGTCCTGAGATACCCTTGCGTGTTCACGAAGTCCGAAGCGGCCGAGACCGTCTCCTTGAAGACCTTGAGGAAGCGCTCGCGGTCGCGCTCGAGCACGATCACGCGGCGCGGGGCGACGCAGGTCTGACCCGAATATTGGAACGCCGCCCACACGAGACTCTGCACCGCGAGCTTCCAATCCGTGTCCGGAAAGATCAGGTAGGCGTCCGATCCGGAAAGTTCGACGATCGCGGGCTTTAAGTCCCTGGCGAGGCTTCCCAGCACCGCCTGACCCGCGGCGCGCGAGCCGGTCAGGATGTACTTGTCGCATCCGGCCGCCGTGAGGGCCTTGCCCTCCTCTGAGCCGCCCGCGGAAACGCGGACGAGGCCTTCGGGGTAACCGGCCTCCCGGAACAGCTGCGCGGCCGCTTCGGCGACCTTGGGCGACAGCTCCGAGAACTTGAGACACACGGCATTGCCCGCCGTGAGCGCGAAAAGGGCCTGGGTCATGTTGAGAAAAAAAGCGTAGTTCCATGTGCCGAGGATGCCGATGACGCCGTACGGCGCGCGGGTGATGACCGTTTCTTTTTTGGCGGCGAAGAAAAGTTTGCTTTCGAATTCCAACGGCTGGTCGGCGAGGATCTCTTCGGCGCGGCGCTCGAGGAAGAGGCAGGTGTCGAGGAACGGCAGGACTTCCTGGGTGAGCGCTTCCAATTCCGTCTTCCCGCCCTCGGCGGCGATGAGCCGCGCGACGCGGTCGCCGTCGCGCGAAACGAGCGCCCTGAGTTTACGGACAGGCGCGAGCCGGTCGGCGGCGGAAAGGGCCGACCAGACTTCTTGAGCGGTCCTCAACGACTGCACCGCCGCTTGCATGGGAGCTACCTCGCCGGCGTTCCCGACAGCGCCTTGGAATCCTTCTGGATCTGCTCGGCGGCCAGACGGCCGCAGGTCAGGACCATCGGGATGCCGCCGCCCGGATGGGTGCTGGCGCCGACGTGGTAGAGGCCTTTGACGTCCTTGGACTTGATCGCCGGCCGGAACGCGGCGGACTGGAAGAAGTCGGGCGCCAGACCGAACGCGGTGCCGCGTTGGCTGCCGTACAGGGTCTCAAAATCCTTCGGTGTGAAGTGCCGCTCCAGGGCGATCTGATCCTCGCGGATCTCGACGCCGTTCGCGCGGAACTGCTCGAAGATCCTTTGACGGAACGCCGGGAGCTCGGCTTCCCAATCCACCTTGCCGTTCAGGTTCGGGACGATCGACAGGACGTAGATGGCTTCCCCGCCCGCGGGCGCCAGCGACGCGTCGGTCTTGGTCGGACAGCAGACGTAGAGGAGCGGCTTCTGGGGCAGACGGCCTTCGACGAAGATCCGGTCCGTCTCTTCCTTATATTCCTGAGGCAGGATGATGTTGTGATGGTTCAAACCTTCCACACGGCCCTTCATACCGAGGTAGAGCATGAACGTGCTGCAGCCGTAGTGCCAGCCGTCGAGCTTGGCGTCGGACATGTCGCGCCGTCCGTCGGCGGGAACGAATTTTTTGAACGAGGACGGCAGGTCGCGGTTGGAGACGACCGCGTCGGCGTCATAGACCAGGCCCGACTTGAGACGAACGCCGGTGACGCGCTTCTTTTCGATCACCATCGAATCGACTTCCTCGCCGAGCAGGACCTGTCCGCCAAGCTCCTTGAACAACTTCGCCAGCGCCTCCGGGACCGTGTGAAGGCCGCCCATCGGATACCAGACGCCGTACGTGAATTCGAGGTAGGCCAGCAGGTTGTAGAGCGCCGGGGTGAGCCACGGCGACTGGCCGAGGTAGAGGTTCTGACAGCTGAGCGCCGCGGCGACGTGCGGCTCGTTGAAGTAGCCCTTCACGTGGTCGTAGGCGTTGCCCCAAGGCTTGATCCTCAGGAACGCGGCGGCCGACTCGAGGCTCACCATCTCGGCCCAGTGGTTGAAGTTCTTCTCGATGAACGTGTAGCGGGAGGCTTCGAACTTCTCGCGAACGTCGCGGACGTACCGCTCGAACGCGGGAAGGCCGTCGGGGATGAACTTGACGACCTCGGCGCGGATCTTCTGGGGATCGGAGCTCATGTCGAAGTGCTTGCCGTCCGAGAACAGGATCCGGTAGCCGGGTTCCAGACGCTTCAAGTTGATGTAGTCCGGCAGGGACCGGCCGGCGGAGCGGAACAGGCCCTCGAGTACTTCCGGCATGAGGACCAGCGTGGGGCCCATGTCGATCTTGAACCCCGCCTCGTCAACGCGGTTGGCGCGGCCGCCGATGCGCTGATTTTTTTCAAAAATTCGGACTTGATGGCCCTGACGGGCCAGATGGACGCCGCAGGACAGGCCGGCCAGACCGGCCCCGATGATGATAATCTGCATGGAACTCCTCTCTAGAAGGGCGCTCATTTTAACACACTCCGCCGGTCCGTTTAGACGGCGGTGAGGAAGCGGATGAGGGAGGTGTAAAGGGGTGCGAGGAGCCGCGACGCGAAGCCGAAGTAGAGAAGCGCGAAAATGATGATGAACCCGAACCGTTCGATGGAAAAGTACGCCCGGCGCAGCCTGTCCGGCAGAAAAACCCCGAGCGCCTTCGACCCGTCCATCGGCGGGATCGGGATGAGGTTGAAGAGCCCCAGGACCACGTTCATGGCGACGCCATAGAACGCGACCACGCTCAAAGGCCCACCGGACGGGGCGGCGCGGAAGACCGCCGCGCACAGGACGGCCAGCGCGAAATTGGTGAACGGCCCCGCCAGGCTCACAAGCGCGATGCCGGACCGGGGGTGTTTGAAATACCGGGGGTCGAACGGGACCGGCTTGGCCCAGCCGAGGAGCGCGGGCGACTTGAGGAGGACGAGGGCCGCGGGCAGAAGGATGGTCCCGACCAGGTCAATATGACGGAACGGGTTGAGCGTCAGACGCTTCTGGTCACGGGCGGTCGGATCACCCAGCAGGTACGCGGCCGCTCCATGGGAGATCTCGTGGAGGATGACGGAATACGCGAGCAGAAGAACGATGGCGATCAGGATCAGCATTCAGGGACCGGTCGGTCGATGAAGTCGATGAAGGGGCGGGTCAGACCCGGGCCGCGCAACGCGCGTATTGCCGGGCAGGCTTGTCGGGATTGTTCTTGTCGTACGCGCCCAGGTAGCCGGTCTTGAAGTTGAGCGTCCACGCCTTGGTACCGGGGAGATAAGGGGTCGTCGACCAGTAAGCCGCGCCTTCCGAAGAGAAGAACGCGCTGTTGATCCGGGGGTTCTTGAAACGCCCGTCATAAATGGACTTGAGCTCATTGATCGTCGGCAGGCGCCAGACGTTGGGGCCGAGGCCCGCGTGCACGAGGTCCGCGCAGGCATCGTCCGCTTCGGCGTAGGTCTTTTGACCCGTAAGGGACGGGATGGCGGAAGGGTTCTGGATCCAGACCAGACCGGAATAATTGTCCTTGATGGTGCCGTTGCCGTTATCGACCAGCTGCTCTTGCGCCGCGCCGGCGGGGACGGCCAAAGACATGGTTCCGGCCAGCACCATAAGCGTCAAAAAACGTTTAATTTGGTTTTGAATCGTCATAGCTTGAATAGTATTAATCACTTTCGTATTAAAAGCAAGCGCGGCGCGGACCAAGGCTTTTTGAGGGTGCTATAATGCCCCAAAGCGAGGAACCCTACATGAACTTACGCCAAGCCCAGAACGAACAGGACGCCTGGTCCAAACGCAATTTTGACAACCGCAAGCCCTACATGGCCGTGCTCGGCGCGGCCGAAGAGGTCGGTGAACTGGCGCACGCGTACCTCAAGATGGAGCAGGGCATCCGCGGCAAACGTGAGGAGCACGAGGCCAACATGAAGGACGCGGTCGGCGACTGCGTCATTTTTCTCATGGACCTGTGCAACCAGATGGGCTGGGACTTCGAGGAGATCGTGGACACCACCTGGAACCAGGTGAAGCAGCGCGACTGGAAGAAAAATTCCCACGCCGGCGTCGTCCTCCCGGCGAGCGCTTCGGAAGGTCCGGCTTCGGCCGTTTGATATGCGGGTCGCCATCCTCGGAGCATCGGACAAACCCGAACGTTACTCCTACCTCGCCTTCAAGTCGCTCCAGGACCACGGCCACACGCCCCTGCCCGTCCATCCCAAGCTCACGGCGGTCGA
>Ga0209573_1001210_pt1 | contig 42037 bp, 32 predicted proteins | sample TNRBio252014_DNA_FD_185870 | JGI IMG/M metagenome (GOLD analysis project Ga0209573, IMG submission 185870) | Wastewater treatment Type I Accumulibacter community from EBPR Bioreactor in Madison, WI, USA - TNR Reactor_6/25/2014_ DNA (SPAdes)... | ecosystem: Engineered > Bioreactor > EBPR >...
GCCGCGGCAAGCGGGGGGGTGGGGGGGGTGGGGGGGGCGGGTGGGCGCTGAGGCCCGGGGGCGGGTGCCGCCCGGGGCCCCGGTGCCTGCCGTGCCGCCTGCGGGGCCGGCGGCGCCCCGGTCTTCGCGGTCGCGGCCGCCTCGCGTGCCGGCCCTGCCGCCGTACGCCGAGCTGGCCTGTCGCAGCAACTGCAGCTTCCTGACCGGCGCCTCGCATCCGGAGGAACTGGTCGCGCGCGCCAAGGCGCTGCGCTATGCGGCGCTGGCGATCACCGACGAGTGCTCGCTCTCCGGTGTCGTGCGTGCACATGCCGAGGCGCGGCGCCTGGGCATGCCCTTGATCGTCGGGGCGCAGATGCGACTGTCGCCACCGCCGTCGCCGCCGTCGTCACCACCGTCTTCGCCACCGTTTTCGCCACCGTTTTCGCCACCGTCTTCGCCGCCATCGCCGGCCCCGGGCTCCGCCGCGGCCCCGGCCCCGCGCCTGGTGCTGCTGGCGCAGACACGGCGCGGCTACGGCAACCTGGCGCAGTGGATCACCGTGGCGCGGCGGCGGGCCGCCAAGGGCAGCTACCTGGCCCATGCGGCCGATGTCGAAGGCAAGGTGCCGGCGGCGCCCATGCTGGCCGGCCTGCCCGACTGCCAGGCGCTGCTGCTGGTGTCGTCGCTGCTCGCGGGGCCGGGCGGTGGTGCCGCCGCCGGCCCGCCCGCGGGCCAGGCCTTGTTCGAGGCCTTGTTCGCGCAGGCGGTCTGGTTGCGCACCTGGTTCGGCGACGAGCGGGCGGCCCTGGCGCTGCCGCTGCTGCTGCGCCCGCACGATGCGCTGCTGGCCGAGCTGACCGGGCGCGTGGCGGCGCTCACCGGCTTGCGCATCGTCGCCGTCGGCGACGTGCTGATGCATGCACGCTCGCGCAAGCCGCTGCAGGACATGCTGACGGCCACCCGGCTGCGCTGTACGGTGGCCGATGCCGGCTTTGCGCTCGAGCCCAATGCCGAGGCGCACCTGCGCTCGCGCGCCCGGCTGGCCGCGCTGTACGCGCCCGAATGGCTGGAGGCCACGCTCGAGATCGCCGGCCGCTGTGCCTTCTCGCTCGACGAGCTGCGCTACGAGTACCCGCAGGAGATCGTGCCGGACGGCCACACGCCGGCGAGCTGGCTGCGCGCCTTGACCGAGCAGGGGCTCGAGCGGCGCTTCCCGCAGGGCACGCCGCCGTCGGTGCGCGCCACCGTCGAGCATGAGCTGGCACTGGTGCACCAGCTGCAGTACGAGCCCTACTTCCTGACCGTCGCCGACCTCGTGCAGTGGGCGCGTGCGCAGGGCATCCTGTGTCAGGGGCGGGGCAGCGCCGCCAACTCGGCGGTCTGCTACGCGCTCGGCGTCACCGAGGTCGACCCGGCACGCCACCAGCTGCTGTTCGAGCGTTTCATCAGCGCCGAGCGCAACGAGCCGCCCGACATCGACATCGATTTCGAGCACCAGCGCCGCGAGGAGGTCATCCAGTACGTCTACCGCAAGTACGGGCGCCACCGCGCGGCGCTGACGGCGGTGGTCATCGCCTACCGGCCGCGCTCGGCGCTGCGCGATGTCGGGCGCGCGCTGGGCTTCGACCTCGACCGCATCGACGCGGTGGCCAGGAGCCAGCACTGGTGGGACCACGCGCTCGGCCGTGCCGGCGAGGCGCTGGCCGAGCGGCTGCGCGAGAACGGTTTCGACCCCGGTTCACCGCTGTGCCGGCTGTGGATGGCGCTGACCGCGCAGCTGGTGGGCTTCCCGCGACACCTGTCGCAGCACCCGGGCGGCTTCGTGATCGCGCGCGACGACATGGCGCGCCTGGTGCCGGTCGAGAACGCGGCCATGGACGGCCGCAGCGTCATCCAGTGGGACAAGGACGACCTCGACGCGCTCGGGCTGATCAAGGTCGACCTGCTGGCGCTGGGCATGCTCAGCGCGATCCGGCGCGCGCTCGGCTTCGTCGCCGCCAAGCTGGGGCGGCCGGCGTTCACCATGCAGGACATCCCCGACGGCGACACCGCCACCTTCGACATGCTGTGCCGCGCCGACAGCGTCGGCACCTTCCAGGTCGAGAGCCGGGCGCAGATGAGCATGCTGCCGCGCCTGCGCCCGCGCTGCTTCTACGACCTGGTGATCGAGGTCGCGATCGTGCGCCCGGGGCCCATCCAGGGCGGCATGGTGCACCCCTACCTGCGCCGCCGCATGGGCGAGGAGCCGGTCGACTACCCCAGCGACGAGGTGCGCCAGGCGCTCGAGCGCACGCTGGGGGTGCCGATCTTCCAGGAGCAGGTGATGCAGCTGGCGATCCTGGCGGCCGACTTCAGCCCCGGCGAGGCCGACCAGCTGCGCCGCGCGATGGCGGCCTGGAAGCGCAAGGGTGGCCTCGGGCCCTTCCACGAACGGCTGGTCGGCCGCATGGTGGCCAAGGGCTACAGCCCCGAGTTCGCCGAGCGCATCTTCAGGCAGATCCAGGGCTTCGGCGAATACGGCTTCCCCGAGAGCCATGCCGCCAGCTTCGCGCTGCTGGTCTACGTCAGCGCCTGGCTCAAGTGCCACCACCCGGACGCCTTCCTGGCCGCCCTGCTCGACAGCCAGCCGCTGGGCTTCTACGCGCCGGCGCAGCTGGTGCGTGACGCGCGCGAGCATGGGGTCGAGGTGCGGCCGGTGGACGTCACGCTCAGCGACTGGGGCAGCGTGCTGGAGGCCCCCGACCCGACGGCCATGGCCGAGGGCCTCTCGGCCCCGCCCTGGCCGGTGCGGCTGGGCCTGGCGCGGGTCAGCGGCTTTCCCGAGGCCGCCGCGCAACGGCTGCGGGCGGCGCGCGCCACGGCGCCCTTCGCCGGGCCAGAGGACCTGGCGCGGCGCGCCGGGCTGGATGCGCGCGAGCTCGGGCTGCTGGCCCAGGCCGACGCGCTGCGCACGCTGCTGGGCGGCCACCGCCACCAGGCGGCCTGGGCGGCGGCCGGGGTCGACACGCGCCCGACCCGGCTGCTGCATGGCACCCGTACGCACGAGGGCTCGGCGCTGCTGCCTGCACCCGGGGCCGCCGAATCGCTGCTGGCCGACTACCGGGCCACCGGGCTCAGCCTCCAGGCCCACCCGCTGGCACTGCTGCGGCCGGCGCTGGCCGCCTTCCAGGTGCAGCCGGCGGCGGTGCTGCGCGGCTACCCCGCGGGCCGGCTGGCGCGCGCCAGCGGGCTGGTCACGCACCGCCAGCGGCCGGGCACGGCCAAGGGCGTGGTCTTCGTGACGCTGGAGGACGAGACCGGTGCCGTCAACGTCATCGTCTGGCCGCAGGTCGCCGAGGCGCAGCGCCGGCCCCTGCTGGCCAGCACGCTGCTCACGGTCTACGGCGTCTGGCAGGTCGAGGGCGAGGTGCGGCACCTGATCGCGCGCCGCCTGGTCGACCATTCGTCGCTGCTGCAGGGGCTGGCGGCCCGCAGCCGGAACTTCCACTGACATCGGGCTTGAAAGTCCGCCGCCCGGTGCAGCTTGGTTATCGTCAGGCCATGAACCCCTCTTGCAGCACGGCGCCCGCCCGACGGCTCGGCGCCCGTTTGGCGATCGTCCTGCAGGCCGGCCTGGCCGCTGTCGCCGGCATCGCCGACGCCCAGCAGATCCGTGTCGACCCGCCCACGCCCGTGCTGGCCGGCGACATCCGGGCCATCACCATCGAGGGCCTGCGGCCGGGCGCGGCGGTCGAACTGCACGCCCGGCGCCCGGTGCGCGACTTCAGCGGCACCCGCCTGTACGCGTCGCAGGCGCGCTGGCAGGCCGGGGCCGACGGCCGGGTCGACCTGGCGCGCGACGCGCCGCTGCCGGGCAGCAGCTGGCAGGGGGCCGACCTGCGCGGCGCGTTCTGGTCGATGACGCCGTCCGGACCGGCGCCCGAAGGCGGGTCGACCGCCGAAGCCGAGCTCGAGGTCCGCGTCGGCGATGGGCCGCCGGTCCGCCAGCGCCTGCGGCTGCTCGCTGCGCTGCCCGAGGTGACACGGCGCGCCGCCGCGGGCTTCGACGGCGCGGTCTTCGCCACGCTGCCGGCGGCCACGCCGCGGCCGGGGCTGATCCTGCTGGGCGGGTCCGAGGGCGGCAGCCAGATCACGCGCGACGCGCCGGCCTACGCGTCGCGCGGTTACGCCGTGCTGGCGCTGCCCTACTACTCGCCGCCCGGCTGGGGGCCTGCCGGTCCGACGCCGGCCGAGCTTCCCGGCCTGCCGGCGGCGTTCGCCGACATCCCGCTCGAGCGCCTGCAGCAGGCCCGCGACTGGCTGGCCCGGCAGCCCGAGGTCGACCCGGCGCGCATCGGCGTGGTCGGCACCTCCAAGGGGGCCGAGTTCGCCTTGCTGGCCGCCACCCGCATGCCCTGGGTGCGAAGCGTCGTCGCCTGGGTGCCCAGCGACGTCGTCTGGGAGGGCTGGGGTCCGGGCACCGAGCCCGGCCGGTCGTCGTCGTTCTCCTGGCAGGGCAAGCCGCTGCCCTTCGTGCCCTACCGGGGCATGGCCGAGGAGCTGGCCGGCTTCCAGACCGGTGCCGCGGTGCGGCTGCGGCGGCCGCAGGACGCCGGTCGTGCCGCCCACCCCGAGCGCATCGCCGCGGCGCGCATCCCGGTCGAGGACTTTGCCGGGCCGCTGATGGTGATCGGCGGCCACGCCGACCAGGTCTGGGACTCCGGCGGCATGGCCGAGCAGATTGCCGACCGGCGGCGGCAGGCCGGTCGCGAGACCGTCACTCGGGTCTTTCGCGACGCCGGTCACTACCTGGGCAGCCATGGCTGGGGGCCGACCACCCAGTACGACGCCGGGCCCATGAAGGGCGGCGGCACGCCACAGGCCAACGCGCACGCGCAGGCCGAGTCCTGGCGCGCGCTGTTCGACTTCCTGGCACGCACGCTGGGTCCGCTGCCGCCGCGCTGAGGGCCTGGCTGCGCGCGCGGTCGCCGCCCTCGGCCACAATGGCGCGATGGTGCACATCGCCCACGAGTGGTTGCCGGCTCAGGGACGCCCCGAGCAGCTGCTGCTGCTGTGGCACGGCTGGAAGGGTCGTGCCGACGCCATGCTGCCGCTGGCCGGCGCACTGCGGGACGCCTTCCCGCAGGCCGCGCTGCTGCTGCCCGATGCGCCGCACGCGGCCGATGGCGGGCACCACGGCCGCCAGTGGTATTCGGTCGAAGGCCTGACGCCGGACACCTGGCCGCAGCGTGTCGATGCGGCGCTGCAGTGGCTCGGCCCCTGGGTGCGCGCTCAGCAGCGGCGCCTGCAGGTGGCCGCGCCGGCGACGGCGCTGGCCGGCTTTTCGCAAGGCGCCGTCCTGGCGCTCGCCCTGGCCGCGCGGCACGACGGCATCGCCGGCCGCGTGCTGGCGTTCGGCGGCTGCCTGGTGCAGCCCCTGCACGCCGCCCCGGCACACACGACCCTGCACCTGTTCCACGGCGCCGCCGACCGCGTGATCCCGGCCGACGGTTCCCGGCGGGCCTTCGGGCAGATCGGCGCGCTGCAAGGCGACGCGACGATAGACATCGCCGACGACGTCGGCCACGAGCTGCACCCCGCGCTGATCGATCGTGCCTTGTTCCGGCTGCGCAACCACATCCCGCTGCGCACCTGGCGCGCCGCGCTCGGGGCCGCCGCCGCGTCCGTGGGGGGCGGCGGGCGATGAGCTTTCTGCTGTTCCTGCTGTCGCCCGCCAAGCGGCTGCATGACGGGCGCTCGGTGCCTGCCGCGCTGCGGCGACGTGCCCGCCCGCCGCAGTTCGTCGAACAGGCGGCGGCCCTGATCGCGCAGCTGCGCGCACGATCCGCGGCTGAACTGGCCGGCCTGATGAACCTTTCGCCCGAACTGGTGGCCCTCAACCTCGAGCGCCACGCGCACTGGAGCGTCGAACACCACGCCGGCAACAGCCTGCCGGCCTTGCGTGCCTTTGCCGGCGACGTCTACCAGGCCTTCAATGCGGCATCGCTGACGGCGGCCGAGCTGGCCTGGGCGGACCGCCACCTCGTGATGCTGTCGGGCCTGTACGGCCTGCTGCGCCCGCTGGAGCTCATGCAGCCCTACCGGCTCGAGATGGGCAGCGCGCTGTCCGGTCCGCATGGGCGGGACCTCTACGACTACTGGGGCGATGCGATCGCCGGCGCGCTCGACGCGCAGCTGTCCGCCGAGCGCGCTGCGACCATCGTCAACCTGGCCTCGGCCGAGTACTCGCGCGCCGCCTTGCGCCCGGCCTTGAGGACCCCGGTCGTCGACTGCGTGTTCCAGGACTGGAGCGGCGGCGACTATCGCGTCGTCGGGCTGTTCGCCAAGCGCGCGCGCGGGGCGATGGCGCGCTGGGCGGTCGAGCAGCGCCTGCGCAGCCCGGCGCGCCTGCGCGAGTTCAGCGTCGACGGTTATGCCTTCGCGCCCGCGGTGTCGACACGCGCGAAGCTGGTGTTCCGCCGGCGAACCGGCGACTGACCGCGGCACCCGTCAGGGGCCGCACCGAAACCCGAGGAGACCCGAATGGGAAGTCAAGTCAGCTTCAAGCGTCCCGACGGACAGTCCGTCGACGGCTACCTGGCCGAAGCCGCCGGGTCTGCCACGGCCGGCGGGCCGGCCGTCGTCGTGATCCAGGAGTGGTGGGGCCTGAACGCGCAGATCCGCGGCGTGGCCGATCGCCTGGCCCAGGCCGGCTACACCGCCCTGGTGCCCGACCTGTACCGCGGCAGGAGCACGGTAGAGGCCGAGGAGGCGCACCACCTGATGACGGGGCTGAACTTCGCCGATGCAGCGTCGCAGGACGTGCGCGGGGCCGTGCAGCACCTGCTGGCGCAGGGCGCGTCGCGCGTCGGCGTCACCGGCTTCTGCATGGGCGGTGCCTTGACGGTGCTGTCCTTGACGATGGTTCCCGAGGCGGCCGCCGGCGTCGTCTGGTACGGGCTGCCGCCGCTCGAGTTCGTCGACGCGTCCCGGATCCATGCGCCCATGCTGGCCCACTGGGCCGAGCAGGACGGCGCGTTCCCGATCGACAGCGTGCCGCCGCTGGAGGCCAGGCTGACGGCTGCCGGCGTCGACTACACCGGCCACCGCTACCTGGCCCAGCACGGCTTCGCCAACGAGACGGCACAAGGGCCGGGCCGCCTGCCCATCACCCAGTACGACGCCGCCTGGGCGCAAACCGCCTGGGACCGCACGCTGCGCTTCTTCGGGCGCACGCTGGGCTGAACCCTGGGCCCGCGCCGCGCCGTCGAACTGGGCGGTCCGGCCCGGCCTGTTCGGCGCCAGCGGGCCTGCCGGCTCGGTTACATTCCCGCGAAACCACAGCAGGCTGCAGGGAGCATGAACCGAATCTACCTGGTCGATGACCATGTGATCGTCAGGGAAGGCTTGCGGGCCTTGTTGCAGGCCCATGGCCAGGAAGTGGTCGGTGAAGCCGGCGACTTCGCGACCGCCCGCGACGAGATCCAGGCCCTGGCGCCGGACGTGGTGTTGCTCGACCTCGGCCTCGGCCAGGTGTCCGGTCTGGAACTGCTGGCGCATCTGCAGTCGGCACAGTCGCCACTGCGCGTGATCGTGCTGACCGTTTCCGAGCGGCCGCACGATGTCGCCGAAGCGCTGCGCATGGGCGCGGCGGGCTATCTGCTCAAGGGGGCTTCGGCCGCCGACCTGCTCGACGCCATCGACGCCGTGCGGGCCGGCAGGCGTGCCGTCGACGACCACCTTGTCGGGCAGGCCCGGCAGGAGGCGGCACCCGGCAGCGACGGCTTGTCGGTGCTGTCAGAGCGCGAACGGCAGGTGATGCGCATGGTCGTGGGCGGCCTGTCCAGCGCCGCCATCGCCACCCAGCTGCACCTGTCCCCGAAGACCGTGGACACCTACCGGAGCCGCCTGATGGCCAAGCTGGGGATGCACGACGTCACCGGGCTGGTGAGGCTGGCCGTGAAGACCGGGGTGATCGACGCCGGCTGAAGACCGCGATGACGCTGCGGCTTCCCGCCATCGATGGGCTGGACACCGAGGTCGGCCTGGAGGCCACCGGGGGCGACCGCGCGCTCTACCTGCGCTTGCTCGCCCGCTTCGTCGAACTTCACCAGGGCGATGCGGCCAGCTGGCCGGCCCTGCTGGCGGCTGGCGACGCTGCGCTGGCCATCCGCCAGGTGCACCGGCTGCGCGGCGCGGCCGCGACGCTGGGGCTGACCCGGGTGACGGAATCGACCGCGAGGTTCGAGCAGTGCCTTCGCGAACAGGGCGCCGGTGCGGCCACGGTGGTCCACATGGTCGATGCGCAGGTCGAACTCGACCGTGCCTTGCGTGCCCTGCGGGCGGTGCTGCCGGCCGGCCCGGTGAAATAATCGCCGCCCATGATCAGGCATGCCGCCCACCAGGTCGTCACGGAAGAACTGCGCCGCTGGATCGTGGCGCAGGCCGAGGCCGGCTGCCGACCGGAGGACGTGATCGGCGCCATGCGCGCCAGCGGCTGGGACGAGTCGGTGGCGATCGACGCCATGGAGTCGACCTTGCGGGCGCGGCTGGACGCCGTGGCGCAGCAGCGCGCCGGCGAGGCGAAGGTGGCAGCTGCCGCCGTGCCCGTGCCCGAACCCGACCTGGCCGATGCGCCCCACCTGGTGCTGCCGGAGTCGCTGGCCGACGACGCGCAGGCCGCGCAGGTGCGCGTGCTGCTGAGCCTGCGCGAGCCGCGGCTGGTCGTCTTCCAGGGGCTGCTGTCCGACGACGAGTGTGTGCAGCTGCGTGCGCTGGCGGCGCCCCGCCTGCTGCGCTCCGAGACGGTCGACACTTCCACCGGCGGCAGCGAGGTCAATGCCGCGCGCACCAGCGACGGCATGTTCTTCGAGCGTGCCGAGACGGCGCTCATCGAGCGCATCGAGCGGCGCATCTCGGCGCTGCTGCGATGGCCCGCCGAGCGCGGCGAGGGCCTGCAGATCCTGCGCTATCGCCCGGGTGCCGAGTACCGGCCGCACCACGACTACTTTGACCCCGCGGCCCCTGGCAGCTCGACCCTGCTCGAACGCGGCGGGCAGCGGGTCGCCACCGTGGTGATGTACCTGAACACGCCGGAGCGTGGTGGCGCGACGATCTTTCCGGACCTCACGCTCGAGGTCTCGCCGCTGCAGGGCCATGCGGTCTTCTTTGCCTACGACCGCCCGCACCCGGCCACCCGAACGCTGCATGGCGGTGCGCCGGTGCTGGCCGGGGAGAAGTGGGTGGCCACCAAGTGGCTGCGGGAGCGGCGCTTCGTCTGACGCGGCCCCGACGGCGAGGGCGACGCTTCAGGCCGCGACAGCCAGACCGGGAAGCACGACATCGCAGACCACGCCGCCTTCGGGCCGGGCCTGCCAGGCGACGCGGCCGCCGAGCAGGCGCACGCGCTTGCGCACGCCACCGAGTCCCAGGCCATGCGACCAGTCCTGCGGCGACTGGCCGCAGCCGTCGTCTGCCACGCGCAGGCTCAGCGTGCCCTGCGCAAGCGCCAGGCTTACCGCCACGCGCTGCGCCTGGGCGTGGTGCAGGGCATTGCTGACCAGCTCGCGCAGGATGCGCGTCAGGGCCGACCATTGCACGACACCGAGCACGATGTCCTCGTCGCAGCCGAATTCCCAGTCCAGCGCGATGCCGGCGGCCGTGAGGCGCTGCTGGATGTCGGCCTTCCACTCGCCGGCGGCGTGTGAAAGCCTGTGCTCACCGGCCGCCAACCCCCGCGTCAGCGTCTTCAGGTCCTGCAGCGTGTGCCGCAGGTAGTCCTCCAGGTCGGGGTCCTGCACCTTGTACATCAGCGTCAGCAACCGTGCGCCGATGTCGTCGTGCAGGTCCTGCGCGATGCGTTCGCGCTCCTCCTGGCGCCCGCGTTCGACCGCCAGGTCATGTGCGACGGCGTTGCGCAGCTGCTCGACGACCCGCTCGGCCAGCCGGGCGTCCTCCACGGTGAAGATGCGCTGCCCGCGGCGTGCCGAGCGCAGCACCAGCGTCTGGCCGGCGGCCGCACCGTCGCCGCTGGCGGGCAAGGGCACGAACAGCGCGGACCCGCCGCCGGCCACACGTGCGTCCCGCAAGGGGCGCAGGACGAGCACGGTCTCCAGTGGGTCGAACAGGTCGCGCAGCAGCTCCGCGAGCAGCGCCTGCTGCCGCTGCGGGTGGGCCTGAACCTCCCGCGCTGCCCGATACAGCTGGGCAAAGGTCCGCTCGGTGCTGAGCACGCCCTGGCCGACGGTCTTGTTCAGGATCCAGTGCCGGGCGCCGGCATAGACGCCGAAGGCCAGGAACATGGCCAGGGTCAGCGACGCGAAAGGCCCCAGCGAGAACAGTGCCACGAAGAGCAGGTCGAAGGAGGTGGCGACGGTGCTGATGCCGGCCAGCAGTGCAAACTCGCGCAAGGCCAGCCGGGCCCGGGACAGGAAGGGCACCAGCAGCAGCAGCGAGGCGAAGAACAGCGTCCAGACCGTTGCCGCCATGCCGGCCACGCCCTGCACGGCGTCGGGGGCCGCCGCCGTCGCCAGCATGGCCAGCGTGACCAGTGTCAGCGTGCCAAGGGCCGTCAGCGACAGCCGCCTGAGCACCGCCAGGTAGGGGTCGCGATCGACATGGTAGGCGCGCGTCAGCACCACGCAGGCGGCGCCCCCGAGTGCGATGACCAGGCCCTGGCTGAGCAGCCAGTGGCGGTCAAGCTGCCCGCTGCCGGCCAGCAGCAGCCACGCGAAGACCGCGCCGGCCGCCAGCGTGATCATCATCGGGGCCAGCGACAGCCGGGGCTTCGCCAGGGCGAAGGCGACCACCGCGGCCGAGGCCGTGGCGACGTCGAAGCCCTGCCGTGACCACAGGTCCAGCGTCGCCCAGCCGGCCGGCATGCCCATGCCCTGGCTGGACTCCGCGGCCATCAGCAGCAGGTTGCCGGACTGGCACCAGGTCATGACCAGGTACATCAGGTTGCGCAGGTGGGGCCGGCTCAGCAGCACGGCTGCGCCCAGCAGGTACAGCGCCAGCGCCAGGCAGGACAGCAGCCAGAACACCAGGCCCAGGCCGCGCCAGCCGCGAGGGGCCGGCTGCAGCGCCGCGGTGCCGCCGCCTTCGAAGCTCAGCAGCACTTCGTCGGCGGCCAGCAGCCGGGAGATCTGCTGCTGGTGGGCCAGCATTTCAGCGGCATCGTCGACCCGCCAGCGCGCGCTGCGGAACAGGCTGTAGGCGCCCAGGGGCAGTGTCGGCTGGCCGGCAGCGCGCAGGGCGACGGCGCTGCGGCCTGCTCGCGGCGCCAGAGCCGGGTCCGCGCTGTCCAGCAGCACCGGAAGGCCTTGCGGGCCCGTTTGCCAGCGGCCGTCCAGGTGCGGCGTGGCCGCCAGGTGCCGAACCAGCCCGAACAAGCCCAGGCAGCCGAGCAGGGCGACCCCGACCAGCAGCCTCAGGCGCCAACCGATCCAGCGCGTGGGCATCTGGCGCTCGAGCGCACGCTCGAAGGCCTGCACGTCGAAGCTGGAGTCCTGTGGCGAAAGGGTCTGGATGCCGGGCCGCGATCCGGCCATCGACGGCGTCGCCGCCACGCCCGGGTTGAGCGACTGCCCGGCCGCCGCTTCGGCGCTGGGCTTCACCGGCGCCGCGTCGCTGCGTTCACACCAGCCCCTGCTTGCTCGCCAGCACCGCCGCCTCCGCGCGGCTGGACACGTCGAGCTTCTTGTAGATGGACTTGATGTGGTCGTTGACCGTGAACCACTTGATGCCCATCAGGCTGGCGATCTCCTTGATGGTGAAGCCCTTGCTCAGGTAGGTCAGCACTTCGACCTCGCGGGGGGTCAGTCGCTCGTGCTCCGGCGGCTTGGCGATGGCCACCGGCCGGGCGGCAGTCGGGGCTGGGGCCTGCAGGCCGGTGGCCGGCGCCGGGCCGTCGCCGTGCGTGCGGAAATGCGTCAGCAGCCGCCTGGCGATGGCGGGTGACAGCGGCGGCTGGCCGCGCACGATCTTCTGCAACTCCTCGACCAGCACTTCGAACCGGTCTTCCTTCAGCAAGTAGCCGTCGGCGCCCCGCTGCAGCGCGGGGAAGAGGTGGTCGTCGTCGGAGTACAGCGTGGTGACGATCTTGGTCGCCGGGTACTGGCTCAGCTCCGACAGCAGGTCCAGCCCGTTGCCGTCGGGCAGTTCCAGGTCGACCAGAACCAATTTGAACGGGTCGGCGCCATGGAATCCCGTCGGACCGCCTGCCAGCTGCACCTGGCGGCGTGCGGCCTCCAGGTCGGCCGCCTCGGTGATGGTGTGCGCGTCGCTGAAGCTCTCTCGAACGACGCGGCACAGGAAGCTGCGCGCGACCGGGTTGTCTTCCAGGATCAGGACCTTGACGGCCATCTCGGCATTCCCATAGCGTGCGTTGCGGCCATGTCCGGGCGAGGCTACGGCCAGGTTCCGGCCAGCGTCCGCCCAGGTTCCGGACAGGTTCCGGACAGGTACCGGCCCTGCAGGCCCCGACCTTGCGTCCAGGGCTGGACCGGACGCGAATGCTAGCGCCAATCGCCGCGCCGGCTGTCCGTGCAGCCTCGGCGAGTCCCGATGCAGCCGCCGGCGCCGCGGCGCGAGCACCCGGGGAGGTGCGCCGGGCGGTCCCTACAATGCCGCATGCGCATCCTGATTGCCAACGACGACGGCTACCTCGCACCCGGCATCGCCGCGCTGGTGCGTGCCTGCCAGGGGCTGGGCGAGATCGACGTCATCGCCCCCGAGCAGAACGCCAGCGGCACGTCCAACGCCCTGACGCTGTCGCGCCCGCTGTCGGTCTGGGATCACGCGCGTGAAGGCGTGCGCAGTTCGCGGGTGGTCAACGGCACGCCGTCGGACTGCGTGCACATCGCGCTCACCGGCGTGCTCGACGCACGGCCCGACCTCGTGCTCTCGGGCATCAACAACGGGGCCAACATGGGCGACGACACGCTGTACTCGGGCACCGTGGCGGCGGCGATGGAGGGCTTCCTGTTCGGCATTCCTGCGATCGCCTTCTCGCAGGCCGAAAAGGGTTGGGCCCACCTCGACGGCGCCGCGGCCGCCGCGCGTGCCCTCATCGAGTCGGTGGTAGCCGGCGGCCTGCGGGGCCCGGCCTTCCTGCTCAACGTCAACATGCCCAACCGGCCCGATGCGGCGGCCTGCCCGCGCGTCATCACCCGGCTCGGGCGTCGGCATGCCAGCGAGCCGGTCGTTCGCCAGCAGAGCCCGCGCGGCGACACGATCTACTGGATCGGCCCGGCGGGCGACGCACGCGAGGCCGGGCAGGGCACCGACTTCCACGCCGTCGCCCAGGGCCAGGTGTCGCTGACACCCCTGCAGGTCGACCTGACCGACCATGCGGGGCGCGCCAGCTGGGCGCAGCGCCTCGGGACGGCCTGTGCCTGACCGCTGCGATCCGGCGTTGCCCGGCCTTGTCCTTCGCGGGCGCCCTTGAACCCGCCCCGCCGCCCCCGGTTCCCGCTGGCGCTCGAGCGTGTGCATGGCGATCACCGGGCGTCGGCGGGCCGGTTGCTGCGCCCGCAGCGCCCGCTGCAGCAGGCGCTGCGCGACGCAACGCGCCAGGACATGCCCACCGGGCTGGGGCTGGACTCGGCGGCGGTGCGCCTGCGCATGGTCGAGCGGCTGCGCGCCGATGGCCTGCGCCAAGACGCCGTGCTGGCGGCCTTGTCGGCCGTCGAACGCCACCGCTTCGTCGATACCGCGCTTGCCAACCAGGCCTACGAGGACACCAGCTTGCCGATCGGCCATGGCCAGACCATCTCCAAGCCGTCGGTGGTCGCGCGCATGCTGGCGCTGCTGTTCGAAGGGCGCAGCGCGGCGGCGCAGGGCTCGCTGGGCTGCGTGCTGGAGGTCGGCACCGGCTGCGGCTACCAGGCCGCCTTGCTGCTCAGGCTGGCCAGGCGCGTGCTGTCGATCGAGCGTCTGGAGGCGCTGCACCGCACGGCGCAGGAACGCCTGTCGGCGTGCCGGGGAGATGCCTTGCGTCTGGTGCACGGTGATGGCCGCGTCGGGCACCCGCCCTGGGCGCCTTACGACAGCATCATCGCGGCGGCCGGCGGCGACGCGCTGCCACCGGCATGGCTGGAGCAGCTGGCGATCGGCGGGCGGCTCGTGGCGCCGGTGCACGACAACGACAGCGGCGGCCAGACCCTGGTCGTCGTCGACCGTGACGAGGCGGGCTGGCGCACGCGGCGTTGCGATGCCGTGCACTTCGTCCCCCTAGAATCGGGCCGCCGATGAGCTGCACGAGCGCGGCGGTCCCAGCGGCGGAGTCGAACGCCTTGCAACCATGAATCCGACGCGATCCCGACCGGCGACCTGTGCGCGAACGCGTTCCGGGCGGCAGCAGTGCAGAGCAATCGCGGGCATGTTGCTGGTGGCCCTGGTGGCTCTGGAGGCGGGCTGCGCTTCCAAGGGACCGTCGGCTCGTGCACCGGTCGAGGATCGCCTGCCGGCGGCCAGGCCATCGGCCTCGCCGGCCATCGCCGAGCCGGCCCGACCGGCGGCCGCAGCGCCTCTGCCCGGCAGCGACAACGCGGGCAAGCCTGGCTTCTACACCGTCAAGCCCGGCGACACGTTGATCCGCATCGGACTGGATCACGGCCAGAACTGGCGTGACATCGCGCGCTGGAGCGGGCTCGAGAACCCGAATGCGATCGAGGTCGGGCAGGTGCTGAGGATCGCGCCGCCGCAGGCCGACACGGTGGCTGCGGCGCGGCCGGTCGCGCCCGCCGGGCGCGTCGAGAGCCGACCGCTGCCTGCGGCGCCGGCAGCCGCTCCCCAGGGCTCGTCGGCGCCTGTGCCGGCGGTGTCGGCGCCGGCGCAGGCAGCCTCGGCTGGCGCCAGCGGCACCGCGGCAGCGCCACCCCGGGACCCCGACGAGGGCATCGACTGGCTGTGGCCGGCTTCGGGTGCGGTCACATCGGCCTTTGACGACAGCCGAAGCAAGGGCATCGCCATTGCCGGCAAGGCGGGCGACCCCGTGCTGGCAGCCGCCGACGGCAGGGTGGTCTACGCCGGCTCCGGCCTGCGCGGTTACGGCAACCTGGTGATCGTCAAGCACAACGCCACCTACCTGACGGCGTACGCCCACAACCAGCAGTTGCTGGTCAAGGAGGACCAGGCGGTGCGCCGCGGACAGAAGATCGCGGAGATGGGTTCGAGCGACAGCGACCGCGTGCAGTTGCACTTCGAGATCCGCCGCCAGGGCAAGCCGATCGACCCGCAGCGGCTGCTGCCGGCGCGCTAGCCGCGGGCCGGCAGTCCGGGCCGCCGGCTCGCCTGGCAGCAGGAGCACAGGAGCACAAGAGTCCAGCGAGGAGTTCGACATGGCCGACGACAACGCCCCTTCCCCGGCCGAGGCAGCGCCGCCGAAACTCGGCGAGCTGGTCCGGCTGCAGCCCTGGCGGTGGTTCGCGGCGCTTGCCTTCGACTGGGCCGTCATCGCCGCCGCGATGGCGGCGGCGCGCTGGCTGCATCACCCGCTGGGCTATGTGGTGGCGGTCTTCGTCGTCGGTACGCGGCAGAACGCGCTCGGGCTGCTGGGCCATGATGCGGCACACCGGCTGGTGACACGCAACGGCCGCTTCGACGACCTGCTGGCGCAACTGCTGTGCTTCGGCCCGGTGGGCATCCTGCTCAAGCAGTGGCGGGCCTTCCACTGGGACCACCATCGCCACACCGGCAGCGCGCTGGACCCGGAACTGCTGGGCAAGGCCAACGATGCGCCGCAGTGGGACCTGCCCGCAAGCCGTTCGAGGATCCTCAGGACCTTCCTGCTCGATCTCACTGGCTGGGGCTTCCGCGACATCGTGAGGCTTCGCAAGGGAACGCCGGTCACGGTGGAGATCACCGGCAAGGACCGGTTCATGAAGAACGTGTCGCTGCTGGCGCTGCTGGCCGGCACGGCGCTGACCGGCACGCTGTGGGTCTTCGGCCTGTGGATGGCCGCGCTGCTGACATCGGGATGGGCCGTGTCTCGCCTGCGCCTGCTGTCCGAACATGTCGGTACCGCAGGTACACACAGGCTGCGCGCGCGTTGGTGGGAACGCGCGGTCTTCCTGCCGCACAACACCTGGGCGCACTTCGAGCACCACCGCTACCCTAGCGTGCCGTTCTATCACCTGCCTGCGGCACGTGAGCTGGATCGCGAGACGCCCGTGCTGACGCTGTCGGAGGTGTTCGACGCATTCGAGCGGTCGCCCGCCATCCCGTCGGGGCAGCCGCTCGCCGCCTGAGCGCCCGTGCCCGATTCGCGGCCGGCGGCGGCCCGGATAATCGGGGCGATGACCGAAGATCAGGAGTGGCTCGAGGTCGACTCGCTCGAACTCGAGGGGCAGGGCGTGGCCCGCCGCGCCGATGGCAAGGTGGTGTTCGTCGAAGGCGCCTTGCCCGGCGAGCGCGTGCGGGCGCGCGTGATGCGCCGCAAGAATGCCTGGGAGCAGGGTCAGGTGGAGGCCATCGCCCGCGAGAGCAGCCAGCGTGTCCGTCCGCGCTGCCCGCATTTCGGGTTGCACGCCGGGGCTTGCGGCGGCTGCAAGATGCAGCACCTGCACCCGGCGGCGCAGGTGGCGGTCAAGCAGCGAGTGCTGGAGGACAACCTGCAGCACCTGGCCAAGGTCAGGGCCGAACGCTGGTTGCGGCCCATCCAGGGCCCGGACTGGGGCTACCGCTGGCGGGCGCGGCTCTCGGTGCGCCATGTCCTCAAGAAGGGCGAGGTGCTGGTGGGCTTTCACGAGCGCAAGTCGCGCTACGTGGCCGACATGCGGCAATGCGCGGTGCTTCCGGAGCGGGTCAGTGCACTGCTGCCACAGTTGCGACTGCTGCTGGCCGGACTGCAGGCACGCGATCGGCTGCCGCAGATCGAACTGGCCCAGGGCGAGCAGGCCTGTGTACTGGTGTTGCGGCACCTGGTGCCGCTGCAGGAGTCAGACCTGGACTGCCTGCGCGCCTTCGCCCTCCGGCACGCCGTGCAATGGTGGCTGCAACCCGCAGGGCCAGACACCGTACATGCGCTCGATCCGGCGGGGCCGGGCCTGAGCTACTCGCTTCCCGAGTACGGCATCCGGGTGCCGTTCCTGCCCACCGACTTCACGCAGGTCAATCCGCACATCAACCGCGTGCTGGTGTCGCGTGCATTGGCCCTGCTGGCAGCCGGGGCGGACGACCGCGTGATCGACTGGTTCTGCGGCCTGGGCAACTTCAGTCTGCCGCTGGCCCGCCTGGTGGCCCATGTGCATGGCATCGAAGGCAGCGCGGCCCTGGTCCGGCGGGCGACCGACAACGCGGCCGCCAATGGGTTGGCCGCCAAGACGAGCTTCGAGGCGAGGAACCTGTTCGAACTGACAGCCGACGAACTGCGCTCGCTCGGCGCCGCGACACGCTGGCTGGTCGATCCACCACGCGAGGGGGCCTTCGCGCTGGCCAAGGCGCTCGCCGACCTGCAGTCGGCGCCGGTCGAGGGCTGGACCGCGCCCGATCGCATCGTCTATGTCTCGTGCAACCCGGCGACGCTGGCGCGCGACGCCGGGTTGCTGGTCCACCAGGCGGGTTACCGCTGCACGGCCGCGGGCGTCGTCAACATGTTCCCGCACACCGCGCATGTCGAGAGCATCGCGCTGTTCGAGCGACCGGTGAAGGGCCTGAGCTGAACGCAGGACGGGGCTCCGAAGAGCCCCGTCGCGGCACCGGGCCCCCAGGGCCCCGGCAAGGGATTCAGTCGCGCTCGCCGCCAAAGATGCCCAGCAGCGAAAGCAGACTCTGGAACACGTTGTACAGGCTCATGTAGACCGACAAGGTGGCGATGATGTAGTTGGTCTCTTCGCCGTCACGCACGCGCTTGAGGTCGTATAGGATGAAGGCCGTGAAGATGCCCATCACCAGCACCGACAGCGTGATCATCAGCGCGCTGGACTGGATGAAGACGTTGGCGATGCCGGCCACCAGCACCATCACGGCGCCGATCATCAGCCACTTGCCCATGCCGGTGAGATCGCGCTTGATCACCGAAGACAGCGAGGCCATCACGAAGAAGATGGCCGCCGTGCCGGCGAAGGCGGTCATGATGAGGCTGGCACCGTTGGCCAGGCCGAGCACCGCGCCGATCAGGCGCGAGAGCATCAGGCCCATGAAGAACGTGAAGCCCAGCAGCACCGGCACGCCGGCGGCCGAGTTCTTGAACTTCTCGATGGCGAACATGAAACCGAAGGCGCCCACCAGGAAGACGATCAGGCCGATGCCGGGGGACAATGCCCGGGCGATGCCGGTCTGCACGCCGATCCAGGCCCCCAGCACGGTCGGCACCATCGACAGCGCAAGCAGCCAGTAGGTGTTGCGCAGGACGCGATTGCGCTGCGCGACGCTTGCGTCACCGTAGCCGGTGAACGAATCGATGCGATGCTCCATGGGACCTCCGCGGCTGAAAGCGAACCGGGTGACTGCACCCGTACGGCGCGGAGTCTAACCAATCGGGACGGGAGCCTGAATACCCCCAGGGCGGGCCGGCATTGGGCTATCGTCATGGCACGCAGGACGGCAGCCAGGGCCGCACGCGGCGGCTGCCGCGGGCGAACCGGCGTCGCGATGCGGCGGGCCGGCTGGGGGCATCTGGTCCCGCCTGCCGCCGCCCACGCCCCTCGAAAGACCCCGAACCGCGGAAGACCGTGACCATGAAGAACAAACCGACCCTGACCCTGGATGACAGCCGCCGCATGGCGCAGGCCGCGCAGGCCGAGGCGCTGGCGAACGGCTGGGCGGTGACGATCGCCATCGTCGACGATGGCGGCCACCTGCTGTGGCTGCAGCGGCTGGACGGCGCGGCGCCGATTTCGGCGCAGATCGCGCCCGCCAAGGCTCGAACTGCGGCGCTTGGTCGCCGTGAGAGCAAGGTTTACGAGGACATGATCAACCAGGGCCGGGCGTCGTTCCTCAGTGCGCCCGGGCTCGAGGGCATGCTCGAAGGCGGGGTGCCGGTGATGGTGGACGGCCAGTGCGTGGGGGCCATCGGCGTCAGCGGCGTCAAGTCGGGCGAGGATGCACAGATCGCGCGCGCCGGCGTGGTGGCACTGGGCCACTGAGTCGCGCGCGCAACTGGCGAGCCGCGCACGGGCGAGCCGCGCGCGGAAGTCGGGCACCGGGACGCTGTGCGCCCAGGCGAGGCCGGGGGTTCAGGGCAGGCGGACCGCTATACTCCGCAGGCTTGCCTGCACCCGCCCCCACACGCGTACTCATCGCCTTCAAACCCCGCAGGCCCTGCACGACACCAGGTCGACCGTCGCCCCTCTCGAGCTCCCGAGCCGTCGTTTCCCCGAGTTGCCACGCCAGCGCGTCCGGATGCACCGGTGGCCTGCGCGCGAGGGGCCGGCGGCAGGCCCGTGAGCGGGGCGACGACGGGCGGCGGGCATGGGACTGCGAACGCCGGAGTCCCCGCCTTGCTGCCCCCCACATCGACCGCGCTGCTCGCCCTTGCGGACGGCTCGACCTTCATCGGCACTTCGATCGGCGCCGCTGGCCGCACGGTCGGCGAGGTGGTCTTCAACACCTCGCTGTCGGGCTACCAGGAGATCCTGACCGATCCCAGCTACTGCCGGCAGATCGTCACGCTGACCTACCCGCACATCGGCAACGTCGGCACCAACGGGGAGGATGTCGAGTCGACGCGTGTGCATGCCGCCGGGCTGGTGATTCGAGATCTGCCGCTTCTGGCGTCGAACTTCCGCTCGACGGCCGGCCTGTCGGAGTACCTGCGCGGCGAAGGAACGGTCGCGATCGCCGACATCGATACGCGGCGCCTGACCCGGCTACTGCGTCGCACCGGCGCCCAGAATGGCTGCATGATCGCCTTCGAGCCCGGCCGCAAGGCAGCGCCCGACGACATCGCGCTTGCGGTGGCGGCAGCCAGGGAGGCCCCCTCGATGGCAGGGCTGGACCTCGCGCAGCAGGTCTCGTGCGGCCAGGTGTTCGAGTGGCATCAGACCGCCTGGCAACTGGGGGCTGGCTACGGAGAACGCGGGCCGGCCGACCGCCATGTGGTCGCCTTCGACTTCGGCGTCAAGGCCAACATCCTTCGCCTGCTGGCCAGCCGCGGCTGCAGGGTCACCGTGGTCCCGGCACGCACCTCGGCGACCGAGGTGCGGGGCTTGAGACCCGACGGCGTGTTCCTCAGCAACGGCCCCGGCGATCCTGAACCCTGCACCTATGCCATCGAGTCGGCGCGCGAGCTGATCGACCATGGCGTACCGACCTTCGGCATCTGCCTCGGGCACCAGATCCTCGCGCTGGCCTCGGGTGCGCGGACCTTCAAGATGAAGTTCGGCCACCACGGTGCCAACCACCCTGTCAAGGACCTGGACAGCGGCCGGGTCAGCATCACCAGCCAGAACCACGGCTTCGCGGTCGACCAGGCCTCGTTGCCGAGCCGGCTGCGCATGACGCATCAGTCGCTCTTCGACGGCACCCTGCAGGGCCTGGCGCGGACCGACCGGCCGGCCTTCGGCTTCCAGGGGCATCCCGAGGCCTCTCCCGGGCCCCACGACATCGGCTACCTGTTCGACCGCTTCGTCGAACTCATGGGGACACGTTGAGATGCCCAAGCGAACCGACATCCAGAGCATCCTGATCATCGGCGCCGGCCCCATCGTCATCGGCCAGGCCTGCGAGTTCGACTATTCGGGTGCGCAGGCCTGCAAGGCGCTGCGCGAAGAGGGCTATCGCGTCATCCTGGTCAACAGCAACCCGGCGACCATCATGACCGACCCCGGCATGGCGGACGCGACCTACATCGAGCCCATCACCTGGCCGATGGTCGAGAAGATCATCGAGCGCGAGCGTCCGCACGCCGTGCTGCCCACCATGGGGGGGCAGACGGCGCTCAACTGTGCGCTGGACCTGCACCGCCATGGCGTGCTCGCGCGCTTCGGCGTCGAGATGATCGGCGCCAACGAGCAGGCGATCGAGAAGGCCGAGGATCGCCTGAAGTTCAAGGACGCGATGACCGCCATCGGTCTGCACTCGGCCAAGAGCGGCATCGCGCATTCGCTGGAGGAAGCCTGGGCCGTGCAGCGCCGCATACAGGCCGAGATCGGCGGCCATGGCTTCCCGATGGTGATCCGGCCGAGCTTCACGCTCGGTGGCACCGGCGGCGGCATTGCCTACAACCCCGAGGAGTTCGAGGAGATCTGCAGGCGTGGCATCGACCTGTCTCCGACGCGTGAGCTGCTGATCGAGGAGAGCCTGATCGGCTGGAAGGAGTACGAGATGGAGGTGGTCCGCGACCGTGCGGACAACTGCATCATCGTGTGCTCGATCGAGAACCTGGACCCCATGGGCATCCACACGGGAGACTCGATCACGGTGGCGCCGGCGCAGACGCTGACCGACAAGGAGTACCAGCTGATGCGCAACGCCTCGATCGCCATCCTGCGCGAGATCGGCGTCGACACCGGGGGGTCCAACGTGCAGTTCGCGGTCGACCCGCGGAGCGGCCGCATGGTGGTCATCGAGATGAACCCGCGGGTCTCGCGATCGTCGGCGCTGGCCTCCAAGGCGACGGGCTTCCCGATCGCCAAGGTGGCCGCCAAGCTGGCGGTGGGCTACACGCTCGACGAGCTGCGCAACGACATCACCGGTGGCGCCACGCCGGCCAGTTTCGAGCCCAGCATCGACTACGTGGTGACCAAGATCCCGCGCTTCGCGTTCGAGAAGTTTCCTGCCGCCGACCCGCATCTGACGACACAGATGAAGTCGGTGGGCGAGGTGATGGCCATGGGCCGGACCTTTCAGGAAAGCTTCCAGAAAGCCTTGCGCGGCCTGGAGATCGGCATTGCCGGGCTGGAACCGCGAAGCAGCGACCGCGACGAGGTCGTCGAGCAGATCGGCAGTGCCGGGCCCGAGCGCATCCTGTTCGTCGCCGATGCCTTCCGCCTCGGCATGTCACGCGACGAGGTGTTCGAGGAAACCGCGATCGATCCCTGGTTCCTGGCGCAGATCGAGGACCTGGTGGCGGCCGAGGGCCGGCTCGCCGGCCGCAGCCTGGCCTCGCTTTCGGAGCCGGAGCTGCGCCGGCTCAAGCGCCAGGGCTTCTCGGACCGCCGGCTGGGCGCCTTGCTGGGTACGCACCAGCATGCCGTGCGCGAGCGCCGCCATGCCCTGGGCGTGCGCCCGGTCTTCAAGCGGGTCGACACCTGTGCCGCCGAGTTCGCCACCGACACGGCCTACCTGTACTCGTGTTACGAGCAGGAGTGCGAGGCCGAGCCCACGAACCGGCGCAAGATCATGGTGCTGGGTGGCGGGCCCAACCGCATCGGCCAGGGCATCGAGTTCGACTACTGCTGCGTGCACGCCGCGCTGGCGCTGCGCGAGGACGGGTTCGAGACCTTGATGGTGAACTGCAACCCGGAGACCGTGTCGACCGACTACGACACCAGCGACCGCCTGTACTTCGAGCCGGTGACGCTGGAGGACGTGCTGGAAATCGTCGACAAGGAGCGCCCCGAAGGGGTCATCGTGCAGTACGGCGGGCAGACGCCGTTGAAGCTGGCGCTGGACCTCGAGCGCGCCGGCGTGCCCATCATCGGCACCAGCCCGGACAGCATCGACGTCGCCGAGGACCGCGAGCGCTTCCAGCAGCTGCTGCAGCAGCTGGGCCTGCGCCAGCCGCCCAACCGGACCGCGCGTACCGAGGAGCAGGCCCTCGTGCTGGCGCGCGAGATCGGCTATCCGCTGGTGGTGCGTCCGAGCTACGTGCTGGGCGGCCGGGCGATGGAGATCGTGCACGGCGACAAGGACCTCGAGCGCTACATGCGTGAGGCGGTGCGCGTGTCCGAGAAGTCGCCGGTGCTGCTGGACCGCTTCCTGGACGACGCGGTGGAGGTCGACGTCGACTGCATCGCCGACGGCACCGACGTGATGATCGGCGGCATCATGGAGCACATCGAGGCCGCGGGCATCCACAGCGGCGACTCGGCCTGCTCGCTGCCACCCTATACGCTGACGGCCTCCCTGCAGGACGAGTTGCGCCGGCAGACCATGGCCATGGCGCGGGCGCTGCGGGTGGTCGGACTGATGAACGTGCAGTTCGCCATCCAGGGCGAAGGCGAGGCGGCACAGATCTACGTGCTCGAGGTCAATCCGCGCGCGTCGCGCACCGTGCCCTTCGTCAGCAAGACCACCGGTCAGCCGCTGGCCAGGATTGCCGCGCGCTGCATGGCAGGCCAGCCGCTGGCCACGCAGGCGAGCCCGCTGGGAGGCGCGCCACGCGAGATCGTGCCGGGCTACTTCAGCGTCAAGGAGGCGGTGTTCCCGTTCAACAAGTTCCCTGGCGTCGACCCCATCCTGGGTCCGGAGATGCGCTCCACCGGCGAGGTCATGGGCGTCGGCCGGACCTTCGGCGAGGCCATGCTCAAGAGTCAGCTCGGCGCGGGCTCGCGGCTGCCCGACAAGGGCACTGTGGTGATCACGGTCAAGAATTCCGACAAGGCGCGCGCTGTCGAGGTGGCGCGCGAGCTCGTGCGCCTGGGCTTCCGCGTCGTGGCCACCAAGGGCACGGCGGCGGCGATAGGCGCTGCCGGCCTGCCGGTGTCGGTGGTCAACAAGGTCAAGGACGGACGTCCCCACATCGCCGACATGATCAAGGCGGGGGAGATCCAGCTCGTCTTCACCACCGTCGACGAGACCCGGACCGCGATTGCCGACTCGCGCTACATCCGCACCGCCGCGCTGGCCAACCGGATCACCTACTACACGACCATGGCGGGCTGCGAGGCGGCGACCGAGGCGCTCAAGCACCGTGACGACCTGGGCGTGCTTTCGCTGCAGCAACTGCAGGCCGAACTGTCATAAGATCCGCCCCTCGCTGCCGCCGCAAGCCGCCCCTTCACCGGGGCCTCTTGCGGCGGACTCACTTTCGACCCTCCGGTGTGCTGCCATGGCCACGATTCCCCTTACCCGCCGCGGTGCCGACAAGCTCAAGGAAGAGCTGCACAGACTCAAGTCCGTCGAGCGCCATGCGGTGATCCAGGCCATTGCCGAGGCGCGCGCACAGGGCGACCTGTCGGAGAACGCCGAGTACGACGCGGCCAAGGACAAGCAGGGCTTCATCGAAGGCCGGATCCTGGAGCTCGAAGGCAAGCTCGCCGCCGCCCAGGTCATCGACCCGGCGATGCTGGATGCCGGTGGGCGTGTGGTCTTCGGGGCCACCGTCGACCTGGAGGACGAGGACAGTGGTGCGAAGGTCACCTACCAGATCGTCGGCGACGATGAAGCCGACCTCAAGCTGGGCCTGGTGTCGATCTCCAGCCCGATCGCGCGCGCGCTGATCGGCAAGGAAGCCGGTGATGTCGCCGAGGTCCAGGCCCCTGGCGGCCTGCGCAGCTGGGAGATCGTCGCTGTTCGCTACGTCTGAGCTCCGGCGTCGACCGGCGGGGCGCGGCCGGCTGGCGGCTGTGGCGGCCGACGCCGGGGCGGGCGGATTCAGGCCTGGCCGGGCTTCTTCTTGATGCTGCTCGTGCGCACCCTGGCGCGCTTGATCTGCCCGCCGGCCGTCACGCGCTCGTTGCCCATCACCCTGACCTTCTTGACCGTCGCCCGATGACTGCCGCTCTTCGAGAACGACACCAGCTTGACGATGCGCGGGCCGGCCCTCCTGGGCGTGCATGCGGCCTCTTCCTGCGGCGGTCGTGGTCGCCACAGCACCAGCAGTTTTCCGATGTGCTGCACGCGCGCGGCACCGAGCTGGCCGGCGAGCGCCTCGAGCATGGCCTCGCGAACGCCGCGTTCGTCCGACAGCACCTTGATCTTGATGAGGCCATGCGCCACCAGCGCGCGGTCGGCTTCCGCCACCACGGCGGGGCTCAGGCCGTCGGCGCCGATGTGCACGACCGGCTTCAGGTGGTGCGCCGCGGCTCGGTGAGCCTTGCGCTGCAGGGGCGTCAGGAGGATCTCGGGCATGTCCGATTATCGGCCAGCGGTGGCGAGGCTCGATGAAGCGCAAGAGCACCAAGGTCAATCGCGCCTGGTTGCACGACCATCTGACCGATCCCTATGTCAAGCAGGCGCAGCGCGAGGGCTACCGTGCCCGGGCCGCCTACAAGTTGCAGGAGATCGATGAGTCTTTGCAGCTGGTGCGGCCCGGCCAGTGCGTGGTCGACCTGGGCTGCGCGCCCGGCGCCTGGAGCCAGTACCTGCGGCGGCGATTCGCGCCCAGGACGGCCGGCAGCGGTGGTGCGGCCGTCGGCGAACTCGACGGCAGGCTGATCGCCGTGGACCTGCTGGAAATGGCCCCGATCGAAGGGGTGCAGTTCATCCAGGGTGACTTCCGGGAGCCCGAACTGCTCTCCCGTCTGCAGTCGGCGCTGGGTGGCCGGGCGGTCGACCTGGTGGTGTCCGACATGGCCCCCAACCTCTCCGGTGTGGCCGCCTCGGACTCGGCCCGCGTGTCGCATCTGGTGGAGCTGGCGGTCGAGTTCGCGCTCGCGCACCTGGCGCACGACGGTGCGCTGGTGTGCAAGGCGTTCCACGGCAGCGGCTACAGCCAGCTGGTCAAGCTGTTCAAGGACAGCTTCCGGGTGGTCAAGCCGGTCAAGCCCAAGGCGTCCCGGGACAAGTCCGCCGAGGTCTTCCTGGTCGGCATGGGCCCTCGCCGCGGCCCTGCTGCAACCGGATAAGACCCGGGAATGACAGGGAGACCGGGCCCTAGGGCCAACCCTTGCCTGAACTAGAATCACCCCCATCTGCCGCGTTGCTGGCGCGAGTGCCGACCCTGTCGGGTCGCATCGGGCACTCGCCGGTGAATTGGAAAAAGGAGCCGCGGTGAACAATCAATGGTTCTCCAAAGTCGCTGTCTGGCTGGTGATCGCGCTCGTGCTGTTCACCGTGTTCAAGCAGTTCGACCGCGGGGTCGCGCAGGGCGGGCAGATCGCCTACTCGGATTTCCTCGACGAGGTGCAGGCCAAGCGCATCAAGTCCGTCACGCTGCAGGAGAACCCGGGGGGCGGCACCGAGATCATCGCCGTCACCACCGATGACAAGCGGCTGCGCGTGCAGGCCACCTATCTGGATCGCGGCCTGGTGGGCGACCTGCGCAACAACGGCGTCAAGTTCGACGTCAAGCCTCGCGAGGAACCCAGCATCCTGATGAGCATCCTGGTGAGCTGGGGACCCATGCTGCTGCTGATCGGCGTGTGGATCTACTTCATGCGCCAGATGCAGGGGGGCGGCAAGGGCGGGGCCTTCAGCTTCGGCAAGAGCAAGGCGCGCATGCTCGACGAAGCCAACAACACGACGACTTTCCAGGACGTGGCCGGCTGCGACGAGGCCAAGGAAGAGGTCAAGGAACTGGTCGACTTCCTGAAGGACCCGCAGAAATTCCAGAAGCTCGGTGGGCGCATCCCGCGCGGGGTGCTGCTGGTCGGGCCGCCGGGCACCGGCAAGACCCTGCTGGCGAAGGCCATCGCGGGCGAAGCCAAGGTGCCGTTCTTCAGCATTTCCGGCTCCGACTTCGTCGAGATGTTCGTCGGCGTCGGTGCGGCGCGGGTGCGCGACATGTTCGAGCAGGCCAAGAAGAGCGCGCCCTGCATCATCTTCATCGACGAGATCGACGCCGTGGGCCGTCATCGTGGTGCCGGACTGGGCGGCGGCAACGACGAGCGCGAGCAGACGCTGAACCAGATGCTGGTCGAGATGGATGGCTTCGAGACCAATCTCGGCGTCATCGTGATGGCGGCCACCAACCGGCCCGACATCCTCGACCCGGCGCTGCTGCGCCCCGGTCGCTTCGACCGCCAGGTCTACGTGACCTTGCCGGACGTGCGCGGGCGCGAGCAGATCCTCAACGTGCACATGCGCAAGGTGCCGGTCGGCCAGGACATCCGGGCCGACATCCTGGCCCGCGGCACGCCGGGCTTCTCGGGCGCCGACCTGGCCAACCTGGTCAACGAGGCCGCCTTGTTCGCGGCGCGGCGCAATGGCCGGGTCGTCGAGATGGTCGACTTCGAGAAGGCCAAGGACAAGATCATGATGGGCCCCGAGCGCAAGTCCATGGTCATGCCCGAGGAGGAGCGCCGCAATACGGCCTATCACGAGGCCGGGCACGCGCTGGTCGCCCGGCTGATGCCCAAGACCGACCCGGTGCACAAGGTGACGGTGATCCCGCGGGGCCGGGCGTTGGGCGTCACCATGCAGCTGCCCGAAGGCGACCGCTACAGCCTCGACAAGGAGCGCATGCTCTCGACCATCAGCGTGCTGTTCGGTGGCCGCATCGCGGAAGAGGTCTTCATGCACCAGATGACCACTGGGGCGAGCAACGATTTCGAGCGTGCGACGCAGATCGCGCGCGACATGGTGACGCGCTATGGCATGACCGACGAGCTGGGGCCCATGGTCTACGCCGAGAACGAAGGAGAGGTCTTCCTCGGCCGCTCGGTCACCAAGACGACCAACATGTCCGAGGAGACGATGCGCAAGGTGGACCAGCAGATCCGCCGCATCATCGACCAGCAGTACACGGTGGCGCGACAGCTCATCGAAGGCCACCAGGACAAGATGCATGCCATGGCGCAGGCACTGCTCGAGTGGGAGACCATAGACAGCGAGCAGATCGACGACATCATGGCCGGCAAGCCGCCGCGCGCGCCCAAGGACTGGACACCCTCGGCCAGCAAGGGCGGTGGCGGGCCGACACCGCCGGCCACGGCCGACGGTGCACCGGCGGCGGCCTGAGCTGATGCGCGGGCTCGTGCGCGGCTAGTCGTCCGCCGCGCACCGGTGTTCCGGCAGGGCCCGGCATCGCCGGGTGCTCGGGAACCCCGGGCGCCGGTGCCCGTCGGCGTCCCCGATTCACGCTAGACCCTGACGATGCACTGGCAGACCACCCGCTTCCGGATCGCCCTGGACCGGCCGCGGGTCATGGGCATCGTCAACGTGACACCCGATTCGTTCTCCGACGGCGGGCGCTTCCTCGATGCCGGCGCAGCCTGTGCGCACTGCGAGCGGCTGCTCGGAGAGGGCGCGGACCTGCTGGACATCGGTGGCGAATCGACGCGACCTGGGGCCGGCCGACCCTCGGCGGCCGAGGAACTCGCCCGTGTGCGTCCGGTGCTCGCCCATGCCGTCGGGCTGGGTGTGCCGGTCTCGGTCGACACCAGCGAGCCGCAGGTGATGCGCGCCGCCCTGGACCTCGGCGTCGACATCGTCAACGACGTGCGGGCGTTGACCCGTCCCGGAGCGCTCGAACTGGTCGCATCCTACCCGCACGCCGGTGTCTGCCTGATGCACATGCGGGGTGAGCCCGCGACCATGCAGCACGAGCCCCGCTACGGCGACGTCGTCGAGGAGGTCGCCGAGTTCCTGGCCGGCCGGCTGCAGGCGGCGCAGGGGGCCGGCATCGCCGCTGAGCGTGTGGCGCTGGACCCGGGCATCGGTTTCGGCAAGCGGCCGCAGGACAACCGCGCCTTGCTGGCGCGGCAGCAGGAGCTTTTGCGCCTGGGGCGGCCCCTGCTGGTCGGCTGGTCCCGCAAGTCGGAGCTGGCGCGCATCACCGGCCGTGCCGGCGACGACAGGCTGGCCGCCAGCCTTGCCGCGGCGCTGGCGGCCGTGGCGCGTGGTGCCCTCGTGCTGCGTGTGCACGATGTCGCCGCCACCGTCGATGCGCTGGCCGTCTGGCGCGTCGCCGGCGGGCCGGGTTTGCCAGCATGAGGGCTTGAAATCGGTCACGACTTGGGCAACCCGGCGCACGCGATGGGGTCGGAAAACCGACCAGCGCCGACCGACAATCGAGCGGCACGGCGGCGACGCGTGCTCACGGACGCCGAGTCCGACCGCGGTCCTTCGCCGGGCCGGGCGTGGCGGCTGGCCTGACCCGTGGTCGAAAGAGGAGGACGAATGAGCAGGCAGTTCTTTGGTACCGACGGCATCAGAGGGCGTGTCGGGCAGGCGCCGATCACGCCGGACTTCATGCTGCGGCTCGGCCATGCCGTCGGGCGGGTGTTGCGGCGCTCGACGCCGCGACCTGGCGTGCTGATCGGCAAGGACACGAGAATCTCGGGCTACATGCTCGAGTCCGCGCTGGAAGCCGGCTTCGCCTCGGCCGGGGTCGACGTGCTGCTCAGCGGCCCCTTGCCCACGCCCGGTGTCGCCTACCTGACGCGCGCGCTGCGCCTGGACCTCGGTGTGGTCATCAGCGCCTCGCACAACCCCTTCGACGACAACGGCGTCAAGTTCTTCTCGGCCCGCGGCGAGAAGCTGCCCGACGAGTGGGAGCTCGAGGTCGAACAGGCCCTTGCCGATCCGCCCCTGTGGGCGGACAGCGCCGGCCTTGGCAAGGCTCGCCGCCTGGAGGATGCCCGCGGCCGCTACATCGAGTTCTGCAAGAGCACGATCCCGCACAGCGTGTCGCTGCGCGGCATGAAGGTCGTGGTCGACGCCGCGCATGGTGCGGCCTACCATGTCGCGCCGGACGTCTTCCACGAGCTCGGGGCGGCGGTGGTGTCCATAGGCTGCAGCCCCGACGGCATGAACATCAACGCCGGCTGCGGGGCCACCTCGCCCGAGGCCCTGGTGGCCGCGGTGGCCGAGCACAAGGCGGACTACGGCATCGCGCTCGACGGTGACGGCGATCGACTGCAGGTCGTGGACGCACAGGGCCGGTTGTTCAACGGCGACGAACTGCTCTACGTGATCGCCACCGACCGTCTGCTCAAGGGGCAGCAGGTGCCCGGGGTGGTCGGTACCGTGATGACCAACATGGGGGTCGAGCTCGCCCTCAGGCGGCGCAACGTGCCGCTCGTTCGCGCCAAGGTCGGCGACCGCTACATCCTCGAGGAGCTGACCTCGCGGGGCTGGCAGATCGGCGGCGAGAGTTCAGGCCACCTGCTGGCGCTGGACCGGCATACCACGGGGGACGGCATCGTCAGTGCGCTGCAGGTCGTGCATGCGGTTCGTCGAAGCGGCAAGCCCCTGGCGGCCCTTCTGGACGATGTGCAGATGTTTCCCCAGGCCCTGCTCAACGTGCGCCTGTCCGGCGCGGGCGACTGGCGTCAGAACACCCGGCTGCAGGACGAGCAGCGGTCGGTGGCGGCCGAACTCGGCGACAGTGGACGCATCCTGATTCGTGCGTCGGGGACTGAGCCGGTGCTCAGGGTGATGGTCGAGGCGCACGACCTGGCGACGGGACGGCGCTGCGCCGAAAGACTCGCCGCCGCCGCACAGGCTTGAGCCCGGCCTGCATCCGTGAACGACAGGCACCTTTCGACCCAGTATGACGTCGAACTGTCCGGCGTCTGTGCGCGCGTGCTGGAGATGGGCGGCCTGGTCGAAACGCAGGTGGCGGCTGCCGTGCGCGCCCTGGTCCGGCTGGATCAGGACCTGGCGTCGGAAGTGCTGGCCGCCGAGCGGCGGGTCAACGAGATGGAGCTGGAGGTCGACCGCGAACTGAGCTCCATCATCGTGCGCCGGCAGCCAGCGGCGCGTGACCTTCGCTTGCTGATGGCCATCAGCCGCATCGGTGCCAACCTCGAGCGGGCCGGTGACGAGGCGGCCCGCATGGCCCGCATCGTGACCCGCCAGCTGGCGCCGCGGTCCAGCGCGCCGTCCCTGCCTGCGCCGGTCGACCTGGGCTTCGAGGCCGGCCTGGCGACGGCCCAGCTGCGAAAGGCACTCGATGCCTTCGCGCGCATGGCTCCTCAGGCGGCACTGGACGTACTGACCCAGGACGATCGCATCGATGCAGAATTCGAAGGACTGCTGCGCCGCCTGATCACCTACATGATGGAAGACCCGCGCGCCATCTCCGGCAGCATCGACCTCGTGTTTGCGGCCAAGTCCATCGAGCGCATCGGGGACCATGCGAAGAACATCGCCGAAGGCGTGATCTACATCGTCGAAGGCACCGATGTCCGCCACCGACCCATCGCGGCGCCCGACCCCCGGACGCGCTGAGGCCGTTCGACCATGACCGGTGGGGTCGGCGGCCGGTTGTCGCGGATCCTGGCCTGGCCGGCGGCTGGCGCGGCCGCTGGTGGCATCGTCGGCAGCCAGTGGGGCGAGCCGTTGTCGACGGCCCTGGGTGCCGGGCTGATCGCGCTGTGGTTGTGGGCGCTGGTCGATGCCTTGCGGGCCGCGCAGACCTGGCGCTGGCTGGCGGCTTGGCCCGACCGGCCTTCGCCAGTGCTGGGTTCCGACTGGGCCGACGCAGTCTATCGGGTCGAGCGTCTGTTGCGACGCCAGCAGTCCAGGATCGAGGCCGAGCAGGACCGCTTGCAGCAGTTCCTCTGCGCCTTCGAAGTGGCGCCGGTGGGCCTGGTCCTGCTCGACGAGCAGGACTGCATCCAGTGGTGCAACGCGGCCGCGCAGGACCATCTGGGCGTCGATGCCTCCAGGGACGGCGGCCAGCGGCTGGCCAACCTCGTGCGCGCTCCGGTCGTGGTGGCCGCCTTGGCCGGGTCCGGCGCGCACGAGCCGATCGCGCTGCCACGGCCGGACGGACAGGGCAGCCTGCAGGTCCTGCTGGGAGTGCGCGGTGCCGGGCAACGCCTGGTGATGTCTCTCGACGTCACGGCCAGGGAGCAGGCCGAGGCCATGCGGCGCGACTTCGTCGCCAACGTCTCGCACGAGATCCGCACGCCGCTCACCGTGTTGTCCGGCTTCATCGAATCCATGCACCGCTTGCCGATGACCGTCGAAGAGCGCGAGCGGGTGCTGGGCTTGATGGGCCAGCAGGCCAGGCGTCTGCAGGCCCTGGTCACCGACCTGCTTGCGCTGTCCAGGCTGGAGGGCAGTCCTCGGCCTGCGGTGGATCAGTGGTTCGAGCTCGATCCCCTGCTGCAGCGGGTGCGCGCCGACGCCGAGCACAGCTCGGGCGGCCGCCACCGACTGTCGTTCACAGGACCGGCGGGCCTGCACCTGGCGGGCAACGAAGCCGAGCTCCACAGCGCGCTCGACAACCTGATCGTCAATGCCTTGCGCTACACGCCCGAAGGCGGTTCGGTAGACCTTCGCTGGACGCTGCGCGACGACGGGTCGTTCCAGGCCGAGGTGCTGGACACGGGCATCGGCATTGCACGCGAACACCTGCCCCGGCTGACCGAGCGCTTCTATCGGGTCGACAGCAGCCGCAGCCGCGACAGCGGTGGCACCGGGCTCGGCCTGGCGATCGTCAAGCACGTGGTGCAGCGACATGGCGGGGACCTGGACATCCGCAGCGAGCCCGGCGTCGGCTCGCGTTTCACGCTCGTGCTGCCTGCGCTGCGGGCGCGTCAGTCGGCCGCACGAGATCCGGTCCCGGCACGCCTGTAGACCAGGGTCAATTCGTCCCGGTCGGTGGGCCGGCGCAACTCGGCGACCTTGATCCATCCGTCGATCCGGTCGGATGCGGGAGCCCTTCGATGCACATCGATGCGCCAGGGGCAGCGCAAGGCGTCGGCCCCGGCGTCGACCACGTAGCGACCGACGACCTCCAGCGCCGCGACGGCCGCTCTCGTGAGTTGCGGCCCGGCAATGCATTGCCCCGCCGGCACCCAGGCCGATACCCGGGTCACCCAGGGGCGTGAACTGCGTGCGTAGTCGAGCAGCGGCAGCCACAGCGTCATCAGCAGAAGCCAGCACAGCGCGACGCCGCCGGCGGGCAGCACCATGCTCTTCCACACCGCTTCCCGGTGCCGACCGGTGCGCCAGCGCACCAGCAGCAGCCAGCTCGCGGTCCCGACCAGTGCCGGGGCCAGCGCCCATGCCGAGAACTCGGCCGTGAACCCCGGCGCCAGCTTGGCCACGTTGGACGCCGGCTTGGCGGGGATCCCGGTCAGCATCGCCAGGTAGATGACCCAGATGGCGAGCGCGCAGGCGCTGAAGAAGAAGACCGAGAACCAATCGATGGCTGCGGTTGCCGCACGCTTCATGGTCGGTAGCGCAAAGGCGGACATCATGGCCAGCCCGGGCAGCCCGAGGAGCAAGGCGCGGTCCGAGCCGTCCATCAACACATTGGCGATCAGGGCAGGGACCACACAGGTCAAGGGCACCGACAGATGCCGGTTCTGCAGGTGCCGTCGCCAGCGCCAGAGCGCCCACAGGGCCAGGGGTCCCGTGGGCCACATGAACCAGGCCCATTGACGCGGCAGCGCCAGCAGGCTCTCGGCGGTCAGCCCGGTCAGTCGCCAATGCCAGGCGCCCAGCCCGCCGGCGACCAGGGCGGCCACGGCCGTCGCCCCGGCAGGCCAGAGGGCGAGCCGGCGCACCTGGGGGTAGCTGGACATGCGGCACACGACGGTGCTTGCGGCGCCCATCAGCATGGCGATGGTTGGCGCGCCACTGCCGGCCAGCATGGGCAGGGCAAGGGCGATGGCGGTCATCGCGCGCCCGGGCTTGAAGGGTGCCGCTGCCAGGCCGTAGGCCAGCAGCGTGGTGGCGAACAGCTGGCCGAGCTCGGGGGTCGTCTCGTGGCCCAGCTGCAACAGGCCCAGCGTGGCCATCAGGGCCAGCAGGGCGGTGTCGGCAATGGCGCGCGAGTAGTCCGACGGATCGGCTTCGCCGCCGAACGCGAAGGGGACCGGCTGCGCTGCTTCCGTGCTGGCCAGGTGGCGGGTGGCGGACCAGACCAGCCAGAGCACCCCGCCGAGAAGCAGCGCGAAGGCGAGGCGGGCGGCCAGCGGCGGCGACAGCAGGGGGCCCAGCCCGACAATGAAGGCGGCACCCAGCCAGTGGGGCAGCAACGCGAGGTCGGCGGTGGCTCCGCCGAGCGTCGGCAGCCACCACGACACCCGCCCTTCGGCCATCGCGAGCATCTGCGCGTAGGCGGCGAGGTCGGCCGACCGCCAGGGGTCGCGGCCGACAACGCCGGGCAGCAGGTAGGCGGCGCACAGCGCGACCAGGGCGCCGCGTGGCAGCCGCCGGACGGCGCGCTGCGTGAGCAGGGCGGGCCTGAGCATGGCCATCGGGGGCGCGATCAGTGCCGGCTTGACGGGCAACTCGGTGCCGGAAGGATGGCCGGGCCCGACAAGAAAAAAGGCAGCCCTGGGCTGCCTTTGCTCATGACCGGGCGGCGAGTCACTTCTTCAGGCCGACGCGAGCGAACTTGTTGCGGAACTTCTCGACACGCCCGCCCAGGTTGTCAACGCTCTTCTGGGTGCCCGTGTAGAAGGGGTGGGTTTCGCTGGTGGTCTCCACCTTGACCAGAGGCAACTCGCGCCCGTCGTCCAGCGTGACCTTCTCCCTGGTCTGCACGCAGGAGCGGGTCACGAACTTGAAGCCGTTGGAAAGGTCCTGGAAGCAGACCTCGCGGTAGTTGGGGTGTATGCCTTCTTTCATGGGGGCCTCGAGGAGATGGGGCAGCCACACTGGCCACCGTCGACGCGATGTCGACGTGGTGCACTTGCCCGGTTGGAGGAAAACGGCGGATTCTAGCTCAGCCGCCCCGACGCATCATGTCGAAGAAGTCGAGGTTGTTCTTGCTGGACTTCATCTTGTCGAGGATGAACTCCATCGCCTCGATCTCGTCCATGTTGTAGAGCAGCTTGCGCAGGATCCAGGTCTTCTGGAGGATCTCGGGCTTGAGCAGCAGTTCCTCGCGGCGCGTGCCTGACTTGTTGATCAGGATCGACGGGTAGACGCGCTTCTCGGCCATGCGGCGGTCGAGGTGGATCTCGCAATTGCCCGTGCCCTTGAACTCTTCGTAGATGACCTCGTCCATGCGGCTGCCGGTGTCGATGAGCGCGGTGCCGATGATGGTCAGCGAGCCGCCTTCCTCGATGTTGCGCGCGGCGCCGAAGAAGCGCTTGGGCCGCTGCAGGGCGTTGGCGTCCACGCCGCCGGTCAGCACCTTGCCCGAGGAGGGCAGCACGTTGTTGTAGGCGCGCGCCAGCCGCGTGATGCTGTCGAGCAGGATCACCACGTCCTTCCTGAGCTCGACCAGGCGCTTGGCACGTTCGATCACCATCTCGGCCACCTGCACATGACGCGCGGCGGGCTCGTCGAAGGTCGAACTGATGACCTCGCCGCGCACCGTTCGCAGCATCTCGGTCACTTCTTCAGGCCGCTCGTCGACCAGCAGCACGATCAGGTGGATGTCCGGATGGTTGGCGACGATCGCATGCGCCAGGTGCTGCATCATCACCGTCTTGCCCGTCTTCGGCTGGGCGACCAGCAGCGCGCGCTGGCCTTTGCCTATCGGTGCGATCAGGTCGATGATGCGGCTGGTGATGTTCTCTTCGCTCTTGATCTCGCGTTCGAGCTTGAACTGCTCCTTGGGGAACAGGGGCGTCAAGTTCTCGAACATGATCTTCTGCTTGTTCTGCTCCGGCGTCACCCCGTTGACGCGGTCCACCTTGACGAGCGCGAAGTAGCGCTCGCCGTCCTTGGGTACGCGGACCTCGCCCTCGATCATGTCGCCGGTGTGCAGGTTGAAGCGGCGGATCTGGCTGGGCGACAGGTAGATGTCGTCGGTCGACGCCATGTAGCTGGTGTCGATCGAGCGCAGGAAGCCGAAGCCATCGGGAAGCACTTCCAGCACGCCGTCGCCGAAGACCTGCTCGCCGGCCTTGGCACGCTTCTTCATGATCGCGAACATCAGTTCCTGCTTGCGCAGGCGGGACACGTTCTCGATCTCGAGCGCTTCGCCCATCTTGATCAGTTCGGAGACGTGTTGTGCCTTCAGTTCGGACAGGTGCATGGGCAGGAACTCTCGGAGTGGTGATGAAACGCGGGCACCCTGAGGCCGCGCGGTGCCGGGACGAACGGCCGCCGCAGGCGGGCGTGCACGCTCAGCATGCCGACCAGGGGCCCGCGAAGACTCCACGGGCAACGGTGAAGGGGGAACAGGGGGAAAGCGAACCGGGGCCGCAGACCGCCGGCAGGGGGTTCTCGCCGGAAAGTACCCCCGCTGCGGGGACCCTGATGCGCGGCCTCGCGGCCACCCGGAACCGGCGGGGGGTACCCCGCAGACCGGGCGACAGACGGGCGGATTATAGGTGGCCGTCGATGAAGGCCGTCAACTCGCGCTTCGGCCGCGCGCCGGTCAGCTGGGCGACGACCTCGCCTCCCTTGAACAGCATCAGCGTCGGAATGCCGCGGATGTTGAAGCGTGCAGGGACTTCACGGTTCTCGTCGACGTTCATCTTGGCCACCTGCAGGCGGCCGTCATAGTCCCTGGAAACCTCGTCCAGGATGGGCGCGATCATCTTGCACGGGCCGCACCACTCGGCCCAGTAGTCCACCAGCACGGGCTTGTCGGAAGCCAGCACGTCACTGGCGAAGGAGTCGTCGCTGACGTGTTTGATCAGGTCACTGCTCATCGGTCTGCTCCTCGACCCAGGGAGCTTGGGCCGGATCGGGCCGGAATTCTGGCACAAGGGGCAAGACCTCGTCGCTGGCGGGACCCGCCAGGGCCTCGGCGGCGCAGGCCGCAAGCGCGGGCAGCCCGGCGGGTGGAACTGGGCCGAAAAAGGTGGCGTGCTCCAGGCTTGGCGGACCACGCATGGGCGCTCCAATCGGCGCCATGAGCAGCCCCTCCGCCCAGGCGTCGCCGGCATCGCCGCGCGCGGCCACCGTGCGCCACCTCGGCCCCTACCGCCTGGTGCGCCTGCTGGGCAAGGGCGAGCGCACGATGGCCTGGCAAGTGGTGGATACGCGGGACGATGCCGACGTCGTGCTGCTGCTGCCCCGGCTGCAGCCACCCGATGCGGCCGCGTTCGAACGCTGGCACCAGCGTGTTCGCAAGGCATCGAAGCTCGATCATCCGCAACTGGCCGACGTTCTGGACGCCGGGCAGCATGACGGCTGGCCCTTCGTGTCGTACGAACTGCGCGACGACGCCACATTGACCGACCGGCTCGGGCGTCAGGGGCTGCCGGCCGTCGAGGCCGTGGGCGTCGTCTGCCAGCTGCTGCAGGGCCTGGCCTTCCTGCACGACGCCGGCGTCGTGCACCGGGACGTGCAGCCGTTCTCCGTCCTGGTCGGGGACAAGGGCGCCGTGCGACTCCTGGGCGCGGAGGTGGCCTGGGAACACGATCCGGACAACGGCTTCGCAGTCACGACATCGGGCGTCGACACGCCGGCCTTGCAGGCGCGGCGGGATGCCGCCCAGGCCGACGTGCTGCAGGCCGGCCTGATCCTGCACCACGCGCTGGCCGGATCGCCGGCGCTCGACGAGGCCGACACTGCCCGCGTGGCCGCCAGGCTGCCGCCGGTGGGGCGGGACATCGTCCGCCTGCCCTGGAGCACACCGCGACCGGTGCCCGAACCCCTGCGGGCGATCGTCAATCGCGCAAGCGACCGCCAGGAGCGCCAGCGCTACCGCAGTGCCCGCACCCTGGTTCATGCCCTCGAAGGCTGGCTGCAGGTCGAAACCGCCCATCAGGGCGGGCCGCTGGTCCTGCTGGGCGACCGCATCCGGATTGCCGGCCTGCTGCCGGCCTCGCCGGGCGGTGCCGAGCGGGCGGCCAGGCTGGCGCTGCTGGAGTCCCAGAGGACCAGTCAACTGGCCGAGGTGGCGATCGAGGACGTCGGACTCTCGTTCGAGCTGCTGCGCGTGGTGAACCTCGCGCAGCAGCGGGCCGGCCCGCTGGCGGGCAGCGGCGCGGTCCTGACGGTCCGCCGCGCCATCGCCATGCTGGGTCTGGACGGCGTACGCCGGGCCGCGCTGTCGCTGCGCCCCTGGCCGGGGCCGCTGCAGGACGCCCATGCCCAGGAGCTGTCGCGCCTGCTCGAGCGAGTGCGCCGCGCCGCCCGGGTGGCTGTGCGGCTGCGGCCGGCGGGCTATGACGCCGAAGTGGTCTACATGCTGGCCATGCTGCAGAACCTGGGGCGCCTGGTCGTGCAGTACCACTTTGCCGACGACGCGCAGCAGATCCGGCGCCTGATGCAGCCGGCTGCCGCCCAGCCGGGCGCACCGGAGGAGCCGGGCATGTCGGAGCAGGCGGCAGCCTTCGCCGTGCTGGGGGTCGACATCGAGTCGATCGGAGTGGCCGTGTTGCGGCTCTGGGGGCTGGACGACGGCGTGGTGCAGATGGCCAGGCGGCTGGGGCCGACGGCGTCACCGCGGGTCGGCGACAGCGACATCGAGTCCCTGCGAGCGACCGCCAGCTGTGCCAACGACGCGGTCGATTCGCTGTCGGGATCTCCCGGCCGCACCCTGCACGCACTGCAGCAGATCGTTCAACGCTATGCGCGTGCGCTGGGCATAGGCCTGCGGGACTTGCAGGACGCCCTCCAGGTCTCGACAAGTACGGGCAGCCTGTCCCGGCTGCTGGAAGAGTCGCGTCCCTCGCGCCCGACCGAGACGCCGGCGGACCCGCGGGTGACTTCATGAAGGCCGTGAAGGCAGCGGCACCGCCCAGGTCCACCGCGCAGCCCCCGCCTGCCAGGCGCCTGGGACGATTCGTCCTGGACCGGCTTCTGGGCAAGGGCGCCCAGGCCAGCGTGTGGCTGGCGCACGATCCGCACCTGGATCGGGAGGTGGCACTGAAGCTGCTCGGCCGACCCGCGGACACCGGTGAGGTCGGCGAGTGGTTGCAGGAAGCGCGGGCGGTCAGCCGGCTCAGCCACCCCAGCGTGGTGCCCGTGTTCGAAGCCGGCATCCACGAAGGGCAGGCTTGTCTGGTGTTCGAGTACGTCGACGGCCAGACCCTGAGTGAGCTTTTCCGCCAGGCGCCTCGATGGTCCGCCGCGCAGGCGGTCGACAGCATGATCGCCATCGGCGAAGCGCTCGCCGCGGCCCACGCGCTGGGCATCGTGCATCGTGACCTCAAGCCCTCCAACGTGCTGGTGGGAAAGGACGGGCGCCCGCGCGTCATGGATTTCGGGATCGCTGCGCGAGTGTCGGCTGGCGGTGATGGGCGCATCGTCGGGACGCCGGGCTGGATCTCGCCCGAAGCGGCCCGTGGCGAGCCGCCGACGCCGGCCATGGACGTGTTTGCCGCGGGCCTGATGCTGGCCCAGCTGCTGTGCGGCCGCGCGCTGCTGCAGCCCTGCGGGATCGCCGAGTCGCTGGCCCGCATCCAGCGCCTGGACCTCGAACTGCCGGCGGACGCGGAAGTCGACGACGGCCTGCGCGCGATCGTGCAGCGAGCGCTGGCGCGCCGGGCCGACGCCCGCTACCCCGACGGTTCGGCGCTCGTCAAGGCCTTGGTGGAGTGGCGGCAGGCCCGCGCCGCGGCCACGGCGGTGGAGACCTCAGGCCATGGCACGCTGGAGTTCCTGCTGCGCCGCATGCGGCACAAGTCGGACTTCCCGGCCCTGGGCGAGGCCGTGACCCGCATCCAGCGGGCCACGCAGTCCGAGACAGAGAGCCTCGGCAGCCTCGCGAGCGAGATCCTGCGCGACGTGGCCTTGACGCAGAAGCTGCTGCGCATCGTCAACAGCGCGCACTTCAGGCATGCCGGCGGCGGCACCATCGCCACCGCCTCGCGCGCGGTCGCCCTGATCGGCTTTGCCGGCGTGAGAAACCTGGCCTTGTCGCTGGTCCTGCTCGAGCACATGCAGAACAAGGCACACGCCGCACAGATGCAGGAGGAGTTCCTGCGGGCGCTGCTGGCGGGCAACCTGGCCTCGGCCCTGGCGCCCATGGCCCGCGAGAGCGAGGAGGTGTTCATCGGTGCCACCTTCCTGGGACTGGGGCGTCTGCTGACAGAGTTCTACTTCCCCGAGGAGGCCCAGCAGATCCGCCAGGCCTGTGCGCAAGCGTCGCCGCAGGCTCTCGAGGCGCAGTCCCTGCGCGTGCTGGGCATGAGCTACCAAGACCTGGGCATCGGTGTCGCAAAGGCCTGGGGCCTGCCCGACACGCTGCAGAAGTGCATGCGCAGGCCCGAAGGGGAACCCCCGCTTCGGGCCGTTGACCGCGGCGTCGAGCGCATGCGCTGGATCGCCAGGGCGGCCAACGACATCACCGAGGCCCTGATGGCTGGCAAACCCGCGATCGAGGTCGATGCGCTGGCGGCCCGGCTGGCTGCCAGCCTGGGGCTCAGCGCCCGGGACATGCTCGCGGCCGCTGAAACGGCCCGCCTGCGCATGGTCGATTTCGTGTCCGCGATCGGCATCGTGCCTCGCCCGGGGACGGCGCTGCGCGCCCTGCTGGCAGGCGGCCCGCAGGCGCCTGCACCCGCCACGGACGACGTGCAGACCCAGCAGCTCGAACCTGCCGCATCGACCAGCTCCGCCGACATCCGTGCCGGGCTGTCCGCCGGCATGCAGGCGGTGACCGACGCCCTGGCCGCCGATGGATTCAAACTCAATGAGGTCCTGCGGCTGATCATGCGCACCATGCTCGACTCGCTGGGTGTCGACCACATCGTGTTCTGTCTGCGCGATGCGCGCAGCGACGCGCTGACCGGTCGGCTGGGCCTCGGCAAGGGTGTGGAGGTGGTCTCGAAGGCGCTGAAGGTGCCGCTTTCGACGCCGGCCGGCGCGGCGGGGGTCCCCGACCTGTTCGCGGCGGTCTGCCGGAAGGGGGCCGACACGCTGATCGCCGACGCCACGGCGGCCGGCATGGCCGAGCGGCTGCCATCCTGGTACCGGCAGCAGATCGGCGCGCCCTGGTTCCTGTTGTTGCCGGTGACGGTCAGGGGCTCGCCGTTCGGTCTTCTCTACCTCGACGCGGCCCGCCCTCATGCGGTCGAGCTCGGGGACAAGGAACTGGCACTGCTGCGCACCTTGCGCAACCAGGTGTCGATGGCCTTCCGGCAGGCCGAAGGGCGATGACGCCGACCGCGCAGCCGCCTGCGGGCAACGGGCGCGACCCCGAGTGGGGTGACGAGCCTGACCCCGGCACTGGTTGCAACGCTTAGGGCTGCTTGGTTCCCCACCTGACCCGGTTGGGCGCGCTTCCATGCGGGGAGGCCCGTCGCGGGCGATTGTAGGTCAGGCCGCCCGTCGCCCCGCTGGCGCAGCCCTCGATGCACGGCCCATCAGCGCAAGGCCAGGTCGGCTGCGTCCCATTGCAGGCCCAGCGGTTCGACCCGCAGGCGCTTGGGCCCGGGACCGACCTCGCCAGCGACCCAGGCGTCGATGCCCTGGGCGCGTGCGACCTCGACGCAAGGCCGGGCGTCGGCTGCGGCGACGAAGAGCGCAAACCCGGCGCCCATGTTCAGCGTGCCGTAGGCCTGCGCATCGTCCAGCCCCGCATGCCGCTGGATGAAGCTCAGCACCGCAGGCACGGGCGGCAGGGTGTGGATGGAATAGCTCAGCTCAGCCGCATGGCGCATCAGTTTGCGCCAGCCATGGCCGGTGATGTTGGCGCTGTAGTGCGGCACGATGCCGGCCTCGGCGAGTGCCTCGGTGACCGGCGAGTACAGCACCGTGGGCGCAAGCAGCGCGTCCCCGAAGCGGGTTCCGTCGGGCAGCGGCGACAGGTATCCCGCAGGCAGGCGATCGGCCAGCTTGCGGGCCAGGCTCAGGCCGTTGGCATGGATGCCGCTGGACGCCAGCAGCACGATGGCGTCCCCCGGGCCCAGGCGCTCGCCCAGCGTCAGGCGCGACTTCGGGTTGACGATGCCCGTGCAGGAGGCTGCAAGGTCGATGCGCCCGGCCTCGACGATGCCAGCCAGCGCCGGCGTCTCGCCGCCGCCCCAGGCCACGCCGCAGGCCGTGCAGGCCCGGCGCCAGCCATCGACCAGGGCCCCGGCGCGCTGCGCATCCTCGAACCACTCGCTGCCGCCGGCGGCCCAGTAGGCCTGGACGACCAGCGGCGTCGCACCGACCGTGATGAGGTCGTTGATGGCCATCGCGATCGTGTCCTGCGCGATGTCGGCATAGCGCGAGACGCCGGTCAGTCGATGCATCTCGTCGGCCACCAGCGACTTCGAGCCCAGGCATTCGACGATGGAGGCCAGGTAGAACGGACCGACGTCGACCACATAGGCCGACTCGCCGCGCGAGGCGACCAGCTCCGTCATGCCGAGCCGGGACAGCTGCGAGCCGGTGCTCGCGGCCGCACGCTGGGCCGCGACCTTCAGCGGGTCGATGAGCTCGTAGCGCACCCCGGCCTGTTCGTAAGTCAGCGGGCCGCTCGCGGCAGGATCGGGAAGGTCTCGCATGGCCGGATTATCGGTCGCCGCGCGACCTCGGCCCTGCCGCCCCCCCCCCCGTAGAA
>Ga0209573_1001211_pt1 | contig 42028 bp, 50 predicted proteins | sample TNRBio252014_DNA_FD_185870 | JGI IMG/M metagenome (GOLD analysis project Ga0209573, IMG submission 185870) | Wastewater treatment Type I Accumulibacter community from EBPR Bioreactor in Madison, WI, USA - TNR Reactor_6/25/2014_ DNA (SPAdes)... | ecosystem: Engineered > Bioreactor > EBPR >...
TCGGCGAGCACGCCGGCGACCTGTTGGCCGAATATGTCCTGGCGATGCGCTGCGGTGTCGGCCTCAATAAGATGCTTGCGACGATCCATATCTACCCGACCTTGGCCGAGGCTAACAAATACGCCGCCGGGGTTTGGAAAAAGGCGCACGTTCCTGCAAAACTGCTGGCGTGGCTGGAGCGCTTCCACGCTTAGCGGCGCAGTGGATCCTTCGGCCTGGCATGATTGTCCAAGCAATAGATTATACTCACGGACCAGCAGCAACCCAGCGGAGGCAGGCTGGGGCTATAGGGTGAAGATCGCTTTGTTCCCCTTTCCCGCTTTCTTAAATAGATTCGACAGTCCGCTTTCTTAGCTCTGGATAGTGACGCGCCAGCGATGAATAAATTTGTGCAAACGGCATTAGCTTGTAGCGGGTTGCTATTGGGCGGTTGCGCGACCGTGGTCGATGCGCAGCCGCCGGAGCGAGCGCCGGAAGCGCCAGAATTCCATATCCGACCCGTGTTGCAGCCCAGTCCGCGCGCCGAATTGATGTACCAGGTGCTGGCGGCGGAGCTGGCCGGCAAGCGCGACCAGTTACCGGTGGCGCTGGAACACTATCGCCAATTAGCTGCCGCTAACGACACCCAGTTGGTCGAGCGCGCCACCATGCTGGCCTTGTTGATGAAAGACGCCAGCGCGCTAGAATTGGCTCGACGCTGGTACGCGCTGGCCCCAGACAAGCAATCCGCCCGTCAGGCGTTGACCTTGGCGCTGCTGCGCAATGGCCAGGTGGACGAAGCCGCTCAACATCTGGAAGAGGTGCGGAAGGCGGCCAGCCGCAAAGATCAGCAACAAGGGTTCGCTACCGTCGCGTCTCTGTTGAGCCAGGCCGAGGACAAAGCAGCAGCCCTGCGGGTGATGCAACAATTTAGCCAGCGTCATCCCCGTTCCGCCTTCGCCCAGCATTACCTGGCCATGCTCGCCATCGCAGCTAATGATCGCGCGCTGGCCTTGGCCAGCCTGGATCGGGTGCTGGCGCTCAATCCCAAACTCGCGCCCGCGCACTTGCTGCGCGCTCGACTATTCATGGAGCAGGGCAATCAGAAGGCAGCGCTGGCGAGCATGGCCAAGGCGGTCGCCTTCCTGCCACGGGACCGTAATCTGCGAATGAATTACGCGCGTCTGCTGGTGGACGCTGGACAACTGCCCAATGCCCGCCGCCAATTCGCAATCCTGCTCAACCAAAATCCCCAGGATGCCGATTCTATCTATGCTCTCGGCGTGCTGGCGACGGAAACGCGCCAGTATGATCTGGCCGAAAGCTATTTTCAGAAACTCATCAAACGCAACGCCCGCTTGCCGGAGGTCTTCTTCGAGCTAGGCCAGCTTCAAGAAAAGCGTGGCGATTACGCTAAGGCCAACGACTGGTATGGGCGAGTTTCCGGGGATCGTTATCTGATTGCGCAACTCCGTAAAGGGGTCATGCTGGCCAAAGGTGGTGAAAATAGCGCACTGGGGCAGCACTTTGAGAGTTTGCGCCGCGCCCAGCCGCAAGACAGCATCACCCTTTATCTGGCCGAGGCCGAAGCCTGGGGCGAGGCGGGCCGCTACCAGGAAGCGGTTGATGTCTTGGGGCGCGGCTTAGCCTTACATGCGAATAACAAGGACCTGCTGTATGCGCGGGCGCTGGCTGCCGAGAAGCTGGATCGCCTGGATCTACTGGAGCAAGACTTGCGCGCTATTCTGGCGATTGATCCCAAAAATGGCCAGGCGTTGAATGCCTTGGGCTATACCCTGGCTGATCGCACTGACCGCTTGGCCGAGGCGCTGGGGTATATCGAACAAGCGTTGGCCGTTTTGCCCGACGATGCCGCCGTGCTCGACAGCATGGGCTGGGTGCACTACCGGCTGGGCGATCCGGCCAAGGCGCTGAGCTATCTGCGCCGGGCCTATCAAGCCAATCCCGATGCGGAAATCGCCGCCCATCTGGTTGAGGTGTTGTGGGAAAGCGGCCAGCGCGACGAGGCCAAACGCATTTGGCACCAGGCGCTGAAAAAAACTCCTGAGAGCGAGTTTTTGCGCAAGCTCAAGGGCAAATTGGGCGAATAAGCGCGATCATCTCCATGAATCCTAGCTTGCTGCGTTCAGCGGTGCTGCTGGTCGCGCTGACCGTGACGCTATTCGGTTGCGCCACGCCGACCCCACCCGCGATCTCGCCAGTCTGGGCGAGCCGCCAGGCCGCGCTGACGCCGTTGACCCACTGGCGTGCGGCGGGGCGTATCGGTGTGGTCAACGCCGAAGACGGCTGGCACGCCAGTTTCCAATGGGACCAGCAAGGCCCTGATTACCGTATCGATCTAATCGGGCCGCTGGGCCAGGGCCGAGTGCTGCTGCAAGGCACGGCCACCGGCGTTACCCTGCAAACCCAGGACGGGCAACAATGGACGGCACCCGATGCCGACGCCCTAGTCGAACAGCATCTGCAAATTCGCTTGCCGGTCAATGGCCTGCGTTACTGGATTCTGGGCCTACCAGAACCGGGGCCGCCGCCTGTGCTGCATACCGATGAGCAGGGACGACTGACTCGGCTGGAACAGAAGGGTTGGCTGATTGACTATCCCGCCTACGCTCCATTGACGCCGATCGAACTGCCGACCCGCATTGTAGCCCAGCGGCAAGACCTCAGCGTCAAGCTCATCATCGAGCAATGGACTCGCTAGCGCCAGACCCCGCCGCTTGGCCCGCCCCTGGAAAACTCAATCTGATGCTACGGGTGGTGGGGCGGCGCTCGGATGGCTATCACCAGCTCCAAACCGTGTTTCAGTTTCTGGACCGGGGGGATTGGCTGTGGTTTAGGCCGCGCGCCGATGGGGCTATCGTCCGCGCCAGTGCGATGCCAGGAGTGCCGCCGGAACTTGATCTTAGCGTGCGGGCCGCCCGGTTGTTGCAGCAAGCGGCAGGCATCCGCCAGGGTACGACCTTGCGCATCGTCAAGCGATTGCCGCTGGGCGGTGGCGTGGGCGGCGGCAGCTCTGATGCCGCCACCACCTTGGTCGCTCTGAATGAAATCTGGCGCGCGGGTTTGACCCTGACAGAACTGGCGGCACTGGGCTTGACCCTGGGCGCTGATGTGCCGGTATTCGTGCATGGGCGCGCCGCCTGGGCTGAGGGCGTAGGCGAACAATTAACACCGCTGGAGTTGGCCGAACCTTGGTTTGTGGTGCTAATGCCGGCCTGCGCCGTAGCCACGGGCACGGTGTTTAATGACCCGGATTTGACAAGAAATTCCCCGCCCATCACAATAGCCGACTTCATGGCGGGCGAGGGTGGCAACGCCTGTGAGCCGGTGGTTTACTGCCGGTATCCGCCCGTGGCCGCCGCCGCGCGTTGGCTGGCGCAGTTTGGTCAGGCCCACCTCACCGGTACTGGCGCGTGCGTGTTCGCCGCTTTCGCCAACGCCGCCAGCGCGGAACAGGTGCTGGCCCGCCTGCCAGCGGATTGGAACGGCTGGGTGGCGCGCGGTTGCAACCGTTCACCGTTGCACGACGTACTGGCGCAACGGCGGGCCGCAGCCACCTAAAAAGAGCTGCCTATTTTTGGGCCGTAGCCAAGCGGTAAGGCACCGGGTTTTGATCCCGGCATTCCCAGGTTCGAATCCTGGCGGCCCAGCCATCTTATCTAGGGAGAAGGGGTTGTGTACGAAGGCCGCATGATGGTGTTCGCGGGCAATGCCCATCCGCGCCTCGCCAACGAGATCGCCAGCCATCTGCAATTACCCCTCGGCCAAGCGGTGGTGGGCCGCTTCAGCGACGGCGAAGTGATGGTGGAGTTGATGGAGAACGTGCGTGGGCGTGATGTGTTTATCGTCCAGCCCACCTGTTACCCCACCAACGACAACATCATGGAGCTGCTCGTCATTGTCGACGCGCTGCGCCGCTCCTCAGCGGTGCGGATCACCGCCGTGGTGCCCTACTTCGGTTACTCTCGGCAAGACCGCCGCCCGCGTTCGGCGCGGGTGCCGATTTCAGCGAAAGTGGTCGCCAACATGATGACCATCGTCGGCGTGGACCGGGTGTTGACCGTGGATCTCCATGCCGATCAGATACAGGGCTTTTTCGATCTACCGGTCGATAACATCTACGCCACGGCCATCATGTTAAGCGACATTCGCGCGCAGAAGTTCGGGCAAATGATGGTGGTGTCGCCGGATGTGGGCGGCGTGGTGCGCGCCCGCGCGCTGGCCAAGCGCCTGGATGACGCCGAGCTGGCGATCATCGATAAGCGCCGACCCGCTCCCAATCAGGCGAAGGTGATGCATGTGATCGGCGATGTGCGGGGTCAGCACTGCATTATCGTCGATGACATGGTGGACACGGCGGGCACATTGTGCCTGGCGGCCCAAGCGCTCAAGGAGCAGGGCGCGGCCTCGGTGCGCGCCTACTGCACCCACGCTGTGCTGTCCGGGCCGGCGGTGCGCAATCTCAGCGCCTCGGTGCTGGATGAGCTGGTCGTCACCGATACTATTCCGCTGCAACCGGACGCGGCGGCGTGTCCCACCATCCGGCAGATCGGCGTGGCGGGTCTGCTGGCCGAAACCATGCGCCGCATTCATATTGAGGAATCGGTTAGCTCGCTATTCGCCTAAGCGCCGACCCAACTGCAAGATCGGCCACCTAGCTTACCCGCAGACTTTTTAACCGAGCGCTGCGCCTGGTCGCGGGCGTGTCGCATTTTTATGTTCCTTGTCTGGAGTGGAATCATGAGCACGATGTTTGAATTGAATGCTGAGCCGCGCGCTGCGCTGGGGAAAGGTGCGAGCCGCCGCCTGCGCCGTGCGGGCAAGGTCCCGGCGATTCTGTACGGCGGCGGCCAGGAGCCGCAAGCGCTGGTGCTGGAGCATCTGGAATTTATGAACCAGTTGCAGAATGAGGGCATTTATTCCCATGTGCTGACCCTGAAACTGGGCCACCAGACTGAAAGCGTGGTGCTGCGTGATTTACAGCGTCATCCCTTCAAACCGATCATCCTGCATATTGATTTTCTGCGGGTCAGCGCCGACCGCGAGTTGCGGGTGCGCGTCCCGTTGCACTTCCTGCATGAAGACACTGCGCGTGGCGTTCGGCAACAAGGCGGCATCATCAATCACGCCCTGATTGACGTTGAAATTTTCTGCTTACCCCGAGATCTGCCGGAATTTATTGAAGTCGATCTCGCTGATCTGGGGATCGGCGATGCGCTGCATCTGTCGCAGCTTCGGTTGCCGCCTAATGTGGCGCTCGCTAACCAAATCGAAGCGGATTCAGAAAACGATGCAATGGTGGTTAGTATTCATCACCCGGCGGGCGGTGAAGAAGAACCGGGCAGTGGCGGCGCGGCCACCCCGGAGGCTTAAGCACGCTGGAAGCCGTCCTTGGGGTTGCGCGCAACGATGTCTAAATCTACCGCGCCATCCGGGTCGGATGAACTTGGCGCAACGCCAACGCCAGCGGTGCTGCGCTTGGTAGTCGGTCTGGGCAATCCCGGCGCTGACTATGCGGAAACCCGGCACAATGCCGGGTTCTGGCTGGTGGACACCCTGGCCCGCCAGCAGGGCGGCCAGTTTCACCAGGAAGCCAAGTATCACGGTGCAGCCTGCCGTGTTACCTTGGCCAATCAGGCGCTCTGGTTGCTGAAACCGATGACTTTCATGAACCGCAGCGGTCTGGCGGTCGCGGCCCTGGCGCGGTTTCACCGGATCACTTTGCCGGAAATATTGGTGGTGCACGATGATCTGGATTTGCCACCGGGCACCGTGCGTCTCAAGCAAGGCGGCGGTCATGGCGGGCACAATGGCGTGCGCGATTTGATCGCCCATTTGGGCGGGCCTGGGTTTGCGCGCCTGCGCCTGGGCATCGGCCACCCTGGCGAAAGCAGTGCCGTGCTCAATTATGTGCTGCGGCGCGCGCCGACCACGGAACGGGCCTTACTAGAGCAAGCTATTCTGGATGCGTTGCAGGAGCTGCCGCGCTTGCTTGCTGGGCGTTGGAATCCGGTAGTTCAGGCCCTGCACAGTCGGCGCGGCGCGGCGTCCTCACCTTCTTCAATCGATTCGTCCCAAGGCTCCTGACTCCATGGGTATCCAATGTGGGATTGTTGGTTTGCCGAACGTCGGCAAATCTACGCTGTTCAACGCCCTGACCCAGGCCGGCATCCAGGCGGAAAATTATCCATTTTGCACCATTGATCCCAATATCGGCATCGTGGCGGTGCCCGACCCGCGCCTCGACGCCCTGGCGGTCATCGTCAAGCCCAAGCAGATTATTCCAGCGACGGTGGAATTCGTTGACATCGCCGGGTTAGTAGCTGGCGCGTCGCAAGGCGAAGGACTGGGCAACCAGTTTCTGGCGCATATCCGTGAAACCGACGCCATTGCTCATGTAGTGCGCTGCTTTGAAAACGACGATGTGGTGCATGTGGCCGGGCGGGTGCGCCCGCGCGAAGATATTGACACCATCGGCACGGAACTGGCCCTGGCGGATCTGGCGACCGTAGAAAAAGCCTGGCAGCGCGCTGAAAAAGCGGCTAAAGCCGGCGGCCGGGACGCCTTGGAGCGCAAGGCGATTCTGGAGCGGGTCCGCGCGCATCTGGATACCGGCGCGCCGTTGCGAACCTTGGCCCTAACGGCTGAAGAACGCGGCACGTTGCGCGAGCTGTTTCTATTGACCGCCAAGCCGGTGCTGTACATCGCCAATGTCGCTGAGAACGGCTTTACGGACAATCCGCTCCTCGACCAAGTGCGGGAGATCGCGCGTCAGGAGGGGGCTGAAGTGGTAGCCGCTTGCGCGGCGATTGAGGCGGAGTTGGCGGAGTTGGACGAGGTAGATCGGGCGGAGTTTTTAGCCGATTACGGCCTCTCGGAACCCGGTTTGGATCGAGTCATCCATGCCGCTTACCGTCTGTTGGGCTTGCAAACCTATTTTACGGCCGGCCCCAAGGAGGTGCGGGCCTGGACGGTGCGGGTTGGCGCGACCGCACCACAAGCGGCGGGAGTGATTCATAGCGATTTCGAACGCGGCTTTATTCGCGCCGAGGTCATCGCCTATGCTGACTATATGGCTTATGGGGGCGAGGCGGGTGCCCGCGAAGCAGGCAAGTGGCGGCTGGAAGGTAAGGATTACATCGTTCAGGAAGGCGATGTCATGCACTTCCGCTTTAACGTCTAGGCGTTCACCCCATCCGGCTCTTGACGCTTGAGCGGCGCGTCCGCATAATCACGCGCTCTTTGTTTCCCCCTCCCCATGGCTACGTAGCTCAGGTGGTTAGAGCACGGCACTCATAATGCCGGTGTCGGTGGTTCAAGTCCACCCGTAGCCACCAATCGAAAAGAATACGCTCGGCGCTACCGTGGCCAATTTTTAAAAAATAGCGATACCAGAACCGTGTTATCCATCGGCAAAGCAGGGTATCGGCACTTGCTTGGAGGCGGTAAAACGCTTCCTGAGCTGCAAGCTGCGGCTGCGCTTCCGGCGCTCATCCAACATGCCTGCTAGCGGATACGCACGCGGACCGAAAAAATGAAACTCAGGTGAGGGCAATGTGGTGGCTGTTTGCGCCACTGTGTTAATTACCATTTATCTTGGCTAAGAATAAAAAAGTCAAAATTCTTGAAAAATATAAAAATAAACAAGTGAATCAGAGAGTTGTATCTTGTTAGCTTGAATATAAGCAAATCCTAATATTAGATCTATTTTGGCGTAGCTTCCCAGACCCCTCCAAAATTATTCATCTATTTTGGCGAAGTTTGCCCAGATTTACGGCTTATTTTAATTATGAAATAAGACAATAGTCACAGAATAATGGCGATTTCGGGCCAAAAATCCCCGCTCCAGCCCGCCAAGCCTCCCTTCCTCTTCTGGGTCTTCCCGCCTTGCCCCTGCCTTCGGACAGACTGTTATGGATTTCAATGGATTGGCATCATACGCCCATTCCATCAACCACGAAATCCGCGATGACTGCTCCCGATGCCAATACCTTACCGTTGAGCAACGCCTTGATTTAGCGAAAGCGATTCTTCGTTTGATTGAGGAACAATACCCGCAAGAAGACCATGATGGCCAAAAACAGGCTCTGGCCCTGGCCATCATGGGGATTACTTCGGTATCCTATCCCTCAACGCTGTTCGGGTTTGGAAAATGAACGATTCTTTTTTGAAACAACAGGATGTGCCCGCTGTGGTTGGATGCTGCTGTACTCAAAACCGTGATAAAGTCACGCAAGCTCTTGAAATAGCCCGCCATGAACTGACCACTTTGCACGGATTGGTCGCCGTTGACGCCGCTGCCCCCCTTGAACCGTGGCGCATCGACACCAGCGCAGCGGTTACCGCCCTTGACCAGGCGCTTAACGAAGCTTCTTGTGCGGATAACCCGCTGTCTTAATATGCGTATTAAAGTACTGGCCATGCGAAGAAGCCGACATCAGGCCCGCATGAACAGATGCCGGAACGCCGGAGTAGCGGTAAATTCCTCCATTGAGGAACTCGACCTCAAGGGTGCGCGTATCCGAGTCGTAGCCGACTGCGCGAAGATTGCTGGATGAAACAAGCTTTCGCTCCATAACCCCTCCTCATCGCATTAAAAAAGTAACAACCACCCCACAACCCGTGTCCCCACAGGGCCTCAATCCGCTTCCACTAGCTAATCCGCACTAACGAACCGACGCGCAACCCGACGCGCAACCCGACGCGCAACCCGACGCGCAACCCGACGCGCAACCCGACGCGCAACCCGACGCGCAACCCGACGCGCAACCCGCTCTAGCCCGCTTGCCTTACCTCGAACGGTTCCGCCACCACAAATGCGGTTTGTTCAATTACCCGTTTGCCACGGTCGTCGGTGTGGCGATAGTTATCTAGGAGTGCCGCTTCCCGCTGTGGTAAGGCTGCGTTGGAGCGCTGGCCTGTAATGATGTACTGCACATCAGCTCCCGCCATCGCGAGAGCGAACAATACTTCCCCTCCGGGCACGGCCTGCCCGCGCTCGTACCTTCCCCATATCTCCCTACTAACTCCGCATTTCTCCGCTATTTGCGCTTGGCTCAGATTTAACCGTTCCCGCTCTTCCCTGATCCTGGGGGATGAAAGAGAAGAAAAGTTCATGTTCACCTCTTGACTACGAGAACTTAAGTTCTCATACTAATGCTCATTGAATAATGAACACTGAGCATACTCCATGCAAAAAACAGAAGCAGCACGGATCAAGGAAGAACTGCGGGAGCGTGGAACCACGCTTTATTCTTGGGCTATACAGAATGGTTTCTTGCCACGGACGGTATACACCACTGTAGACCGTTGGGCAGATCGGACAGATCGCACTCCGCACGGCGGGTTCGGTCGGACCATCATGGAAAAGCTGCGCCAGTTTCTTGCGGACTAGCTACCATGGATGAGGTATGGCTAGAGGTGGCCGACATCGCGCAAGCCTTGGGGATCAGCCAACAGGCTATCCGCAAGCGGGTACGCTCATTTATTACCCGTACTGTAACGGGTGGTAAAGGCGGCGGCGCATCTGGCGGCACCCGCTACCTCCTGCTCCTCAGCAGCCTCCCGCCGACTTGGCAAGCCGCCTATCAGCAACGGCAAGCGCTTGAGCTTGAAATCCCCGTACCGCCGCCAGGGTTGCCGCTGCTGCCGCTCCCTGAAGTACCGGCTCCCGTCCTGGCGGAACCCGCGCCTACTGCTGTTCCCGGCACCCGCCGGGTACGCCGCCCCCCGCTTGCCCATCCCGCACCGGTTCCCTCCTTCACCGGTGCGGTGCTGGCCACTCCCGCCCTGGGCGTGGCCAGTTCCGAGACGTCGCACCCCCTTAGCGACGCCTCGGCTTTGTCTTCCCCCGTCCCGGTGGCGCCCGCACCGCTGGGCAGTCCCCAAGCCCCGCGCGCGCTGGTCTGTACGCCCCACGGCGACGACACCACCCACCTCAAAGACTGGCAGCGCCAGTGTTTAGAAGCCCGGCTCGCGCTGTTGGCTGAGCTAGATCGGCGCTTATTGGTGGAAAAACCCGGTGTCGCCCTGCGCCGCCTGGCCCAGGAAGCCCAAACCGGCCAACTGCCCGCCGAACTCCAAGCCCTGGTGTCTCAGGCCAGCAGCGGCCAGCTCACCCCCCGCACCCTCAGCCGCTGGCAAACCGATCGCGCCCGTGGCCTGATCGCGCTGGCCCCGCGTTCTAAAGAACCGCTCCAGCGGGTGCCGCCTTGGGCCGGTGCGCTGCTCAAATTCTGGCCAAGCCCCAGTGGCATTGCGCTGGCCTGGGCGGTTCGGCAACTGCGCCAACCCGGCGCACTGCCCAAAGGCGTCCCACCGCCCAGCACCAGCGCCGCCTACCGCTTCGTAAAGAAGATGGACGCTGTGGATCGGCAACGCGGGCGGATGGGGCCGGAAGCCCTCAAAAGCGTTCGCCCCTACCGGCGACGCGATGTCAGTGGTCTGTGGCCCACCGACCTCTACAGCATGGACGGCCACACCTTTGATGCCGAAGTCGCCCACCCCTTCCACGGCCAACCGTTTCGCCCGGAAATCACCACCGTTCTCGATCTGGCCACCCGCAAAATCGTCGGCTGGTCGGTCACCCTGGCCGAATCGGCCCTGGCCGTGCTCGATGCGCTGCGCCACGCCTGCGAAAGCCACGGCATTCCCGCGCTCCTCTATGTCGATAACGGTCGGGGCTACCGCAACGCCCTCATGGAACACCAGGCGGTCGGCTTCCTCGCGCGGCTTGGCATCACCATGACCAATTCCTTGCCCTACGTCTCGCAATCGCGCGGCGCGATTGAACGGCTGCACCGCACCCTCTGGGTGACCTTGGCCAAAACGCTGCCCACTTACATGGGCCAGGACATGGACCGGGAAGCCAAGCGGCACGTCTTCAAAATCACCCGCCAAGAGATCAAAACCACCGGCAAAAGCCGCTTGCTCATGGCCTGGCCGCACTTTCTGCAAGCCGTCGAGCAGGCCGTGGCCGACTACAACGGCCACCACGAACACACCGCGCTCCCCAAAATCATCGACGCCACCGGGCGCAAGCGCCACCAAACCGCCAACGAGGTTTGGGCGGACCTCCTCGCCCAAAACCCAGAGTGCCTGGTACCCGTTGATCCGGCGGAAAGCGCCGACCTGTTCCGGCCCTACAAAGTCGGCAAGATCCGCCGCGCCCAAGTGCGTCTGTTTGGAAATATCTACTTCCATGCCGACCTGGCCGGACACCACGGCGAAACCGCCTTCATCGGCTACGACCTCCACGACGGCCAGCAGGTCTGGGTGCGCGACCGCGAACACCGGCTGATTGCCATCGCCCAGGCCGACGCCAACCAAAGCGATCACCACCCCATCAGCGCGTTCGAAGCCGGCCATCTCCAACGCGCCAAGGCCCGCCATGCCCGGCTGGAACGCCATCAACAAGACGTCGCCCTGGAACTGGAAGGCAGCCGCCCGGTGATTGAAGGGCAACTCGTCACCCCAGAAGAAGCCCAAGCCGCCGCGCAAGAACTCGCCGCCCTGCTGCCGCCGCCAGCGGACCCCACACCCCCTAGCGACCAACGGCCCCGCATTTTTGGCTCCGACCTGGCCCTGTGGCAGTGGGTGCAAGACCACCCCGATTTAGCCACCGAGCACGACCGCGCCTACCTGGCCGAATGCCTGGAAGACGACGACTTCCGGCTGCTCACCGAACTGGAAGCGCAAAAAAAAAGCCGCGTTAAAGCAGCGTAAACCCCGGCTTAACCCTTCATCAACCGCAACCGAAACCGAGAAAACACCCCTTGAAAACCCACTTCACCCCCACCAGCAACGCCCAGCGGTTTTTAGCCGCCATCGCCGCGCTCAAACAACGCGGAGCCACAGAAGCCAGTTGGGTGCTCCTCACCGGCAAGCCTGGCCTGGGCAAAACCGAACTCATTGAATGGTGGTCCCTGCACCACGGAGCCATTTATCTGCGCGCCAAAGCCACCTGGACCGCCCGTGCCGTGCTCCTGGAACTGGCCGAAAAGCTCGGCATCGCCCCTGCGCGCAGCAAAAACGACCTGTTTCGCCAAGTCCTCACCGCCCTGGTGCACAACCCCCTCCCCATTGCCGTCGATGAAATCGAACACAGCCTGCGCGATGCCAGCGTATTAGAAGTCTTCCGCGACCTGTCCGATCTCACTGAAATTCCCATCGTTATCGTTGGCATGGACGCCGTGCGCACCAAAATCCAACGCCACGAGCAAATTTCCAGCCGCATCCATCAAGTGGTGGACTTCTTTCCCGCCACCTTGGAAGACATCCGCCAGATGGCCGAAAGCCTGGTCGAACTGCCGCTCACCTGGGCCGATGACCTCATTGCCAAAATCAGTCGGGAAAGCGAAGGGCGGCATCGCCTGGTCATGGACGCCCTGGCCGCCATCGAGCGCGAAGCCAAACGCTCCCACATGACCCACGTCAGCGCCGCCGACTTCCCCCAATCGCTCACCCACGACTGGCGGCTGCGCACCCCGCGCCGCGCCAAGGCCGAGTCGACCGCCAAACCCGAACCGACCGAACGCAGCCGCCGTCCGGCGCAACCGGAAGGCGCACCGGCATGACCCGCCTGCCCCACCAACTCCTCACGCTCCTTGCGGAGGCCTCTAGCGCACGCAGTGTCGCGGATTTAGCCGCGCAGGTAGCGCGAGATTCCCACACAGTGGTCAAAGCCCTGCTGGTGCTGCACCGGCGCGGCCTCATTGACCGCGTCGCGCTGGGCGTCTATCGCCTGGCCGCGGCCGGTCAAGCGCTGCTGGAGGCAGGCCGCACCGTCGGTCTGGGTCCCAGCGCGGGCCGATCCCCGCGCGTGCTACCCCAAACCCTGCGCCACCGCGTCTGGACGCTACTGGGGACCCGCCAGAAAGTCAGCCTGCCGGAGTTGCTGCGGCTGGCCTCTACCGGCGAAGAACGCGAAGCCCATGGCAACATCCGCCATTACCTGCGGCTGTTGGAGCGCACCGGCTACCTGCTGCGTCTCCAACCCCGCAAATCCGGCACATCTCCGCAAAGCAACGGCCATGCGCAATGGCTGGTCCTGCACTGGACCGGGCCGCGCCCACCGGTATCGCGCCAGAACTTGTGCGTGGCCTGGGATCCCAACCTCCAGCGCGACATCACCGAGACGAAGGGCTGGGCGGTTTTGGAGGGGGCACCATGACGGCCACCGCCTGTGACTGGCTCGACCTGCTGCGCCAGGCGGTGGCCCGCGAAACCATCGCCGGGGTGGCTGAGCGTGTCGGACTTTCGCGCAGCACCTTAAGCCTGGTGCTGGCGGGCAAATACCCCGCCAAAAGCCTTAACAACGTTGAAAAAAAGGTCCGCGGCGCCCTCGATAGCTGGCCTTGCCCACACTACGGCTTTGTCATCCGCGCCACCGACTGTCGCGTCTGGCGCGAACGACCGCTGCCCCAATCCTCTGCCCGCGACATCCGCTTCTGGCGCACCTGCCAGGACTGTGTACACAACAAAACCTCAGGAGCCCGTTAAATATGGCCGGAAAACCCCATAAAAAACCACTGCCGCCACAGAACCCAGTCATCGTGGAAGCCTTCGAGCGCGCCCGCGCCGCAGCGGCACCCCGCGTCCCGCTGGTCGCCCCAGCCCTCCCGGTATCACCGCATCACGAAGAACAACACCTGTGGCCGCGCAACGAAACCGAAATCGACCTGCCCGGTGAACCACCGCCGCCTTTTCCGGCGCTTAACCCAGAGGAACCGCTATTCGTCGGCTGCGTCACGGCCCACCAGCGCGGCGTGGCGGGCGAACTGAGCCTCGAACTGTTGCTGGGGGCCGACCACGCCGAACTGGGCGGCTATGTCCTCGACGGCCGCCAGACCCGCCGCCTATGGAAGCTGCTGGGCATCGTCGTCTACATCCTCAGCGAAGCACCACCCACACCGCCCACGCCACCCGCCGAAGCCGGGCGCGGCATTACCGGCTGGGATTTACAGCGCAGTGGTAGCCCCAGCCCCAACGCAACCCTCCACCCCCACCGCTAGGAGTCTTTCCATGTTAAACCTGTTTGGCCACAAACCCGCCGTGCTCGCACCAGCCACCGACCTCGCCCGCATTGAATCCGATGGCGAACAGCGTCCGGCCCCGTCGGCCCTGGTCGTGCTCGGCAACGAAGGCTGGAATCTCAAGCTCAAAATTGAGCAATTGCAAAAGCAATTGCAGCAGATCAAGGAAGACCTCCAAGCCCAACTGGGCCTGGACGCTGCCCTGGTGATTGATGGCACCTGCCGGATATCTATCGTCCCCGTCCAGCGCATGACCCTGACCGATGTCGAGACCTGCCAGGGCCTCCTGGGCGGGCGCTTTGATGACCTGGTGCGCACCGAAACCGCCTACACCCTAAGCGACACCTTCAAGGAAATCCTCCAAGACGCCGACCACCCCTTGAGCGCACCGCTGCGCGCCTGCGTCGAGATCAAGCAGGGCGTCTCCGTCGTGTTTCGCGCCGCCCGCCCGGCCTGATGCGAAACCGCCGCCCTCACCGGCGGCGGTCGCTCTGGCGTGGCGGCCAGAGCCTGATGAGCAGCCAACGCTGAAGGAGATTCCATGCGTATACCCACCACAGACATCCCACCACCTGGCGATAGGGAGTTGTTGCTGGACCTCAGCGGAAATCTCGGCGCATGCACCTAACCTGCCCCTGCTGCGGCGGTGTCGCCAGCATTGAAGCCTGGCTCGCCGATCGTGCCGCCCGCGAGGCGGTCGCCGCCGCCCTTAGTCTGCCTGCCGGGCTGGGGGATCGGCTGTTGCGTTATCTGGGTCTTTTTAGGCCCCGCAAGCAGGCGCTTAGTTGGGATCGGGCCGCCAAATTACTCATCGAACTCAATACCCTGATCCAGGTCGGCCAGATCGAGCGCAATGGCCGTGCCTATCCCGCTCCAATGGATTACTGGAAAGCGGCCCTGGATCAGATGCTGGAACGGCGCGAACACCTGCAACTGCCGCTCAAAACTCACGGCTATCTGCTGGAAATCATCGTCGGCCTGGGGAAAAAAGCCGAGGACCAGCGCGCCGCGCAGACCGAAGTAGCGCAGGAGCGCACCCGCGCGCGGGAAGGGAACCGCACCGGACAGATGCAAACGGCGGCAGCCGCACTCTCTCCTGCCAGCAAAGAAACGGAAGCGCCGCCCGCCGCACGGGCGCAACGCCGCCCGCCACCGCCCGAATTCAAGGCGATGCTCGCCAAGCTACAAGGTAAGCTCGCCCCGGAGTCCGCCCCGTGACCGCCGCCTTGCCCCAAACCCGCCGCCGTCAATTGGCCAAAATCCACATCGCCAAGAAACAACTGGCGCTAGCCGAAGACACCTACCGCGCCCTGCTGGAGCGGCTGTTTGGCGTCACCACTGCCAAAGACCTCACCGACCGCCAACACCAGCACCTGCTGGGTGAGTTTCGCCGCCTGGGCTGGAAGGCCAAGCCCCCCCAAAGCGCCACCGCCAAAGCCGCCAGCCTGCGCGAACCGCAACTGCGCAAGATTCGCCTGCTCTGGAGCCGACTGCTGGAAGTGGGCGCAGCCCGCAGCACCCACCCTGACGCGCTGAACCATTTCGCCCGCCGCCTGACCGGCATCGAGCGGCTGGAATGGCTCAGCGTTCGCCAAGCGAGCACCGTTATCGAAGCCCTCAAAGCCTGGTGTGACCGCCAGGGCGTCAACTAAGTTTGGAGCGTGGAGCATGCGCCAATTCCCACTCTTTGATCCGCCCGATTTGCCGACTGCCCCCCTGGTGGAGGCGTGGCCCCCGTTAACGTCCAAAATCGGAGTCCTGGTCGATGCGCTGGGCTGGGAAGGGGTTTTGCGACTGCTGCGGGCCTATGGCGGTCTGCGGATTTACCTCCCCAAGCCCCACATCCTGAGCGCCGAACATCCACTTGCACACGCACTGGGTTTGGAAACGGCGGTTGCGCTGTGTCGGCAGGTCGGGTGCTCTGGCGATTTTGATGTGCCCACCGGACGCAATTTTTATTGCCAGTTGCGAGACCGGAACCTCCACGCCGCTCACCAACAGGGCGCGTCCATCCGCACCCTGGCCGTGCGTTTTCATCTTTCGGAGCGGCGGGTGCGCCGGGTGCTGGCGCGAGGAACTCCACCCTAAAAACCCGGTTCCCCCTGTCGTCAGACAGGGTTCCGCTTGCAACCTCACATCTTTACATTGGCGTTAATCTTCCAGGAACGCAACCCATGATAAAGACCCCAACGCAAGTCGCCCTGGACCTGCTCAAAGAATTTGAGCAAGGCCCAACCGGGAGTTTTGCGGCCATGCCTTATCTTTGCCCGGCAGGCAAAAAAACCATCGGTTACGGCCACGTTATCCGGCCCACCGATCATTTCCGCCCGCCGCTTTCTGCCGATCAAGCGGAAGCGCTGCTGCGTGCCGACCTGGAGTTTTTTGCCCAAGGCGTCGCAGATCTGATCCGCACCATCCCACTGACACAGAGCATGTTCGATGCACTCTGCTGCTTAGCGTTTAACATCGGCATGTCAAATTTTAGCGGGTCTACGCTGCTGACTAAGCTCAAGCGCCGGGATTACGTGGGCGCAGCGGCTGAGTTTCTGAGATGGAACAAAGCACGCAACCCAAAAACCGGCAAGCTAGATGTGTTGCCGGGCCTTTCCCGCCGTCGCGATGCCGAGCGCCAACTGTTTCTGCGCGGCGGCTTTCCTGCCCCCCCTTAAGGGTTTCCCATGGAAAAAATAACTCGCATCGTCAAGCTGTTGCCCTTGCTCACTTTGCTCATTAACGCCGCTGAACAGGCCCTGCCGCTGCCCAAAGCCGGGGCGGCCAAGCTGGCCTTGGTCAAGGATATCCTGCTGGCACTGGATTCCGGGCTGACCGAATTCTGGCCGCTCATTGAGCGGCTGATCGGCGGCATTGTTGGGGCCAACAACGCCGCAGCGGGGTCAAAATGAAAAGCCCAATCGCATTGGGTCTGATCGCCCTATCCTTATCCGCCGTCGCTGCCGCGCAAACCTGTACCGGCCCTGGCCCGTGCGCAGCGCCAATCGACTTGTCAGCTCCAACTGAACTGTGCCTCAGCGCCGCGCTAGGTTGCGCACCGGTCGCCTACCAGCGAATAGATGGGTTGGTACCGGGCATGCCCCCAGCGTGGTTTGTGGTGGCGTACTCCAGCGTCCAGGGGTATCCGGTGGCGTCCGTAGCGGGTCCGTGCCTGCCGGGCTGGGAGTGCCCTGCACTCGCGGCGGAAGCGTTTGAACGCCTGCGGGTGAACGCACTGATTGGGCAGCGCGCCATTCGCTGGGCGCGGCCGTGAGCAAGGAGCCGTTATGGCAGTTTCTTACTGCCTCTTGGCGTGACCATGTGGCGATTTTCTCTATAGCCACCTGGAGCGGGTTGGTCACGTCGCTGCATCGGCGGTTAAGTCGGCGGCGGCCATTTTCGCTGATTGATTTGGCCGCCGATGTGTTGCTATCCGGCTTATCGGGGGTAATGGTGGGCTGGCTGTGCCAAAGCACCGCCTGCGGCGATTCTCCCACCCTTAGCCTGGTCGCTGCGGGCATCGCCGGGCATTCAGCACCGCGCACCCTGTGGTTGTTAGATCGGCAATTGCGCCGCTGGCTGGGGCCAGACCGTGGCGAGAACGGCCCCAGTGATACAACCCGCCAAGACTAAAAAATCGGCCGCCGCAGCCCTGCGTGAAGAAGCCCGCGCCCTGTACGTGCACGGGGCGCTGCGCATGCCCGCCATTGCCGAAAAGCTCGCCCTGCCGCTGCGCACCCTCTACCGCTACAAAGAGCAAGCCCGCGCTGCGGGCGATGACTGGGAAGACGCACGCTTGGCCGCGCTCGTTGCGGGCTTAGGCTATCAAGCCACGGTCTCACACGTACTGGAAGGCTTGCTGAAACAAGCGCAAGCCGTTATGGGCAGCCTCCAGGAAGACCCGAAATTAACCGCAGAACAGCGCATGAATCTGCTGGCCAAACTCGCCTATGCCATGAACATGGCCCGCAAATCCGCTGAGGCGTTGAACCCCAAAATCAGCAAACTGACAGTCGGTCTGGAGGTGTTGAGCCTGCTCACGCGCTACATTCGCGACCAGCATCCAGACCAAGCCGCCGTGTTCCTGGACATTCTTCAGCCCTTCGGCGCGGACTTGCGCCGCCGGTATGGTTAGGGGGCGACCGTGACCCGGCTATCGACCGCCGCCCTTGAATTCCAAGCCCAACTGGATGCGTTAGCGGCGGATTTACGTCGCCACATCGAAAGCGATTGCACCGCATTCCCGCTGGATCCAGCAGCGACCCTCAGTCGTCGCGAGCGAGTATTAACCGGCGCAGACGGCTTTCGCTACTTCTGCCAGACCTACTTTCCGCACTATTGCAGCGCCCCACCGGGCGTGCTGCACGACTTCCTGTTCAACGCCCTGCCCGCCCTAGCCGACGATCCGCGCGGGCGCAAACTGGCCCTGGCTGCACCCCGGGGCGAGGCGAAAAGCACTTTAGTGACCCAGTTATTTAGCCTGTGGTGCGCGGTGACCGGGCGCAAGCACTATCTGGTGCTGGTCATGGATGCGCTCGATCAGGCCTTGCCGATGCTGGAAGCGATTAAAGCCGAGCTGGACAGCAATCCCCGGCTGCAACAAGATTTCCCCGAAGCCTATGGCCCCGGTCGAGTCTGGCAGGCCCGCGTCATCCTCACCCAAAACAACGTCAAAATCGAGGTGTTCGGGAGTGGGAAACGGATGCGCGGCTTACGGCATGGCCCCCACCGGCCCGATCTGGTCATCCTCGATGACCTGGAAAATGACGAAAACGTCCGCAGCCCCCAGCAGCGCGACAAGCTGGAACGCTGGCTGAAAAATACCGTGCTCAAGTTAGGGGCCGCTGATGACCGGTTCGATGTGGTCTACATCGGCACCTTGCTCCATTACGATTCGGTGCTCGCTCGCGTCCTCAAAAATCCCTTGTGGGAAACTTATATTTTCAAAGCGGTGCTGGAATGGCCGCAGCGGATGGACGTGTGGGAGCAGTGGGAAGAGGTGTTGCGCAACCTCGGCGAAGAAGCCGCCGACGCCTTTTATGCCGCGCAGAAAGTCAAGATGGAGGAGGGCGCGCGCACCAGTTGGCCTGCGCAGCGCCCCCTGCTGGCCCTGATGAAAATCCGCGCCCGCGACGGTCACGCCGCCTTTGACGCCGAACTGCAAAACGATCCCCTCAATAACGAAGACGCCCCCTTCAAAGACCTGAAATTCTGGGTCGAGCTGCGGCCCGATTGGGTCTTTTTTGGGGCGTGTGACCCCAGCCTTGGGCGATTGGGCGCCAGCCGCGATCCCAGCGCGATTTTAGTCGGCGGCTACAGCCGCCAGACCGGCATCCTGGACGTTGTAGAAGCCCGCATTGCCCGGCGTGTGCCGGATCGGATCATCGAAGACCTCATCGGCCTCCACGAAAAATACCACTGTCTGGTGTGGGCGATTGAAGCGGTGCAGTTTCAAGAGTTCTTCCGCACCGAGTTAGTCAAGCGCGCGGCGGCCCGCGGCATTCCGATCCCGGCCCGCCCGTTCACGCCGCATAGCGACAAAGTCCTGCGTATCGAAAGTCTCCAGCCGCACATCGCCAACGGCCTGATCCGGCTGCATCCGGGCCAAACCACCTTGATTGAACAACTGCGCCATTTCCCCCTGGCCGATCATGACGACGGCCCCGATGCCCTGCACATGCTCTGGACGCTGGCGTGTGGTTCTGGGGCCACCCTGAGTGGCTCGGTGCGCAGTACCGGCGGCTCACTGCCCGGCCCCGGCTGGGGCCGGGTTCCCAATTCCAGCGCCCGCTGGCTGAGGTTTTAGCCCATGCCGACAAACCGGCCTACACAAGCCGTTTCGCCGCTGGCGCGGCTCGCCCACTGGTGGCGTAGCGCCCTGCGGTTTGCAGCCCCCAGCCGCCGCAACACGCCGGTGCTGGCCGAAATCGCCAGCACTCAGGACGGATGCGACTGGACGCGGGGCTATATCAACCCCAACGACCCGTTACCCGCTCAGGATGAGGTGCTCAACCTCGAAAGCTATGAAGGGCGGTTTGGCTACGATCTATTCCGCAATCTGCTGACCGACTGGGCCGTCTTTTCTGGGTTGCAGCAGCGCCGCTTGGCGCTGGTTTCTGCAGAAACCGAAGTGCTGCCCGGTGGCGACAAACGGGCCGATAAAACCGCTGCCCGGTTTATCGAAGAGACGCTCGCTCATATCGACTGGGAGCGGGTCAGCGAGTTAATGCACTACGGCGTGTTCTACGGCTTCGCTATAGCGGAATGCCTGTGGGCGCGCGATGGAGCCAACGTTATATTGGACGCGGTGCGGGTGCGCGACCGGCGGCGCTTTTTGTTTGATGGCGCGATGCGTCTGCGCTTACGCACCCTCGCCGGAAGCTTGGCCGGTGAGCTGCTGCCAGAGCGCAAGTTCTGGGCGTTTGCAACCGGCGCGGATCACGCCGACGACCCGTACGGCGTTGGCCTGGCGCATTGGCTGTACTGGCCGGTGCTGTTCAAACGTTATGGCATTCGGTTTTGGATGGTCGCGGCGGAGAAATTTGGCAGCCCCACCGCCGCCGGATGGTTCCCGCTCGGGACGTCGGAAGCCGAACAAGACAAGCTGTTGGCCACATTGGCAGCGATTCGCACCGATGCCGGGCTGATTCTGCCTGATGGGATGAAGGTGGAACTGCTGGAAGCCAAACGCGCGGCGGGTGGCGACTATGCCGCGCTGTGCGGGCTGATGGATCAAGCCATTGCCAAAATCATCCTGAGCCAAATGGCTCCAGCAGATTCGACCGCCCATAAACTCAACATCAGCGCCAGCGAGCCGCCGACCTGGCAACGGCTCACCAAAGCCGATGCGGATCTCCTGTGCGAATCGTTCAACCGCTCCGTAGTCCGCTGGCTGGTGGATTGGAATTTCCCCGGCGCGGCGTATCCGCGCGTGTGGCGACGGACCGAACCGCCCAGCGATTTAGCACAACGCAGCGAAATTGAGCGGCGGATTTTTGACCTGGGTTATCGACCGACCCTCCAGCAAATCCGAGATGAATATGATGGCGAATGGGAAGCCGTGCCCCAACCCAAGCCGACCCCGCCGAACGTTGCTCCCACCGATCCGCCCGAGGGGACAGAAACGCCGGAGCCGGGGCCACAGTTCGCCGCGCCCGATCCCGCGCCCTCAGACCCCATGGCCCCGCTCATCGAGCGTCTGGGGGCGGAAGGCGATCCACTGCTGGGCGCGCTGCTAAATCCCGTGCGCCGCTTACTGGCACAGTCTGCCGACCTGGAAGCCTTCCAGGCGGGCCTGCTTGAACTTTATCCCGACCTGCACCCGGCAGACTTCGCCGCGTTGATGGCGCAAGCCCTGGCCGTGGCCGATGCCGCTGGGCGGCTGGAGGCGGGCAGTGGCGGTTGACTACGGCACGCTTCCGTTTGCTGAGGCACTGGATTTTTTGCGCCGCAAGCTCAACCTGCCGACCAAACGCTGGGATGATTTGATCGGCGCGGCCCATGATCGCGCCTTTGTCGTGGCCGGAGCGGTGCTGGCGGATTTGGTGGCCGACCTGCATGGAGCTGTAACCAAAGCCCGCGAGCAGGGCATTCCCCTGGCCGACTTCGAGAAAGACTTCGAGCGCATTGTGGCTGAACGCGGCTGGACGGGCTGGACCGGCGAAGGCACCAAAGCGGGTCGGGCCTGGCGGGCGCGGGTGATCTACGAGACCAACCTGCAAACGTCCTATGCGGCGGGGCGCTATCAGCAGATGAAGGCCATCGCCGGAAAGCGTCCCTACTGGCGCTATCGGCACAACGACGCCGTGGCGCATCCGCGTCCGGCGCATCTGGCCTGGGATGGAAAGGTATTGCGCCATGATGACCCGTGGTGGACGACGCGCTACCCGCCCTGCGGCTTTGGCTGCCGCTGCTTTGTCGAAAGCTTGGCCGAACGCGACCTTGAACGCCTAAATATCACGCCCACCACCGACGCGGACATGCCCTATCACGGCACGGTCGAACACCTGGATAAACGCACCGGGGAGGTCTTGAGACTTCCGGAAGGAGTGGATAAAGGCTGGGATTATGCGCCGGGGGCGGGCGTTGATACGTCGCTGCGCGATCTGGTCGCCAATAAGCTGATCGGGTATCCGCCTGCAATCACCAAGGCGTTATCGCACGAGGTGAACCGCTATATCAACGCCAGCGAATCGGTCATTACATTCGTTCGGCGGGCACTAGAGGATGGTGGCGTGATCGAGCCGCTTTGGCTGGGCTTCGTAGAGAATTTCGAGTCGATCCAAACGATGCTAGGGTTGAATGTTCGCGGGTATCTGGTGCTGCTGCCCGGACAGACGGTTCGGCATATCGAAAAACATCATGCCTGGGACGGCAAAACACAACGCGCCATTCGACCGGAAGACTATAAGAAAGTCTGGCAGGTATTGGCCGGGCCGGATGCGTTAAGCCTTGGCGCCCGGTCTCGGAAAAATCAACCCACGATCAAGGCGCGGAAAACTATGGATGGTGAAGATTTCCGTTGTGTATTTGAAGTGCAGCCGGGGAAGCGCACGCAGGCATTGGCGCTGGAATCGCTCACGATCAAGATTTAAACAGGCGGGGCATGATGCCGCGTTAGCTCCCCATGCATACGTCCGAAACGAGGCCGCCTCTGTCCTATTAGATACCCCAACCCCGCAGAAATTTCAACATGGCCGGCGCTTCCATCGAAATCACGGTTCATGATGCCGACATCCGCAAGCTCCTGGAGCAACTCCAAGCCAAGCTGGGCGATCTCACGCCGGTCTTTCGGGATTTGGGTGAGGCGCTCACCCTCTCGCATCGGGAACGCTTCGCCCGCGCCGTTGCTCCTGACGGCACGCCCTGGCCTGCCCTTTCGCCAAGATACCGCGCCAGCAAGAAGAAAAACCAGGATAAGCTCCTGGTGCTGGATGGCTGGCTGCGCCAGCTCCATTACCAAGCCGCGCCAGATGCGCTGCGCATTGGCACGGATCGGCTTTATGGGGCGACTCATCAATTCGGCGACCCATCCCGCCACCTTCCCGCCCGGCCCTTCCTTGGTCTGGATGAGGCTGAACGAGCACACGTCATGGAGGTGCTGTTGGAGTGGCTGGCAGATTAAGCGACCAGCCGATCTCTCTGCGGCCCGCGACGCCACCAGGAGCGGTTCTCAGCCCTGGTTCCGCCGACCCGCCGTTGGGGTATTCCCGCGCCCACAGACCCCCGTTAGACCCCCGTTAGCGGCGGCAGAATCACCGTTGGCAAAGGCACCATGCGGAGTGCGCGCGAGCCTTGCTCGACCGATTGGGGGATCCCCCTGTCCTGGTTCAGTCTGAACCTCTGCCGGGCGCATCGCTAGTCTCATGCGCCATGCGCACACTCGCCCCTCTCCATATTTTTTACGCCGGAACCCACACCGACCTGCACGGGCGTTCCGTCACGTTTTCCGCCGCCGATGTGGCCGCCACCGCCCGCGCCTACGATCCGTCGCTGCTCGAAGCGCCGCTCGTCGTGGGCCATCCCAAAACCGATGACCCGGCCTACGGCTGGGTCGAAGCGTTGGTGCTGGCTGGGACGCAGCTCACTGATTTGGAAGCCATCCCTTGCAAGGTGGACGCGGCGTTTGCTGCGATGGTGAATGAGGAACGCTTCAACCGCATTAGCGCCAGTTTTTTCCTGCCCGATGCGCCCATGAATCCCGTTCCTGGTGTGTATTACCTGCGGCATGTCGGCTTTTTGGGCGCGGCTGCGCCTGCGCTTAAAGGGATGCGTAAGCCGCAGTTTGATCTGGCAGCGGACGCCGACTACACCTTAACCCTCGAATTTTCGCTCCCGGAGACGCCCATGGCTGACCCTTCCCCGCACCAGACTCAGACTACTGATTTCGCCGCCCGTGAAGCGGCTATTACCCAAGCCGAGGTCGCCATTCAGGCCAAGGAGTCCGCCCTTCAGGCCCGTGAAGCGGCCCTGGCGCAAGCTGACGCCGAGCGCGCCCGCGAGAAAGCCTTGGAGTTTGCCGAGGGGCACGTCCAGGTTGGGCGCATTTTGCCGCGCCAAAAAGCCGGGCTGGCGGAACTGCTACTGGCCTTGCCGGATGCCCCGCTGGCGTTTGCCGACGGCGACAGCGGTCAGACCGTGAGCGTTGCCCCCCGCGCCTGGTTGCAGCAATTTCTGAATGATTTGCCTGCTCAGGTGGAGTTTAGCGAGCGCACCGCCCCTGACCCGGCGGGGAATGCCGGAGCCACTGCCCAGTTCAGCGCGCCCGCCGGTTACACGGTGAATGCCCAACAGTTGCAGCTCCACCAGCGGGCCATGGACCTGGCCCAACGAAAAAACATCCCCTATGCCGATGCGCTCCGCGCACTCACACCTTAGAGGCCTAATTGATGATCATCCACCCTACCGGCGAAGGAGTCTCCATGGCCATTGCTGGACATTCGGTTTTACCCTGGACGTGTATTGCTACTGCCCCCATCGCCGCCCGGCGCTTTGTCAGTGCTTTGGGTACCCAGGCCACCCCAGCCAGCGGCGCAATTGGTGTATCCCGCACTGCCGCAGCGGAGGGGGAAGCGGTTCCGGTCGATCTTCTGGGCGTTATCCCCGTAGAGGCTGGGGCTGCCGTGGACATTGGGGCTTCCGTAGCCGCCGACGCCGACGGGCGTGCTATAGAGGGGGCCGGTCTCTGGCTGGCGCTATCGGAGGCCACGGCAGCGGGCGAAACCCTGCTGATCGCGCCCAGCATGATCCCCCCAGCATGATCCCCCCAGCAGCGGCATAACGGCCCCAGCCCACATCCCCAAGCGAGACTCACGATGTCCCTATCGCAAATGACGCCCGCCCAGGCGCGGGTGATTGACCCAATCCTCACCACGACCGCCCGTGGCTATCAAAACGCTACCTTGGTCGGTGAGGCCCTGTTCCCCAAAGTGAACGTGAAGGTGCGGGGCGGCAAAGTGATAGCCTTTGGCAAAGAAGCCTTCCTGCTGTACGACACGCGCCGCGCTCCTGGCACCAAAGTTCGGCGCATCCAGGTCGGCTACGAAGCAGACCCCTACACGCTGACCCAGCACGCGCTGGAAGCGCAGGTGCCGGTTGAGTTGCAGCAAGAAGCGCAGCAGATCCCCGGCATTGACCTGGCCGGCCATCACGTCAACACCGTGCAAGATGCGATCTTTCTGGAAACCGAGAAAGAGCAAGCCGATCTGGCCACGCGGGCGGCGAACTATCCGGCGGATCATGTCCTGACCCTATCGGGCACCAGCCAATGGTCGGAGTACGACCCCGCGACCAGCACCGCCAACCCCTCCGGGGTCATCCAGGCGGCGCGGGAAAAAATCCGCGCCAAGATTGGCAAGTATCCCAACACCCTCCTGATGGGGCCTTTGGTGCTCACCGCGCTCAGTCAGCAGCCGAAGTTGTTGGAGCGCACCAAGTACACCAGCCGCGATTCGCTCACCCCGGCCATTCTCTCGGCGTTGTGGGATATTCCCAAGATCGTGGTCGGTCAGGCGATCTACGTCGATGATGCGGGCGCTTTTCATGATGTGTGGGGCCGCAACGTGATTCTGGCCTACGTCGAAACCCGCCCGCTGGCCAGTCGGGGCAGCCCCAGTTATGGCTACACCTACCAACTGGAGAATTACCCCATCGTTGAGCAGGCGTACTACGACGCCAGCGTGAAAAGCTGGATTTATCCGGTCACCGACGAGCGGGCACCGGTGCTGACCGGTGCGGATGCCGGATTCCTGATCCGGGATGCCGTCGCGCCTTGAGCTACACCACCCGCGCCGAACTGGAGGCCGCCTTTGGGGTGGCCGAGATCCGCCAGCTCACCGACCGCAATAAAGACGGGGAGCCGGATAGTGAGTTCATTGATTCCGCGATTCAGCGCACCGATGGACTGATTGATGGCTATCTCATGGCTCGGTATGCCCTGCCTTTGGTGCCCGTGCCTTTGATGCTAACCGCGTACGCCTGCGACATCGCCCGCTATTTCCTCTATGAGGATGCCGCGCCGGAGTATGTGCGCCAGACCTATCAGGATGCGCTGCGCTGGTTACGGGATGTAGCCAGCGGGAAGGTGTTGCTGACGTTAGCGCCCGCCAATGGCCCTTTGGCGGCTGGATCGCCCCAGGCGAACGCGCCGGAGCGGGTGTTCACCGCGGCCCGATTAACGGGGTTTTAACCGTGGCCGTGACCCTCGAACAAAACTGGTTTGCCGCGGGTGCAGCCATTATGGAGCGCCTGCAAACCGGCTGCCCGCAGTTCACGCGCCACGCTTTTGCGCCCAGTCTGGAGCTGCTCAAAGCGCATCTGACCGGCGTGTTCCCTGCCGTGATCGTGGTGCCTGGCCCGTTCTCCGGTGGGCAGGCCAACCCACAGCAAACCTGGTTTGTGTTCGTCCATGCCCGCAACGTCGAGAAGATCGCGGAAGGGGCCGGGCTTTTGCTAGAAGCCGGGGCGCTCATCAGCGCGGTGCTGAAAGCGCTGGCCGGGTTTGTGCCGGGGCCGGAGTTTTCGCCGCTGTTTATGCCCACAGAAAGCCACGAGTTTCCCGATGTCGGGCAGGGCCTGTATGGCCTGACCTACGCCACCCGCATTGAGCCTGATTTTTGGCCATTCTACTGTTAACGGAGCGTTTCCATGTCTCTCGCGTCCACCACCAAACAACGCCATGTCCCCGGCGGCAAAATTTTCATCGACCTGTTTGATGCAGTCGGCAACAAAACTGGGGAGCTGTACATCGGCCTCACCCCGGGATTTACCCTTAGCATCAAGTCCGATTCGATCCAGTCGTACAGCACGGAAAACGGAATCCGCGAACTGGATGATGAAACGGTCATTTCTATTACTCGCACCGGCAAGCTCACCTGCCGACAGATCAGCCAGGAAACACTGGCTTTGTTTTTAGCCGCCGAAGCGTCCGTCTACGCCCAGGCTGCTGCAACGGTGACGGACGAGGCCTTGCATGTGCGTAAAGATCGCCATTACCAGTTGGGGGCGACGGTGGCCAACCCCACCGGGGTGCGCAACATCAGCGCCGTGACCGTGACCGGATTGACCGCAGGGGAATACACCGTCGATCTGGCTGGGGGCCGCATGTATGTCCATGCCGACGCCGCTATCGTTGATGCCGGGGTCGATATTACGGTCGATTACACCGCGCCCGCTGAAACCCGCGACCGGCTAGCCACGGGCCAGCGCACCGCCATGACCGGATCGCTACGCTTTGAGGCCAACAACATCAAGGGGATCCCCAGAGATTTGTACGGGCCTAACGTCAATTTCGCCCCCAGTGGCGATTTAGTGCTGAAAGCCGACGACCCGAAATACAACGAGCTGAGCTGGGATATCAGCTTTAGCACCGGCCGAAACGGCGAACCGGCGCTCATCATTGATGGGCGGGCGGAGTAACCAGGCGAGGGCGTGGCTTACGCCCTCCCTGGCGCAGGAATGGCCCTTAGGTCGTGGGTTGATGGGCTGTGCACACCGCTTGGCGAAGCTGCTCCAGCAGTTGCAGCAGCAGGCACAAGCGGGCACGGGCCAAGCGCTCCAGTTCCGCATCTGGCAGCAGCAAATCCAGCACCGCTTGCTGGGCATCCGCCAGGTAGTCCAGGTCGTCTTGCAGCAGGGTCGAACCCGTCAGGTCAATCAACAGGCGCATGGCTTAACCCTCCAGCAGGGAGAGTTGGCGGCTCCCCGATGGGGGCAGCAGCCCCAACCGTTCGGCCTGGCGCAGCCGCTCGCGCACCGATTTGGCCGAGGCCCAGCCGCACAACAGGGCGATTTCCCGCTGGCTCAGGCCCGCTTCCCGGTAGCGGCGCAGTTTGCCCATCAACGGCACCCGCTGCTCAATGTAGGCATGACACGCGGCCAACTGGGCGCGCAGGGTGTCGATCTCCAGGCGGGGGGCGGGTGCAAGTTCCAGGGAGTTGGCGGTCATACGGAATTGAGCAAAGGCTTTGACCAGCCGCTTTTTCAATTGCACGGCTTCCGGCGTGTTGCGCACCAACGTCATCAGGAAATAGGTCTGATCCTCATTGAGGAGGTAGAACTTGGTCGGGTTTCCGCCGCCTTGATGACCATTCACGACCTCCATTTCAAATGGAAGTTGTCCGAACTCCTTGAAGTCAGAGAAATATCTTTCGATCAGTTGGCGAGTTGCTCTAGGCTCAACGCCAAGCTCGGCAATAACGATACGGGAATCAACACGGGGTTCGCCGTCAATGACGGCAAGGGACAATGCGGTAGACATGGTACTTCTCCTGACAGATACCTGAATGTGGACGCCATCGGGCGATGGCGCCAGGAGCTTCAGACCGCTGTCAGACGGCGGGCGTATTTCGGGCGAACCCGTGTTGTATTAGCCACACTCCCGGCACAAAACCGGCAGGCACAAAAAAACCGCAATTCTCGGAGCGGGGAACCGCCGACAGGTGTGTCTGAAGCACCTAGCCGGAAGATTACGCCCGATGGGCAGCGGGGGTCAAGGGGTATACAGGGTGGCGAATTGGGCGACCAGCGCCTTGATCTGTTCTGCGTTTTGCAGGGTTGCTTTGGCTTCTTGCGCGGAAAAGGTCTGGCGCAGGACGTAATCCGCACCGCTACGCAAATCGCGGCTTCGGCTCAACAGTGCCGCAATCTGACGGGCAATCCCAGTGCCTTGAAACCCTTTTTTAGGCACTTCCCGGAACCGCCGAATCAGCGCCAAATGGTCGCCTTCGCGTTTCCCTGGCGGTGGTGGCGGCGGCGTGGGGCAATGGTGGCTGACGGTCAGCGCCTCATGGTAGGCCCCGTAATAAGCCCGATTGATGGCCAGGCGGACGCCCATTTCATCGGTGCGCTTGAGCAGAGTACGCGCTTCCGCCAGAAAATCCTCCGGGCTGATGCTCATGCGGGTTCTTGCGCCCGCAGACTGACGACAAACCGTTCAATCGGCCAGTCCGCCTCACTGTCGGCGTATTCCTCCACCAACCGCAGATCCAGGCGGTATGCCGCCTCAAACGGAAGAGGAACCCGGAAAGCGCGACTGAGGAAAGCATCGCCATCGTTATGGGCCGCATCGGTGATGGCCACCATGCGCCGGAACCCTTGCTCCCGAATCAACGCCCAGGCCGGCGCTTGCATCTCTGCCATCAGGTCATCGGTGAGTTCCAACGCCTCTGCAACCGGCACGAACCGCGCCAGCGAATCTTCCAGATCAATGAGGTCGGGCGGCAGCGGTTCCGGGTGGTGTTGGCGAAACGCCTTCAATAGGTCAGCCGCCAAATGAAGCCGACCGATTGCATACGCCCATTCAGCCGCTTCCCGCAGGGCGGGCTGGTAACCACTGCCAGGCCCTTGCTTGACAACCGTCATCACCTCGTTCAAGGCATCCTCCATTCGGTGAAAGCGCGCCAGCATCGTGGCGCGGTTCAAGGCCCAGGCGGATGTCCAGCCCAGGGTACGTGCCGCCTCAAATTCTTGCATGGCGGTGGCTTCATCGCCACGCAGCGCCGCCAGAATGCCCAACGCCATGCGGGCCTCTTGGGGGTCTGTTGCGAGCAATGGCCGTGCTTCCTGGCGCAGCCGTTGCCATTCCAGTTCGTCTATCGGCTGCTCATTGGCGCGTTGAAGCAGCGCATTGAGCCGATCAAGCAGTACCTTGATTTTTCGCGCAGGAACAGGGGCCACTACACTCTCCAGTCAGGGCGTTCGAGGCAGGTTAGGCCCGCGTCCCTACGGGGTCAAGCAGGACTAAATCACCTTCGCCAGCCGGGCGAGGATGCCGACCAGCAGGGTGGTTTGCAGAATACCCACGCCCACCACCCAGCGGATCAGATCGGCCTTGGTTTCGGCCAGGTCGCGCTTCACTTCCGCCCGCAGCAGTTCAATGTCCTTTTTGAGTTCAGCGCGAACGACTTCGAGATCTTTCTTCAATTCGGTGCGCACCTGTTCGACATCGCCTTTGGTGGCCGTATTGCCACTGTCCAACGTGGCAACAGTGGCCTGCAAGACCGTCGTCAGTGCTGTGGCCTGTGCTTCGGCCTGACGCTCTTCAACGCCCGCTTCCCGCAGCGTCTTGACGTAGGCCAGGGTGTCAAAGGTGATGGTGGTCATGAGTATCTCCCGTTAACGCCAACAATCCACTATGGCCAAGCCGGTGGATGGGGTCAAGGGTCATTCCAAGTGCAGCAGATGCCGTTCAATCGCGGCTTGCACTTCTTCTTGGGTCAAGGGCAGCCCCGATTCCTTGCTCAAAATCAGGCGTATCTTGGTAATGACCTCTTGGTTCAGCACGGCGGCGGCCAGCCGTTCGCTACTGAGCGTACCCAACTTCAGCCACAACTTTTCCAGCAAATCCTTCCGGCGAAAGCCATAGGCCGAAATCAGCGCCAGGCGCATCGCCGATTCTTCGTCCAGGCCATTTTTCAGGCTGATCGCAAAAACCTGGTCGGCCTGAATCTTGTCTCCGGTCGAGATGCGATAGAGCTGCCAGTCCATCAGATTGGTCAGCAGCGCCCAGCGAATCCCAGAGAACGCACCATACGAGGTGGCTTGGAAAATCTGGCGGTCGCGCATCATCATCCCGGCCCGCTTGACTTCCACCACCAGCACGTCCTGCCCCTCGATCGACAACACGTAGTCGGCCTTGCGGCCTTGGATGTTCTGTTCGGTCTTGATGTCGAGCATCGCGTAACCGAAGGCGTCCTGAAACATCCGATCCAGGATCATGCGGGTTCGAGCCTCGTTTTCCTGATTGTGACAGGCCGCTTTGATCTGCGGCAGGAAGGCGCTCAGGCATTGCCGCATCTGCTGCGTGTGCTCGGCCAACACTTCCGCAGGGGAACGGCGTTTGCGCCGGGCCGGTTCGCTGTGCCCTGCGGGGACTTCGTGTACCTCAACCCCAAAGTGAGCAGCCAGCGCTGCCAGCCCCCCAACAAAGCCTTGGCCAATCGCCCGAAATTTCCAACCTTCCAGGTGGCGGTACAGCTCACCGACGATGAGTGCAGATTCATCGCGAATATCCCCGGCAAAGGCATAACTCGCCAGCCCTGGGCCACCGGGGCCTTCTTGGAGATTCAGCACCGCTTGGCTCAATGCAGTCAGCAACGGGCGGGCGGGCAGATCGCTGTCATAAGTCAAGGCAACTGCCAGACGCTCCACGGCGGCCGGAATGCGATCCAGCGCGATCAGAAACCCGGTTTTTCCATAGCCCAGCTCACTGTCTGTGGCATTCAGGTGGCGAACCGAACCGCCCGGCGCGATGCGCTGGTTGTAAAAAACCAAGTCCGCATCGCTGGACACTTTCCCATTTTTATTGAGCAAAAACAGGCTGGCGTCGATTTCTCCGGGCAAATCCGCCGCACGCAGTCCCCAGTCCAAACGAAGCAGCAGCGATTGGGACGATTTTCCTGTGGCGCACAGCAGACAGTTCCCGCCTTTCGTGATGGTCTTCATCGATCTCCTTTCTCACGTAGCTGCATAAATCTATTTTAAGGGAATTCCCATGGCTGACCGCAACATGGTTCTGCAACTTATCATCACCTTGCGTGATCAGGCGCGAGAAGGAGTGGATCGGATTCGCACCGGTCTTCAAGGGATTGGTGATGCGGCATCGGGAGCATTGGCACCGTTGCGCACCTTCTGGGGGCTGGTTGGTGCGGGGTTAGGGATCGCCGGGGCGCGTGAGTTGGTCCAGCAAGCCGATGCCTACACCCGGCTCTCCAATAGCTTAAAGGTGGCCACCAAATCCCAACAGGAATTTCAGGCTGCCGAGCAAACCGTCGTGCGGATTGCTGCCGAAACCCGGTCAGCCCTGGAAACCACGGCTCAGCTTTACGCACGCATCCATCAAAACCGCAAGGCGATGAATGTCAGTGAAAGAGAGACGGCTGATCTTACGGAATTGATCTCGAAAGGAATGCAACTCGGTGGCGCATCCGCACAGGAGTATGCCTCTGCGACCTTGCAACTGACGCAGGCGTTCGGCTCTGGCGTGTTGCGCGGCGAAGAGTTCAATGCCGTGATGGAGGCCAGCCCGGAACTCATGCGGAAACTGGCTGATGGGTTGGATGTTGCAGTGGGTGAGCTTCGAGGGATGGCGGAACAAGGCGTTCTCACCAGCACCACAGTCGCCAAGGCGCTGCTTTCGCAAAAAGATGCAATTGACGAGGCATACAACAAGACCATAGCAACCGTAGAGCAGCGGTTCGAGCAATTACAAAACGCCTCGATTCTCTTTGTTGGCAAACTGAACGAACAAACCGGCGCGACTCGCGCAGCGGGTGCGGGTCTGAAGTTTATGGCCGAGAATCTTGATCTGGTAGCCTCGATCTTGGGCACAGCGGTCGCGGCCAGTTTGGCGAAATTCACCCAGAGCGCTGCTCAAAGCGTTCAGGCATCACTGGCCGCTCGGCAAGCGGCACGAGATCACGCATTGGCAGAAGCGGCCCGCCAGCAGAGCATCCTGGGAGCGGCTCAGGCGCAGGTTGCCGCCGCACAGGCGGCCTATAACCGCGCCCTTGCCGAGCAACGCCTAGCCCAGCAGATCGTTACCGCCATGCAAGCAGAACTTGGCTATGGCGTGACCGAGGCCGAACTTGCTGCTGCACGGATGCGCGGAGCAACTGCTGCACAAGCCGCGACCGCTGCCACCCAGCGCTATACCGCTGCACAAGCAGCCCTAGCCGCACTGCAAGGCCCAGCCGCCGCCAGCGCCGGGCTTTTCAGCCGCGCATTAGGCTTTCTGACCGGTCCGGGTGGCCTGATTTTGATGGCGGTTAGCGCGTTTGGGTTACTCTACAGCGCCTTCTCAAAGCAAAAACCAGTTACCGATGAGCTAGCTCAATCTACCGAGCAATATGCCGAATCCCTCAAAAAGATGGGGGCGGCCCAGGCACAAGTTGAGCTTAATCGCGTCAATGATGCGCTGATCGAACAGCGCCAGCGCGTCCAGGAAGCCCAGCAAGCCTATCAGCAAGCGGCCAACACAGAGCGTGATTGGATTCTCATCACGGAAGACCGTGGGGGCATCTTAGGAAAAACAACCCGCATTGTTTCAGACGCTTCCGAGATTGAGCGCCTTCGCGCGGAACGGCTGGCCCAAGTTGAAACCGAAACACAAAAACTGGCGGTTATGGAAGAGCGGCGCGCCGCCATCACGGAAGAAGTAGGTAAAAAAGAAGCAGTTGTCGGCCAGGAGGCCCTGAAAAACATAATGGCCCAGCAGCAAATGCAACTGCTGATGGGAAAGTATAGTCAGCAGACTGAAAAAGTCGGGGAGGCACAAGGGAAGGTTTCCGCTGCAAATCAAAATCGAATCGAATCGGAAATAGCCTTAGCGAAGGCCGCTGAAGATGTGCAGCGGCTTGAGCAACTGGGAATTGAATTGGCGCGCGCTAAAGCGGAAACCGCCCAGAGTCAGGCCAAACTGGATCAAGATATTGCGCTAGCTGCCAAAATGAAGCTGGCCGCCATGGAGGCAGAATATAGAAACTACCAAACGCTAACTCCGATACAGCGTCAAGCGCTCGAAGACGCCAAGGCCGACGAAAAGATCAAAAATGCGCAAGCGCAAGCTTCCCAAGCGCTTGCTAAAAGCCTGCAAGAGCAAGCAGATCGCACAGCAACCCTACATCCGGCACAAGCAGCGCTCTTAGCGGGAAGCACCCAGTTACGAGAAGCGCAAGAAGAGGTTGCCGCTTCTTCTGTGAAGGCCGCGCAAGCGGCTTTAGAGCTTGCCAGAGCAAGGGGCGATGAGCGCGCTATTGCAGAATCCCTGCTGGCGCTCAAGCGTGCAGAAGCGGCTGAATCAAAAGCAACCATGGTGGTGCAGCAGGCTGAATTAGAACAGCTCAAGCAGAAAAGGCAACAACTGATTGAATCGGCAGGTGGCTATGAAAAGCTAACTGCGATGCAGCGCTTGGAGGTTGCGCAACTCGACCAAAATATCAACTCTAAAAATCTCGACATTGCTGCATCGGAAAAAGAGATTGAAACCAAGGAACGCGAAGCCCGCCAAGCGGAAATCATGGCCGGCCCGATTGGCCAACTGACGCGGCTCTACAAAGAACAGAGTGAGGAACACCAACGCGCGGCGGATGCTTCGGCGCGCTACTACGACACCCAAATCAAACAACTGGATGGGGCCATCCGGGTGGCGCAAGCGCGGGGTGACGAAGCCCAAGCGGCCAAACTGCAAGCCCAGCAACAGAAAATTCTGCTGGAGCAAGCGGACGCCCTGGCCCAAGCCCGCGCGGTGGAAGCGGCAGACGCAGCCAAGGCGGTGGACGCCAAACGGCTGGAACTCGCCGCCGATGGCGAATTGAGCAAAGCCGACCAAGAGCAAATCCAACACCTGCAAGACATCGCCGCCGCAAAAGCCACGGCAGCGGAACAAGCCATCAACCATGCTAACGCCATGGAGGATGAAGCCAAAGCCGCAAAGGGCGTGGTGGAAGGCATGGACTTGTTCACCGACTCGGCGGCTCGGAATGCCCAACTGACGAAGCAACTGGACGCAGAAGCCCAGGCGTTTCGTGAAACCTGGAAAGAGGTCAACACCGCGCTGGCCACCTTCCGGGGAGAAACCGCGATTGCTTTTGGGTTACAAGGCATCGGGCGCTTCAACGACCTGACCCGCCAAATCAAGGATGCCATCGAACAAGCCGGAATCGCCGCGCAAGACCTCACTGAAAACGGCCTACGCGGCAACGTCACCCACGCCGAACACCTGGCCGAAGAACTCGAAGCCTCCAATTCCTACTTAAACCAAGCCGCCCATGGGGCGGCCCAAGCCCTGCGCCAAGCCCTGGCCGACGCTCGTGAAGAAGCCGAAGCCATGACCCGGTCGCTGGCCGAAGCGGCCCAAGCCACCGAACTGGAAATCCTGCGCCTGCAAGGCCGCAAAGACGAAATCCTGGAACGTGAGCATCAAGACAAACTGAAGAAACTCCAGGAGTACTACGACAAGGCCGGACAACGGGGCGAAGACGAATTCCGCAAAGCAGTGGAACGCGAAAACGAACTCTACCGGCTCAAGCAAAAGCAACTCGACGAAGAAGACCGCAACCCCACCCCGCGCGACCGGCCCGCTACTGCATCGGGGGGCGGAAGCACCACCACCACGACCACCACCCAGGGCGGCGGCATCAACCTCGACAAATTGTCCATCAACATCACCAACCCCGACGGGGGGCGCCTGAACGACCGGCGCTACTGGGAAGACATCGTATATCGGCACATTGACCCCGCCCTGAACGATTTGGCCCGACGGAGACGCTAATGACCGCCTTTCGCCTACTCGCGCAAGCCAACAACGCCGTCCCTGCGGCCACCGTCACGGCCAGTAGCGTCCTACCCGCCACCCGCAACGTGTTTCCGCTGCCCAGTACACGCACCGGCAACGGTCAGGTCACGCTCTCTGGCGGCTATGTCGGGGCTGAGGACGCCAAAATCGAACTGGAAATCACCGGGGCATCAGGCACGGTGAGTGTTTCCCAGCCGGTGTTTGCCGGGGCGGGCAACGGCACGATGACCGATCTCAGCGCCGATCCAAGCGCAGGCGAACAAACCATAGCTGTTACATTGGCCGATCTGGGTACCACCACCACCGCAGCCGAAGCGGTGCTGTGGGGCGCGATCCGCTTACGGGCCAAGACCCCAGGCGCGACGGGTAATACGATCCAACTGACCGTAACACCGGCTTTAACGCTTTCGGCACAGCCCGTTGGCGCACTGAGTAGTGTGCTTCGCAAAGAGACTGAAGAATGGACCGACGCCCAGCACGACTTCGGCGCGGTGGCCTTGCTGCCCGATGGCACCATCCCCGCCACCGCGCCACGTCTGGCGTTTGGCCGTGATCTGGGCCAAGTGTATCGCCACTACAAGCGCTGGGATGGCCGCCAATGGCGCTACGGGGTCAGCCCCCAACTGGCAGCGGATTACGCCACGCACAGCCCCGTCCACCGAGTGACCGGCGATTACGCGGTCACCGTCACGGACGGCAACGCCACCGAAACCTACCCCGGTCTAGTCACGCTCTACGATCTACTGACCGCCCTAGCGGCCTCGGCCCTGGTCGAAGTGGTCGGCGTCATCGCCAATGACCGCAAACCCGGCGGCATCGCCGCTATTGACCTGCCGTTACGCACCACGCCGCGCGTCTTGCCGGTGATCGCTAGCGCACCGGAACGGATGCTGCCCTTGCGCGAGAGTAAAGCCACAGATCAAGTCGCGACCGAAACCATTTCCGTGACCTGTACGGCCAATACGCCCATCGGCGCGGAAACCTGGGCGGTGCGCTCCAGTGCGCTCGGCGCGCTGCCCGATGCAGTGACCGGCGTGCGCTATGACGGCCCGGTGCAGTTTACCGTCCCGGTCATGGCGCGTGACCCCAGCAGCAGCCCAATAAATGGCAGCATCGCTATTACTAATCGATCCTTCCCGCGCCCCACCGATGACAAAATCGGTATCCCAGCCATTTGTCTCTACAACCCCAAATTAGGAGCCAAGGCCAGCAATAAAACCCTCAAGTTAATTTGGAGCGCCCGCCCGCCCTCGGAATGCGATTGCACCGACGGCAAGGTCAGCGGCGGGCCTAGTCCCGCCTGTTTAGGCATTGAGATTACCGGAGACAGAGACCCTGCTATGGCAACACTGATCGCCGACTATCAAAGTCGGCTGGTTTTGCTCTACCAAAAGCGACGCGATTTCATCGTTGCAAACACCTCATTGGACGCGCAAGGCGAGCTGCGTTCAGCGGCGCTGGATATCCAACTGATGGAGGCGGCGGCTACACTGTTTGCCCAGTGCCTGGCCGATCTGTTTGACGATTCCGACACCCCGACCACGGCGGCGCTGACGGCCTGGGACACTGCGCTCACTGATCTGAGCGCTGATCTGACCGGGATCGCTACGCTAGGGACGCCAATCCCGCCCACCCTAGCCCGCATCGCGCCGAATACGGCCTATTCAGTCGGGGATGTGTCCATTTTCTACACCAGCGCTGGCCAGGGCTTTTATCGCTGCATCGCAGCGGGTACCACCGGCCAGGGGCAGGCCGATGGCCTGGGTGTCGAGCTAGGAACGACCAGCTGGGAACAGATTACCAAAGCCGAGGCGATGACTGCGGCGACCAGCGAGGACATCAACGCCAGTCCCGCCGCAGGTGGCGGCTTTGCGTATGACATTGAGACCTTTGTCCAGCGCTATGCCAGTCAGATGGATCATATCCGCACCCTGGCGGGTCTGGTCCCAAAATCTGACGCCAGCCGCGCGGGAGGTGCGTGCTGGCGAGACCCTGGCGATGCGTATTACTGGGAGATCGATGGAGAAGGGTATCTCCCCGTATTTAATAATGTGTACTATCACTCGGCCGTCATCGGCGAAGACGGCAAGCCGGTATCGACCTACGAATTTGGCTTTGCCCTGCGCGTAGGCTGCCCGGATCGCCAAAAGTTGGGTGACACCATCACCATCAGGGTAGGCGTGGGCGATGGCGTTACAGCCGACTACCCCTACCAAATCAACGACCGCTACGACATCCCCACCCTCGCCGGTGGCCCGCTGGCGCTGGCCGGTGGCATCACCGGCACCGATACCCTGACCTGGCGCGTCGAGAGCAGCGCCCAAGGGCCGCTGCCCGATTACCCGCTCACCCTGGCCGAATTGGCCTACAGCGGTGGCGACCTTGGCTTTACGATCCATCGCGGCGCGATTCCCTTTGCGCTGGGCGATCAGTTCCGCGCCAGCGTAGAGCCAGGGCGGCTGTTCCGCTGGCGCAAAGACGGCGGAAGCTGGAGCGCGGACACTGCCATTGCCGCGAGTGTCCTGCTCACCGATGGCCTGGTCGCCGGGTTTATATCCGGTGTTGCGCCCAGTTTTGCAGCGAGCGATGCCTATCATTTTTCTGTCCTCCAGCCGCACAGTCCCAGTCACGTTCAATCCGCGCACGGCGAGAGCTGGCAATGGTCGGGATCAGGCGCCACGCTGACCGTGACCTGGCAGACCGACCAAATCATCACGATGCTGGGCTTGCTGCGCCATACGCTGACCTCTGGCGCGGTGGCCGTGGTGCGGGTGCTCGATGCCGCCGATGCAGTGCTCTACGAATGGACGCCGCTGATCCGGCCTGGGCCGCTGCTGGAGGCACTCGCCACGCCCCTCAATGCCCGCAAACTGACCCTCGCCCTGACCGGCGCACCGAGCCAGGCCCTGGGCTGGCTGTATGCGGGCCTGCCGTTTACCACCCGACATCAACCGGGCATCACGCTCAGACGCCATTGGGCCATGGAGCGGGGCAGTGAGCGCAATCCGCGCAGCGCCTATCTGGGGCGTGGGACATCGGGTGAGGTGCGCTGGGAAGACTGGCTGATGCAGAGTGAATGGGACACCCTGCTGGGCCTGATCGACGCCTGCAAAACAGATGGCGATGCCCCGCTCGTGCTGCTGCCCAACGTCGAAATCCCCGACGAAGCCGCACTGGTACGGATTGATCAGGACGCGCTAGATTTAACCGATCTGTTCGATTTCCAGCCCAATCCCAACGAGCGGCGACTATTGTCCTTCACGCTACCGCTCACGGCGGTACTGACGTGATCGCCCTGGAACTGGGCGGCGAACACCCGTTCTCCATCCCCTGCCAAAGCCTGGAGGGCTATCACCGACCCTTAGGCGGCGAATCCGCGAGCCTGACCGTCACCGTCGTCCACGCCGACCTCCTTCCCGCCTGGCTGGCGAGTCCGCCGCTGGGCCTGGCTTGCGCGGTGCGCTTTGACGAGGCCCTGGTGCTGGAAGGCGTGTTGCACCAAATACAAATAAATAGCAAAAGCGTCAGTCTGAGGGTGGAGGGATGACCGCCTTAGCCGATCCACTACCGCTACGCGATACGTCAGCATGGCCGGGCTATGACGCCATCACGATCCTCCCACGGGTCTATGGCCGCGCGCGCGTCAAGCCGCTGCGATACGACGAATCCGGTACGCTCTATGTTCTGGCCGATCATGCCCTGAGCGGGGTTGATGCGGTTACGGTGGATGACCAGCCCGTATCCGGTTTCCGCTGGCGTAATGGCGCGGATATGACCGGCCATGCCGTGGCGCTCCTGGAGCTAGCCAGCGCGCCGGATACCAGCGCCAACCTAGTAGCCGAGGTGCGCGGACTCAGCGGAAATCCTGCGGACATCATCGCGGATCTGTACCCTCGCGCCCAGGCCCCGGACTTTGCCATCCACTGCCGCAATGCCGGGTTAGAGCTGGGCGGTGCGCTCACCGAGCGGATGACGGTTCGAGCGGCCCTGGATTTCGTGCTGAATCAAGTCGGCGCGGTGTGGAGCGCGGGATTACCGGGCTTTGCCAAATCGTTCCCGCCGTCTGCCGACGATCCGATCCACGCGGTGTTGGGGCCATTGGATTTAAGTAACTGGTCGGCAGAATGTGGACTGGAGCGCCTGATCACCCGCCTATCTGTCACCTTTGACGAAGACGGCGCGGAGAAAAAAGCCCGGCAAAGCCTGATCCTGGAAGCACCGGAATCGATTCGCGCTCATGGCCTCCGTGAGGGAACCCTGGCGTTGCCGTGGGTGCGTACTGCAAGGCAAGCCCTCGCTACAGCCACGACCTGGCTGCACTGGCGCGCCCGTCCGGTGTGGACGTTGCAGGCGGATATCGGGGTCACGCATCGGGGGCTACCGCCCGGCGGCTGGATCAGCCTCTCCCATCCGCGCCTGCCGCAGTCCGGCGAGTACGTCATCACTGACCTCGATCCGGGTTACGGCCAAGGCGCGGTGTCGATCACGGCTCAAGCCCCGGCAGGCCCCGTTCCAGCGGTCACCCTCACCCGCCAATCCGCCGCCTTCGCGCCGATCCGCACCGACTACATCATCCAGCCCGGTGCCCAGATCGTCACGCTGACCGTGACCGATCCGCAGGGTAAAAAGTTGCCGGGGTCCCGCGTGTGGGTGGATGGTAAAGGCCCGATCACGGCGGACGCGGCAGCGCAAGTGCGCTTCCGTGCAAACCCCGGTCGTCATGTGCTGCGCATCCAGGCCGACGGGGCGGAAATCAACACGGAGATTACCCTGTGATTCGTACCCAAATCATTGCTCTACCGGATCAACAAATCGGGATGAGCCTCCCGATCACCCCAGCGACCGCCTGCAAACCCGACCCCAACGGCCTGTACTGGTTTTCGGATTTGACCGGGGACTTTACCGAAGTCGCTGAAGCCGCTTATGTGCTGCCGATTTCCACCGATCCCGAAAACCCCACCGATACCGTCGCGGCAACCTTGGGCGTAGCCCGTGTGCTCGGCGAAACCTGCAATGAGGTCACCTGGACGGTGAGTTGGACGCCGGAAACCGCCGATGGCGGCGCGCCGGGCTGGAAAGAAAACGGCCCCGAACTCCCGGTTTACCCGCTGCTAGATACCGCACCGGGCGTCCTGAGCGTTTCCGCGACGTGTGCGGGCCGGACGTTTGGCCCGATCACCCTCACGTTAGAGTTGCTGGAGTGCGCTGGGCCGGGCGAATGTGTGCCGGAGATTTTTGGGCTGTGCGTGTTCGCACAGCCGCTTACTTGAGCACTCGCAGCGATGCAAATCCCAGCAGACCAGTGTACGCAACACATTGAAACATCAATTTTTATTGCATGGGCCACGGTCCATATCAACGGAACGCTGTGCGCGGGATGTTCTGTCGGGTGGTCCATCGATATGGGCACCGTTGAGGGCTGGACGGTGGTACCGTCGCTCGATGCTCTATTTTTGTACCGCAATGACATGTCGCAGACTCCGACAACAGGCGTCATCACCATCACGGCGGATGTGACCTGCAATGACACGCTAGTGGGCCAATACACCGCAACCCTCACCCTGATCGAATAGCCGCATGTCCCGCGCCACCCTTCGAGACAATGCCCGCCAGCTATTGCTGGGGGATCGGCTGACCGCCGCACTCCAGAAAACCCCACTCCCCAAGATCGTCCAAGCCATCGAACGAGTCACCGGCCGGGATTGCGGCTGTGCCAAACGGCGCGAGGCGCTCAATCGCTGGGATGCCAGAAGGAGAAAAAACCCGTGAGTGTGATTCGAAGTCCACTATCAGGCTGGATGGGGGGAAAATGGCAACTGTCTCGAAAGATTATCCCGTTGATCCCGGAGCATACGGGCTATGCCGAGCCGTTTGCCGGGGCAGCGTGGGTGCTCTTTCGGAAGGAGCCGTCTAAATCGGAGATCCTCAACGACATCAATAAGAACGTCGTAACGCTATACCGCGTCGTTCAGCACCACCTGGAGGAATTTGTCCGATATTTTCGTTGGATACTCATCAGTCGGGACGAGTTCGAGCGACTACTACGTGTCGAACCCGATACGCTGACAGATATTCAGCGCGCCGCACGATTCTATTATGTCCAGAAACTTGCATTCGGTGGACGTATCACGAAGCCTACGCTGGGTACATCCCCTATTCTTCCCGCACGACTCAATCTGCTGCGCATCGATGAGGAACTCTCTGCAGTTCATCTGCGCATCTCCCGCGCGTTCATTGAGTGTCTGCCCTACCAAGACTTCATCACTCGCTACGACCGCCCCACGACCTTCTTTTACCTGGACCCGCCCTATTGGGGCTGCGAGGATTATTACGGCAAAAACCTGTTCAGTCGTGACGATTTTGCGGCCTTAGCTGAACAGCTCGCCGGACTCCAGGGAAAATTCATCCTGAGCTTGAATGACGTCCATGACGTTCGTCGTATCTTTTGCCGCTTCGAGATTCTCCCTGTGCAATGCACTTACAGCGTAGGCGCTGGGCGAACGCGGGCTAGCGAGTTGCTTATTTCAAATTTTGCAATGCCTTGACACATGGGTTGCGCCGTAGCCCCTCAAATACCGGCGTGAACCGCTAACTTCTTTCATCTAAAATGGCAACAAAAGATAATTTATCTCATTTGCCGCCGTTTCAAGCGGTTTTTTCTGCCAAAATAAACGGTGCGCTACAGCGCGCGCACTTGCAGTTGGCGCACGCG
>Ga0209573_1001212_pt1 | contig 42023 bp, 36 predicted proteins | sample TNRBio252014_DNA_FD_185870 | JGI IMG/M metagenome (GOLD analysis project Ga0209573, IMG submission 185870) | Wastewater treatment Type I Accumulibacter community from EBPR Bioreactor in Madison, WI, USA - TNR Reactor_6/25/2014_ DNA (SPAdes)... | ecosystem: Engineered > Bioreactor > EBPR >...
CTGTAAATTGCTTTTAATTGGAAAGAGGTCATGTCTTGTATATCTTTCTCAACACAAATATATGACCTCTGTTATTTTTTATCCACAAACTGCCAATAATTTATTTGCAAGCCGAGTTCTGAAATTCATTTTTGATCAACCTCTTAGTAAATTATCTATCTTTATGATTCTTAATCATTATGCGACATGATAAAGCGTTTTCTTATTATCATCTTAGTAATTCTGTTAGTGCAATCGGTTGATATTCAAGCACAAACCGATACACTTCGTCATTTTGACCCCGCAAACGTTAATAATCACTACCTTGATGTACCTAACTATGGTATTCAGGTTGCTCGATTTGATAATCTTGCTCCGGGAAAAATTATAGGTTTTCGGGTATATACTTTGGGGGATAGTGGTGCAACCGCTACCTTAAATGTTTACGGACATGAAGCCGGAGTTGTTTTTCCGCAATTAAGAATAAACATAACTCCGCCCGTTAATATCAATAAAATTAAAAGCGGTTTTGAAATTATTGATGTTGTTTTAAGTAAACCATTAACTATTCGTGCCAATCAGTTTTTTGTAGGCTTAACTGCTAAACAAAGCAATTTTCATTGGTTAGTTGATCGACAAGAACAAATACCCTACTGTAAATCAACCGATGGAGGAGATTATTACCACGGTTTTATCAACGTAACTCGTAACATCCCTGCGGACCAATGGCGGTTATCCTCCGGTTATTATGCCATAGAAGCTATAATGGATTATCCTATCAAAGAAAGTTCAATATGGTTACGAAATGAAACATCCACCGTCGGTTTGGATGAAAATATGTCGAATACATCTTCTGCATGGGCAGATGTAAATAAAGACGGCTATATAGACCTGCTTTCTGCCGGACGTTTATTTTTTAACAATAAAGACGGCTATTTTACCGAAGTTAAACAATCTTTGGGCTTAAACGGGTCCCCCCGTGCAAATGCAATCGTAGATTTAGACAATGACGGCGATGAAGATTTGCTTTTTTTAGGTATCGCGGACGGTAAATCCAAAGCCTATTTCCAACTTACAGATGAAAATTTTACGGAGACTATGTTGAATGAAATACCTGATCTTAAAGGACTTTCAGGTTTTAGCATGGCAGATATTAATGAAGACGGTTACCTTGATTTATTTTTAACCCAACTGTGGGATACGTATCCCAATCCGCTACCCAATTATTTGTTTGTTAATGATGGTAAAGGACGATTCATTCGTGCAGATGAACGTTTATTTAATCCTTCTGCTGACCGACGCTCTCGGGGTTGTGTTTTTACTGATTTTGATCAAGACGGAGATGTAGACCTTTTTGTTACCAATTATTTCCTCGAACCGGACGAACTTTGGATTAACGAAAAAGGTGAATTCTACAATCGTGCTTCAAATTATCGCATCGATCGCAATAATACCGGTTCAAGTCATGGTACGGGATGTGATTTCGGGGATTTTGATGCGGACGGTGATTTAGATTTATTGGTTACTCAATTAGCTCACCCGCGTTTTGTGCGTCAATACGACCATCGTGGTACAACTGTTTATATTAATTCCGGCGCACCTAATTACCGTTTAACGGATGCCAAAAAGCCTTCCGAGCAAAACGTTTTAGGCATTGAATATGAAGAAACTCACGCGGGTGGTTCTTGGGGGGACGTTAATAATGACGGTTTAGCTGATTTAGCGATCAGCACCTATTATGGTTGCCGTTATGTTGATCTTCACATTCAGAAAGAAGACCATACTTACGAAGAGCAATCATGGGAATACGGTTTATTCGAATTGGTTACGGGTGAAGACGTTTGTTGGGCTGACTACAACGGCGATGGTAAGTTAGACCTCACTATTGGCGAAGGTTATCGCTTCCGTTTGTATCGTAATTACACTGATAATCAGAACCATTATGTACACGTCAAACTTGTTGCAAAATCTGGAAATAAATCCGCTATCGGTTCTCAAGCCTTAGTTTATGCAGGTAATCTGAAGATATTACAAGAAATTCAGTTAGGTAAAGGGCAACGTATGCAACGTCCGACAATTCTTCATTACGGATTAGGGCAAAACACTACAATAGATTCAGTTATCGTTTTTTGGAATGCACCTAAACGGGGTAAAGAAATTTTCTATCCAAAAGATATAGATAAAACAATCATTTTAGAGGAAGGTAAAGGCGTAAAGGTAAATCGTCTTCAAGAACAGTTTCAATCGATGACTGCTATTGTATATCCCAATCCCGTTGAAGGGCAAAGCCTTAGTTTTATGCTCCAAAACGCGAAACCTCAACCCGTAGATGTTGTCTTACTCAATCAACAGGGACAAATCGTTTTTCAAACAAATCTGATAACAAATGGTGATTCTTTTACAGTTGATCTTCCGGTAAATTTGACAAAAGGTTTTTATTTTTTCCGTTTAACGCAAAATGAACAAATCGTTCACGGTAAATGGATTAAAGAATAACAAATACTTGGAATTACTTGTTGATCCATTGATTCCAAAGCACTTGAGTTAAAGAGTTAATGCCGTTTATAGGTACGTAATTACGGGCATTATTGCCGATGATTTGCAGAAGTTTTTGGTCATTAAGAAGACTAAGAACTTGATTTTCAAGCATTCCCCATTCACAAAGTAGACAAGCATTTTTTTGTATGGCACGATTTACACGGCTGAACTGATCGTCATATCCTCGATCTTGTGGTAAAAATATTGTCGGAATTCTATGATACAATAATTCATGGAAGGAATTATAACCTGCCGTAGCGATTGCCATTGTAACCAACGGATAAACAGCTGTTAGGGGATACTGATTAATAATTCGATGATGGGACGGTATTTCAAATGCTAATTTTGAATCAGACAACAATCCCACCGCCCAAATAACGTAAATATGGTTTGGTAACTGTCCTATTATTTTGAATAATGTTGATAAAAGGAGATCATGATTCTCATCACCTCCTCCACCTAAATTGATTAACAACACTTGAGCATCAGGAGGGATCGCTAAGTTAATGCGTAACCGATTAGTTTCATGTTGGTTATTATCATCTGTCATAAATAATGGATTGCTCCAAATCAATGGCGGTGGATTTTCCGGCAAAGGGATATACTCGGATTCGATTGGATGAGGTGCAATAATTAAATCATATAACAACTGCGCATCTATTATAAAAGCACTATAAACTTCTTTTTTTTGTGCGCGATGGATAAAGACATGAAAGGCTTTGCTATTCCTTAACATGAACTCCAAATCCCGAAAAACGCCTAACGGGAAAGTATCACTTACAATTACATCCGGTCGAAATTGCTCAAAAACAGTTGCAAAAGTATTGGAATAGAATCGAGCTTGATCCCCTAATGAGAAACTACTTCCTTTCATCAAACGCTTAGAAGGAACTGTTACATGGGGAAAACCAAAAGTAGATAAAAGTGAAGCGGCTTCAGAATTCGTGAAGAAAAGGGGTTCAAATTCAATATTCTCGGGTTGATTGTGTTTTAAGCCTAAAGAAAGAGCTGACAAACGGGTAATATGCCCCAATCCGACACCATTCACAGCATAAAAGAGCCATTTAACTCGCTTCTTCTTCAATTTATATTATGAATTATCTCTTAAATGATTAACGCCTTCATGTGAATGATGACGATCCGTGCGGGTATAGTCATTGGAAAGTAAAGCATTAGCAAGAGTATTGGTCGCTAAATTAGTCAAATCAGACGAAGAAGAACGGCTATACCCCGAACTGCTGTGCCTCACCGAAGACCTACCAATATTCGTTCTACCAATCGTAGGACGACTTTGGTTTGAACCGATGCGTGTTCCCTGACTATTATTCATATATCTAACTATAAAGTAAACCACTACGATCATTCCTGCTAATGTCAAAAAAACCATAAAAATAATCGTTCCCGAATTATCGGAGGACGAAGAATTGGTATCCCCGGCTGTTGAATTATTCAATGATGCAACTGCATCAGTAGGCTGTTTTGAAGCCTCTGATGCCATCAATGTACTTGAATCTTCTGTTTTTACTTGAGCCAAATCTTCAATCGTCAATTTACAAGATTTCAATTTAGCTTTGAATTTATCTTTGGAAGATGCTCCACCATTTATCGGGTCTGCTTGATACGCCGCTTTGAAATAAGGCTTGGTTTTTTCGCACTTGCCTAACTTTATATAGCATAAAGCAATCATGTAGTTACCCTTACCGGCATAATCTTGCTTATTTTCCTGAATACATTTTTCAAAAAGAGGAATTGCCTGTTCATACCGTCCGGCATCGTATTCGGCTTTACCTTTCTTATAGCTTTCGCTACCATCTCTCAATTCAGCGAAAACATGGATAAACAGGCATAAAAATAAAAATATCAATAGAATTGATTTTCGAAGTAATGAAGCCATCATTAATTGGATTTAATTTCCAAAAATAATCATTTTGGCAAAAAAAATATGATTGCGGTACAAATAAAACCCAACCGCCTAATCAAAATGCGTACCCCATTTCAATGTACTTTCCTTTGTCAGCCTAAAACCAATGTGATATATTCACCTTTTTGATACCTTGAACCCGGATTAATCCCTTGATTTTCAACTTTACCGTGTCCTTTTAGCACCACCCGAAGACCTATATTTTCTAAAAGAGCAACCGCATCTTTACCCGACATTCCTCTTACGTTTGGTACTCTGCCTTGCTTCACCGAATAACCCGACATACGAACCATAGCCCCATTCTGTGAGCCGTAAACAAATTGAGAGGTCGGTTCATAAGGTACTTGATAGTTAAACTTTTGGTAAACAGTTTTTGCATCTGCCAAATTCATAATCCGCGAAACCGGATATTTAGGAGTAGCTTCGGCATATCGAATCGGATTACGATAGTTTTCTTTCATCAAGGTCGAATAAACCTTTTGAGCAATATCTCTAAATACAGGTGCCGCTACTTCTGCTCCATAATATTGTCCCGATTTCGGTTTATTGATAACTACGATACAGGAATATTTGGGCATATCCGCCGGAAAGTAACCCACAAAGCTGGAACGATACAGATTGCGATATTCACCGTTGATAACTTCCTTAGCCGTTCCGGTTTTACCTGCGATGGTAAAATCTAAGGTGTTAATATTTTTTGCTGTTCCTCTGATAACAACTCCTTCCAAGAATCGTCGAATCAGTGCTAAAGTAGCATCCGAACATATCTTTTCCCGAACTACTTTGGATTCAAATTCTTTTTTCTTGCCGTCCGCCGACCGAATTTCGTTGACTATCAGGGGCTGAATCATCGTACCGTTATTGGCGATGGCATTGAAAAAAGTTAATAATTGTAGCGGCGTTAATTTGATGTTGTAGCCCGTTGATAACCAAGGTAGTGTGGTTGCATTCCAAAGCGGTTGGTCCGGTCGGATAACAAACGGTTGGGGTTCGCCTTTTAGCTGAAAATCAGTATAAGACAATAACCCCATTTCTTCCAATCGCTGAATAAAGAGCGCAGGATCAGAACGATAATAGTTATTGATCGTTTTAGCGATACCAACGTTACTGGATTTTTCGATTACTTGTTGAAAAGTCAGTTTTTGGTAGGGATGCTCGTCCCGCATGGTTCGGTCTGAAAATTGATACGAACCACCGTTCACATCTAAAGTATCGTTAGGCGTAACCAATCGGTCTTCCAATGCGGCGATAGCACTTGCAATCTTAAAAGTCGAACCCGGTTCGATAGGTGTAGCGATGGCATTATTATATGTTTCAGGATAATTTGAAATAGCTTTAATATGTCCCGTTCCTACTTCCATCAGGATGGCTACCCCGCTTTCGGCTTCATGTTGCTTAACGGCTTTTTGTAAGGTTGAATTAACGATGTCCTGCATAGTAGTATTAATGGTGGTAACCACGTCCGCACCATCTCGAGCCGGAATTTCATTAGCATAACGCAGGGGAACTTCTACATTATTCGCTACACGCTGGACGTATATCTCACCATCCCTGCCCCTTAAAGCCGCGTTAAAAGAATATTCCACACCCCGCGCCCCATGCGAAGACTCCCGGTCTAATGATCCTAAGGTAGTACGACATAGTTCCATCATCGGATGAAAGCGAACCGTGTTCTCTTTTTCAACGATTAATCCTCCCGCATATCTACCCCGATTGAAGATAGGAAAGGATTGCAGTAGTTTTACTTCGTTATAATCCAATAACTTATGATACGGAAACAAATAAACGTGTTTGTCTTTTTTGTTTTTCTTGATTGCCGAGTAAATAGTACGGTAGAAATAGCCTTTATCTAAGTTCATTTCTTTACCGAAATGAATAGCGAGCTTTCGACTCAAAGAATCTAATGTATCGCGGTACGTAATAAGTCGTGTGGTATCAATCGCTGTGGGGTCTAACGCCACGCGATAATAAGGCACGGAGGTAGCCAAAATTGAATTATCATCTGAAAGAATATTACCGCGATCTGCCCGCAGGACTTTTCGATAGATTCTTTTGGCATCACGTTCGGAGAGCCAACGTTCGTTTTGAACAACCTGGATGCGGAGAATTTGCGCTAAGATCAGTCCACAAAAGATGACCATTAATGCAAATAGCAAATATGTCCGCTTGAGGATGGAATCGGAAACTCTATTCATTTTTTGCCGGTCAATTTGAATGGTGGTTCATTTAATAAATGTAATCCGACACTATCCGCCGCGCCCAATACTTCAGATTGGCGATGACGTAAACTTAATTTAGCGTTGAGTGTCATATATTCGGATTTTAATTCTTTATTTTCTTTCAACAAACGGTCAACGGTCGCCGCTTGACGTTCTGCATGTAAAGAATTAAATATATATACCAATCCTATAAAGGTAATGTATAACGCAAACACATAGTTTTTCTCCACTGTTTGGATGAAACTTTGTTTACGTAACGCTAAGATGGCATTAATTTGATGCCTCAGCCAATAGGCAAGCCCCTTACTAACCTTGAGGCTTGCGGTAGCAGTGGCTTGCGGGTTCATCTGTTTGAAGACGTTATCTCTGATGCTCATGGTTAAGATTGACTTTATAGTTATGACGCATTCTGGCACTTCGGATGCGTGGATTAGCTTTTATTTCTTCATCCGAAGGTGTAATATCTTTAGGAATCGGATGTCGAAAAGGTGAAATCTTTTTTCCGTAAAAATCCGTTTGGATGATTCCTTCAAAATTACCGGTAGCGAGGAAGTGCTTAACCAAACGATCTTCTAAGGAATGGTAAGTAATAATGACCAATATTCCGTTAACGGTGAGCATTTCCAAACTTTGTTCCAAAAAATCTTTTAAGGCGTTGAGTTCATCGTTAACTTCGATCCGGAGTGCCTGATAGATTTTTGACCAAAACTGCCGTTCATCGAAACGCGGTTTGAAGGTCTCCAAAGCCTTATTCAGTTGAAAGGTCGTTGCGATTGGGCGACGGGCAACGATTTCTTTCGCCATGACCGTACTGCGACTAAGCTCCCCGTAATACTTAAATATATTAGCTAATTCATCTACGGGATAACTATTTACCACATGCTCAGCAGTCAATATCTGATCGGGATTCATTCTCATATCTAACGGTGCATCAAAGCGATAGCTGAATCCGCGTTCCGGCACATCAATTTGGTGTGAAGAGATACCCAAGTCTGCCAAAATTGCATTGACCGAACCCGCCTGAACTCCCAAATCCTGTAATGCGGAACAAATAGTTCTAAAATTTTGCGGAATGAATCGCAGTCTCTGATCTGATTTTAACGTTTCATCTGCATCATAAACATCGAAAGCATCAGGGTCTTGGTCAAAGGCGAATAATTGCGCATCCGACGGAAGTTGCTGAAGCCAAGCACGGGTATGCCCACCGCCCCCGAACGTGGCATCTACCACGATTTTTTGTGGAACAGTTGCCAACAGGGCTAAGGCTTCGGGAAGCAAAGCAGGGACGTGATACATAGAATACAAAATTACATCCGGCTACGATGTAAGTGAAGACGCAGTTAGGAAATAATTTTCCGCTATTGGAGGATGGAGAATTAACCATTTTCCAATGCTGTATATAGGTGAATAATTCTTTTTTCCCGTAGTGTGGACAATGTAATTAGTCCTATCGTTCGTAAAGAAAAAATAACATTTCATCGAAAGTTGACCACTAATTGCCTACGGTTCTTAACTTTGCGGATCAAAGTACATAGCATCCATCTTTTATTCTTTTACCTATGAATCCCTATATCATTCCTGATGATGTGTTTAAGAAAACGGTAGCAGAAACCTCCACCCGCATTTACAATCAGCATTTTGCGGGACGGATCGCTATCTCCGGAGAGGAACTATTGGAAGTTTCTCCTTATGCACAGGTGAATAGGTTTATCCTTTTCCAGATTTATCAGGAATGGACGATTCAAATGGCGAAGCTCTCCAGTCCGTATTTTGACTTCAAAAATCCCGAAGTTAAACAAGCCTTACAGGGTTTTCAAAATTATCTTTCTCAATTCATCCGAATTGAAAAGAAAGATTTTAAGCCCCTATTAGATAAAGCGGTTTATAATTCAATACGATTGATCCTTCATCCAATAGAAGTTTTTAATAACTTCTTTTTTATGAATCAGGATCAGATTCCATTGAGTTATATCGAACGATACACCGCTTATTTTTCGGATTTTGATTTCATCATCAGTAGCATTGTAGCTTATCACAAAAAGCACGGTTTAGATAAAGTTGAAAAATCGCTGTTTTTTGAAAAAGTAAATCGCGTTGTTGAGTTATATGAACAGCGTGTAGGGCATTCGATTGATAATTATCGAAGCATCATATTTCATAAATTAACCCACCATGAAATATCGCAGTTAATCGCTTCAGCAACGTCTTTACCTATTGAAAATGAGGAGTTTCCGGGCATTCTGTCGAAATTGGAATCCTTAAAGAAGGAAGCTAATTATCCGCTTAATGAAATCGAAGAAGCCCAACCGATTCCGACCTTAAACTTTATCGCAGAACCCGAACCTGTCGTCGTTAACTTAAACGGGAACGGACAACATTATGGCACAACAGTTTTAACGAGTGAACCTATTATTGAACGATTGATAACTCAACCGGAAGTGAAAGAACAACCTGCTCGATTGGTTGACCGATTGTTGGAACAGCAACCGCGAAGCAATGTTCCTATAATGACTGTAATTAATTTAGAGCAAATACCGATGCACAAGCAGTTTCAGTTTATCTCTAAGGTTTTTGCGGGTAATCGCAATCGTATGACAGAAACAATTAAAGCCATCAACCAAAGTGCTGATTATTCTGAAGCCGAAAATTATATGAATACCCGTATCTTAAATATGCCGGAAGTGGATCGGGAAGACCCGGTAGTTGTGGAGTTTATGCAGTTGATAAAAAATGCCAAAATCTAAATCTTGTGTATGACAGACATCCGTTCCGCTGTTTTCGTAAAAAGTAGTCCTGATAATAAAAATCTTCCACCGGAAAAATATCCTGAATATGCGTTTATAGGTAGGTCTAACGTTGGGAAATCCTCGTTAATAAATATGTTGACGCTAAAAGAAAACTTGGCTAAAACGAGTGGAACTCCGGGAAAAACGCAACTAATCAATCATTTTTTGATTAATGATGAATGGTATTTAGTGGATTTACCGGGCTACGGTTATGCCCGGGTGGGTAAAGATCAAAAGCAGAAGTTTGAAAAGATGATTGATGATTACCTGACTGAACGCGGAACGTTGATGAATACATTTCTGCTCATTGATGTTCGACATGAACCCTTAGCAAACGATTTGGATTTCATTCAATATTTAGGCGAGTCAGCCCTACCCTTCTCGTTGGTTTTCACGAAAGCGGATAAATTAGGACCAGTTCGATTATTGGAAAACGTGGAACGGTACAAAGGGGTATTGTTACAATCTTGGGAGGAATTACCACCGATTTTTGTTACCTCTTCCGAGAAAAAACTCGGCAGAAGTGAATTACTCAACTATATTAATACGATCAATCAATCCTTAAAAAATGATTAGATGAGAGCCTACCACGATTTATTAGAACATATATTAGCAACCGGTATCGAAAAACGGGATCGAACAGGCGTTGGTACCATCAGTATTTTCGGTTATCAAATGCGGTTTGACCTACGGGAGTCTTTTCCTTTGGTTACAACTAAGAAAGTTCATTTTAAGTCAGTGGTTTATGAATTACTATGGTTTTTGAAAGGCTCTAATAATGTTAAATATCTTCAAGAAAATGGTGTAACCATATGGGATGAATGGGCAGATGAAAATGGATTCTTGGGACCTGTTTACGGTGTGCAGTGGCGAAATTGGAACGGACAAGGGATAGACCAAATCCGCCAAGTGATTCAACAAATTAAAAACAATCCTGATTCACGACGACATATCGTTTCCGCTTGGAATGTAGCCGAAGTTCCCAACATGGCGTTGCCACCTTGTCATGTTTTGTTTCAATTCTATGTAGCGAATAATGAACTTTCATGTTTGATGTATCAACGAAGCGTTGATACTTTCTTGGGCTTGCCTTTTAATATTGCGTCTTATGCATTACTTACACATTTGATTGCTCAAGTTTGTAATTTGAATGTAGGCGAGTTAATTCTATCATTGGGTGATACACACATCTATCTAAATCATTTAGAACAAGTAAAAAACCAATTAAGCCGTGATATATTGCCGCCTCCACAGATACAACTGAATCCAAACATCAAAGATATAGATGCTTTTGAGTATTCGGATATAACTTTACTCAATTATAATCCTCATCCAAGTATCAAAGCCCCTATTGCTGTATAGATGAAGACTTCCATAGCTTTGATTGTCGCGGCAGATGAAAATAACGGAATCGGCAAAGGTAATGATTTGCCATGGAAGCTCCCGTCCGAAATGCGTTACTTCATGGAAACTACGATGAATCATGTGATAATCATGGGTAGAAAATCTTTTGAAGCTATTGGAGAGCCGTTAAAAAACCGCTACAATATTGTATTGACCCGTGATATTAATTATGAACGAGAAGGGATATTGGTAGTATCCTCATTGGAAGAAGCCATATTTTTCGCTAAGTTAATTCAAAGTCAAGACAGCAGTACGTATGAATCAGACTATATTTTCATTACCGGTGGTGGAGAAGTCTATAAACAAGCTCTGGAGTCAGGTATCATTACACATCTTTTTTTCACTAGGGTTCATCATACTTTTGATTGTGATACTTTTTTCCCGGCATTTGATTGGCAACAGTGGACAGTAATCAAAGAGACTTTTCATCCCAAAAACGATCAAAACCCCTACGATTATACCATCTATGTGTGGAAAAAAAATAGCAAATTCTGCTATAATGTGTAACCTTTGCATTAATAATCACGTAGCATTAAGGTAACATAAACCGGAACTAAATTAAACGTGCCTAAGCCCTTCATAATTTGTGTAGATGATGAGATGATTATCCTTTCTACTTTAGTAGAGGAGTTACAGTTCATCTTGGGCAAAACTTTTGAATACGAGATTGCCCAAAGCGGGACAGAAGCCCTTGAACTAATTCAAGAATTATTGGATGAAAACCAAAAGATAGCCATCGTTTTCTCGGATTTCTGTATGCCCGGTATGGCTGGACATGAGTTATTACCGGCAGTCCATGACCTTTCGCCCCAAACACGATGTATTTTGTTGACGGGTATGGATCAATGTGATATAGAGATGGATGCAGAAACCAAGAAGAAGATATTTGGCTTTATTCCGAAGCCTTGGTCAGAGGAAATTTTAAGGAAAATGCTACACGAAGCCTTACCTATCGCGGTAGAATAAAAACAAAACGCACCTGATAATTACCAAGTGCGCTGTAAAATCAGATTCAAGTGATTCTATATCATCTTCTCGGGAACGACTGCCAAGTCGAATTCTTCTGCCGAAAGGTAACCCAATTTCAATGCCGCCTCCTTTAAGGTCGAATTTTCGTTGTAAGCGGTCTTAGCTATGTGTGCCGCTTTATCGTAACCTATTGTGGTATTCAAAGCAGTTACTAACATCAATGAATTATCCAAATTCTGTTTGATGCGAGCAACGTTGGCTTCAATACCTACCACGCAATTATCAGTAAAGGAATCACACGCATCGGCAATCAAACGGGCAGACATTAATACATTGAAGATCATCACCGGTTTGAAAACATTGAGTTCAAAATGACCATTCATACCACCAACCGAGACCGCTACATCATTACCAATCACTTGCGCGCAAACCATCGTCATCGCTTCCGATTGAGTAGGATTTACTTTGCCCGGCATGATAGAAGACCCCGGTTCATTACTTGGTAGGTTAATTTCACCTATTCCGCAACGTGGTCCCGAACCTAACAAACGAATATCATTCGCTACCTTCATCAAACTGACAGCAATTCGTTTCAATGCTCCAGAAACCTCGACTAAAGCATCATGCGAAGCAAGTGCCTCAAATTTATTTTCAGCAGAAACGAACGGCAAACCCGTAAGATCAGCGATTTTTTTTGCTACCTTTTCTGCATATCCGGTGGGTACATTGATTCCTGTTCCTACCGCCGAACCGCCTAAGGCTAACTCTGCCAGATGAGGCAGGGTATTTTCCAATGCCTTGATCCCATGTCTAATTTGTGTGGCATAACCCGAAAACTCCTGTCCAAGTGTTAAAGGGGTTGCATCCATTAAGTGGGTACGCCCAATTTTGACGATATGATTATAGGCTTGAGCTTTTTGATCTAAGGCATCAGCGAGTTTCCTTAATTTGGGTAAAGTATGATGGTACACTACTTGATATGCCGCGATGTGCATAGCCGTAGGAAACGAATCATTTGAGGATTGGCTTTTATTCACATCATCGTTCGGGTGAATCGGTGTTTTAGAGCCTTTTTCTCCTCCCAAAATCTCAATCGCGCGGTTAGAAATAACCTCATTTACATTCATATTGGTTTGCGTACCGCTACCCGTTTGCCATACAACCAAAGGAAAATGATCGTCCAACTTACCCGCCGTGATTTCATCACAGACTTGGGCGATAACTTGAGCTTTATCAGAGGGTAAATTTCCTAAATCAGCATTGGTGAGTGCGGCGGCTTTTTTCAACACACCGTAAGCATGTATAACCTCAATCGGCATCTTTTGACCCCCAATTTTGAAGTTTTGGATCGAACGCTGCGTCTGCGCACCCCAATATTTGTCGGTAGGAACTTCAATCGTTCCCATCGTATCTTTTTCTATGCGAAAGGACATATATGTAACTTAAAAGTAATTAGCCCCTAAATTGCAACCGTTTTTTATCGTTTGCAAGTTTTCACTAACTTGATTTATTCTTGGATATGTTGGTGTTTAAGGGTAATAAAAAAACGTTATACATCTTTCAGTATATCAGGTAAAATATCTAACTTTGCGTTTTATTGTTCATCAACAACACATTAATACGTATCATGGGAAAAGGAGACCCCAGAACCCGTAAGGGTAAACTCTTTAACGGGAGTTACGGTAAAACCAGACCGCATCAATCGCCTAAGAAGGCTAACAATACCAATACTTCCGAAACTAAAAGCGAATCCAACGCCTAATTATTGTTTCGTAAGATTTGTAACGAATGTTACTTTTTCATCAAGATTTAGGTTCGGGTACGCCGATGATGATTCTACACGGGTTATTTGGCTCGTTAGATAATTGGCGTACCCTCTCGCTTAAATTAGCCGAACAGTTTAGAGTCATACCGACCGACCTGCGTAATCATGGGCATTCCTTCCATTCAGACGAACATACCTACAAACTGATGGCGGAAGACATTAATGCCCTTTATGACCACTTGCAACTATCTCCTATGGTTTTGGTTGGGCATTCGATGGGTGGTAAAGCGTCTATGTTTTTTGCCCAAAAATACCCCGAAAAAGTAAAAAAATTAGTGGTGGCAGATATGTCGCCCAAGCAGTATCCTCCCCATCATAATATTGTACTGCAAGCCCTCAATGCAGTGGAAATGGACAAAGTTAGTTCGCGGAAGGATGTGGAAGATCAACTCACTACCTATATTCCCGACCCGCCGACCCGCCAATTTTTGATGAAAGGACTCGTTCGTAACGATGATGGTACGTTCCAATGGCGGTTCAACTTGTCTACTTTAACGGGTGACTATAATCGCATAAATGTTGCGCTACCGAAAGGTCAATACACCGGACCTACCTTATTTATGGCAGGCGAACGATCCAATTATATTCAAAAGGACGACCATGCGCTAATCCTTCACCATTTCCCTCAAGCCCAAATCCAAGTCATTCCCAACGCCGGACATTGGATTCATGCCGAACAACCCCAAGCCTTTTTAGAGGCTCTTTTATCTTTCGCAGTATAAACAAAATAAAGCGTTACACTTAGTCGGGCAACGCTCTATTGTTTTTCGATTAATTCCGTTATTGCGCTTTCTTCTCGCCACGAATACGGGCGGCTTTGCCTTGTAACTTACGTAAGTAGTAAATTCTGGCTCTGCGAACGAAACCGCGTTTCACTACCTCGATTCTGTCAATAAACGGGGAGTGTAAGGGAAAAACCCGCTCCACGCCGATTCCGTTAGAAATCTTACGGACGGTAATCATTTCGGTGAACTTGTGTCCTTTTCTTTGGATGACAACACCGGCAAACAACTGAACGCGCTCCTTGTTACCTTCAACGATTTTGAAGTACACATTAATACTATCCCCTGCCTTAAAAGGTGGGATGTCGGTACGGAAACTTTCTTGGTGTAACTCTTTTACAACCTCATCATATTTCAACATGGCACTACTCTCCTTTCCAGATCAAAGGTGCAAAGATAAGTAAAAATCCAATCTGACAATGCGATTTTACCATTTTTTTAAGGTGTTCGCTTAAATGAAAACAAGCAAGGTCGCTTTTGTATTGAAGGTAAAGGTAATTTTTGCCAATCCAAAACCTCCAGTGTACGTATGAACTGACTCGGTAAGGTAAGATCAACAGCGATAGCTAATAACGTTTCCGGGCTTAAATGCGTAATTAAATCCCGAAAAAGGGCTTCATTCCGATACGGTGTTTCGATAAAGAGTTGCGTTTGATTTTTATCTAAGGACTCTCGTTCTAAATACTTGATCTTTTTAACCCGAATATCTGCTTTTTGCGGTAAATAGCCGTGAAAGGCAAATTGCTGTCCCCCTAAACCGGAAGCCATCAACGCCAACAGTATAGACGAAGGTCCAATCATCGGTTCAACCTGATAATCAAAATAATGTGCTAACCTAACGATACTCGCTCCCGGATCAGCCACCGCCGGACATCCCGCATCGGACATTAAACCCATTTTCCAAGCCTTAACTGCTCCTTCTTTAATAAGTTCACGAGTGGTTTGTGCATCCATGTCCGAGATTTGATACCATTCCAAGCGATCAAAGGCTTCTTGGTAATTAGGTACAAGCGATTTGTAAAGCGCGTGGATGATTCGTTTAGCTGGTTTGTAGCTCTCTACGATAAAATGTTTAATATTTAATATTATTTGCACATCTGTTTGCGAATACAAATAATTAGACCCTTCCCCTAATGACACAGGAATCAGGTAGAGCTTCGCATCTGTTGCATTATTGGTCATGCTTTTCTAATAACTCCAAGATGACGCGAAAATTCTTAGGAAAAGGTGCAGAAAGCGTTAAATCTTCATTTTTTGTGGGATGTTTACAGGTAATACTTTCAGCATGAAGTAAATAATTATCGTTCAACGGGTATTCATCTTGGTCTCCCGTCAAGCGATATTTACGTTTGAACTCGGATAAATACAAGTTTTTACCACCGTATAATAAATCCCCAACAATCGGACATTTTAAATATGCCATATGTACCCTAATCTGATGTGAACGCCCCGTCAAGGGTTGGCAACGAACATACGTATGACCACGAAATATCTTTTCAGAATGTACAAGGGTTAAGGCAGGTTTGCCGTCCTTGTAATCAATCCGAACCGTTCCTTTGATAATCGGTGAAAGGGGAGCTTTCACTTCTAAATGGTCAAAATGGCGGGCTTCGTTGATGACGGTTTTATATATTTTTTGGACTTCTCGCTTCTGAAATTGAATGGAAAGGTTGCGGTAGGCTTCCGCGTGGTGTGCAAAAAGCAAGATACCCGTCGTGTATTTATCCAATCGGTGGCAGAGTTTGAGGTCGGGAAATAGTTTTCGCCCCATTTCCAATAAGCCCGTATCGGGTTCAAAACGTTCGGAAAGGCTGGAATAGCCGGTGGGTTTATTGATCGCTAAAAGGTCTTCATCATTATACAGAATCAGGTCTTCAAAACGAATATGTTTAATTTTCATGTGTGATTATTGGTAAATACCGATCAGCCATTCGTAGTTGCGGAGTTCGTGCTCCAAATTCAAATAGTCCGGGCAATAACGTTGAACTAAATTCCAGAAGGCATCGCTGTGGTTAAGATGAACCAGGTGGCAAAGTTCGTGAATGATAAGGTATTCTATAACGGGTTGGCGTAAATGGATGACGTGCCAGTTGAAATTTAAGTTTCTTTTGGAAGAACAGCTCCCCCATTTCGAGGATAAATTTTTAATCGTTAATCTATTAAAATTTAGATTCATGCGCTCCGCTAAGGGGGCGGCTAACATATTCAAAACCGTTTCCGATTGAATCAACAGAGCTTCCGCAACAATATGATTAAAAGGGCGATCGGTAAAGCGTTTTGTCGTCAGGCGGTAATGCAAACCCGATTCATTAACCGTAACCTGATTGCGGGTATGAATAGAATAGGAAAAAGGAATGGTCTGTCCTAAATATAATATATTACTTTGTTCGTTTACTTGTCGTAAATAATCGGCTTTTCGGTCAAGATTCGCAATAATATTTCGGTAATGCTTTACAATCCAATTTTTCTTTTCTTCGATCACCGCACGATCATGCGATGCGATTTTTCCCGTCCCCGTTTCGATAACGAGGTGGCGGTGTTTGAATCGAAAAGCGGTGCAGTTGGGTTTGCCTTTCAGGATGAGCGCAGGGATCAAAACCTGATTTAGGTTCAGTAATTCCTCTTTCATACGGCTAATTTAAGTCAAAATCGCTGATTTTCGACTGATTTTGCGACGAATCTGTACACATTCGCCCGATTTTGTGTTAATTTGAATGATAAAATGGCACGTGAATGGCAGAGCGCAGTAGTATTTTTGATATGATCGGTCCGGTAATGATCGGTCCATCCAGTTCTCATACGGCGGGGGTAGTTCGGATTGGGCGTATGGCTCGTCATATTTTAGGCGAAGAACCACAAGAAATAACCATCACTTTTTATAACTCTTTTGCCACCACCTACGAAGGTCATGGGAGCGACCGTGCCGTCATCGCCGGGCTGTTGGGTTTTCAAACCGATGATGAGCGGATACGCAATGCCCTTGATATTGCGAGAGAACGGGGTATTATCATTCATTTCAAAGCCATGAATAGTGCGCCCAAACTGCACCCCAATACCCTAAAAATTGAGGTCAAAGGCGTGACAAAAAGTAAGGAAGTAGTCGGTGTTTCGCGGGGCGGTGGATTGTATTCTATCATTGAGGTGGATGAATTGCACGCCAACATTTCCGGTCAGGCGACGACTTTACTCGTTTACGCGGATGATGCGGTAGGAGCGATTGCCTATGTGGCGCAGGTTATTTCCGATAATCCATGTAACATCGCTACTTTAATTGTTACGCGGAGGGCTAAAAATAACATCGCCCTACAAATCTATGAGTTGGATTCTGCGCTAAGCGACGAGATATTGGTACAACTTAAAAATACTCCTTGGGTGAAAGAAGTGATTTATATACCGTATGAGGGGTAGTTCAATTTATGAAAAAAGTTATCAGATCAGGTTTTGGTTAAATCAAAAAAATAGCGCACTTATATTAGTACACCTTTCTTCTTAGTTGGATGGAAAGATTTAGTTTTAATTTGACTTATGTATTTTTTTATTTTATTTTTGTGGCTCATTAAAAGCTAATTAAATTAATGACGAACAAATCTGTTTTATCAACTATTGGGAGACACTGTTATTTCCCTCCCATTTGTAGAATGCAATACATCTGCTTCATACTATTGCTAATGTTGTCAAACCCAACTTATGCTCAAATGGAATTTGGGTGTAATGACATTAGAGACCAGACTAGAGGAACAAAAGTACGAGCTAAAGAATTTACAGATGTTGTAGCAGACTCAAATTCGTGTTTTGCCAGACTTACTTTAGACTTCGAACCTCAGAATGCGACCTTTAATAAGGGTATAAAATTACAAGTAAAATGGTCTGAATCGTTGTCCATCTTTACATCGCCGAATTGTCCCAACAACGAATATGAAATAAGTGCTGGGGGAAAATCATCTTTTACTACTCCTCAAGTAATTGAATTACTAAATTCGCCGAATAAGAATGTATATATCGGTATCAAATGCGAAACAATGAATAATTGGTTTCAACTAAATACTTTAAAACTTCCTTGTACACCTACAATTCGAGATACTGATTTGGGAATACCACTTATAGATGTTTATCCGAATCCAACTAATCATTAACTATCATAACAATATTATACCCAATTCAATGGTAGAGGTATTTGACTTTACAGGAAAAGTTGTGCTTACGCAACTTGAGGGAAATTCAGAAAATACCATACCGCACACTTTCAGAAAATTGAATGTGGCTGATTTACCTGCGGGAATATACATTTTGAAGATATGTTCGGGAAATCAGTACTCAAAATCTACTTTCTTTAAAGTAGATTAGTACTGTTAATCACCAAACGAAACCTCTTTTATATAAAAGAGGTTTCGTTTATTTGTACGGGAGGCTAACGGGGCTCGAACCCGCGACCACAGGAACCACAATCCTGTGCTCTACCAACTGAGCTATAACCTCCGTTGAAATCGGTTGCAAATGTAGTACCAATTCAGTAACTACGCAAGTGCTTTAATCATTTTTCAGTAAAAGAATCGTCGCTTTTTCTAAGGCGTTGGCTAATCCCGTGGGTTCTTTACCGCCGGCAGTGGCATAAAATTTTTGTCCTCCACCCCCGCCTTTGATTTCTTTTGCCAGCTCATTGACCAATGACTTAGCATCCCATTGAGAATCGTTCAAGTCTTCGGTAAGGATGACGCTCAAGAGGGGCTTTTCTTGAACCACTGAACCTAACACAATGATAGTATTTTCGGCTTTTTTGCGCAATTCATAGGAAAGAGTTTTGAGTTCTTCTCCTGATTCTACATCGACAGTTCCTATCAATGCCTGAACACCATTTATGGATTTTATTTGTGTCAGGAGTTGATCCCGAAGACTCATCAATTCCGCACGGCGGAACTCCTCTAACTTCGTCTCCATGATCTTATTTTTTTCGATCAATTCTGCTATCCACTTTTCGGGTTCAAGGTTGGATTTACCCAATGAACGAATGCGCTCTAATTGTTCTGCCCTTTGCGTTAAATAAGCAATAGCTTCATCGGAAGTGATGGCTTCAATCCGCCTAATACCCGCCGCAATAGAAGATTCCGAAGTAATGACAAAATGCCGAATTTCCATCGTATTATTTACGTGAGTTCCCCCACATAATTCGGTGGAATAATCTGCCCCAAAACGAATCACACGAACAAATTCCCCGTATTTCTCCCCGAAAAGTGCCATTGCACCCATGCCTTGCGCATCGGTAATTGGAATGTTTCTGTATTCTTGTAAAGGAATCAAAGCTACAATCTTATCATTAACGATCTTTTCCACAGCCTTGATCTGTTCATCCGTCATCTTTTCAAAGTGGGAAAAATCAAAACGCAGATACTCATCATTGACCAATGAACCACGCTGTTCTACATGCGTCCCCAATACACTTCTTAAAGCCGACTGCAATAAGTGGGTAGCCGAGTGGTTAGCACGGATTTTTCTTCGACGATCAGCATTAACAGAAGCAAACCATTCTCCCAAAGGATTATTAGGTATTTTGTCACAAATATGGATGATTGTTTCGTTTTCGCGGATGGTATCCAATACTTGTATGGTTTCTCCGTCTTTTGTTAATGTGCCGGTATCGCCGACTTGTCCCCCGCTTTCCGCATAAAAGGGAGTTACATCCAAGATAATATGATGCACATATCCTTTTTTGGTTTTAACAGTACGGTACTTAACAATATTTGCCCGTGAAGAAAGGTGTTCATATCCGATAAAAATAGACTCTGTTCCTTCCGAAATTTCTACCCAATCGCCCGTTTCCACTTTGGAGGCACTCTTGGAACGCTCCCTTTGAGCGTCCATATGTTGTTCAAAGCCTGTCAAATCTACTTCACGTCCGATTTCTCGTGCCATCGCATCGGTTAAGTCTACCGGAAAACCGAAGGTATCGTACAATTCAAAGGCAAATTTGCCATCGATAATTTTAGCATCTGGATTATTTTTTACATATTCATCAAAGAGAACGTTTCCGCGTTCCAACTTCTGGATGAAACTTTTTTCCTCCTGCTCAATGACTTTTTCGAGAAAGTCTTTCTGTTTGGTAAGTTCCGGGAATACAGTATCCAATTTATCCGTCAATACATTTACCATCCGATACAAGAATGGACGTTTGATATTCAAATACTTAAACCCGTAACGGGATGCCCGCCGAATCAAACGTCGGATCACATAACCCGCACCGGTATTGGAGGGAAGCTGTCCGTCAGTGATGGCAAAGCAGATAGCTCGGATGTGATCCACCGCCACACGCATGGCAATACTTTCCCACTTCTCCCGATTGTATACACAACCATGATTGTCTTCTAAATATTTTAATAATTCGGCAAAGCAATCGGTATCATAGTTAGACTGTTTCCCTTGCAGAACCATACAGAGGCGTTCAAAACCCATCCCCGTGTCCACCGACTTCATCTTCAGGGTTTCTAAACTGCCGTCCGCCTTGCGATTAAATTGCATCAAGACCAGATTCCACAGTTCGACCACTTGAAAATGTCCCTCATTAACTAAGCTAGCTCCGTCAATTTTCGCTCGATCCTCATCAGAACGCAAATCCATGTGAATTTCCGTGCAAGGTCCGCAGGGACCCGTTTCGCCCATCTCCCAGAAGTTTGCCGACGTTCCAAACCGTAAAATTCGGTCTTCGGCGATAAATTTTTTCCATTCATTGAAGGATTCTTCGTCGGCAGGAAGGTTGAGTTTTTCATCACCGCCAAAGATGGTTACATACAAGCGGTTTTTATCAATCTGATAAACCTCTGTCAATAATTCCCATGCCCAAACAATGGCTTCCGTCCGAAAATAATCTCCAAACGACCAATTACCCAACATTTCAAACATGGTATGGTGGTACGTATCATGTCCCACTTCTTCTAAATCGTTGTGTTTACCAGACACACGGAGGCATTTTTGCGTGTCGGCAATTCGGGGATATTGGGCGGGTTTGAGACCGGTAAAGATGTCCTTAAACTGATTCATTCCCGAGTTCGTAAACAACAAAGTTGGATCATCTTTGTTGATAATTGGGGCAGAAGGAACGATTGTATGTTGCTTAGACTTAAAAAAGTCCAAAAATGTTTTTCGGATAAGATTAGAATCCATCATAACGCAAGCATTGAGCGAAAATCGTGCAAATATACGCTATTACTGTCAAGCTGACTTAACTTATGGTATTTAAGCAATAAGACAAGCCGATTCATCATATCAAACTTATTCTCTGAATGTTCGACAGTAAAAAAAGGATTAAAATAAAGTTTCAAGCCTTGGTTTTTCATCTGTAGCACGACTGGAAGATCATAATTTTTTGAAGAGTCCCATAGGATAACGAAAATTTTTATATATTTACGCCAACCACGTTTTCATTATGAAGTTGATACATCGCTTGGCTCTTCGTTCCACTTTGCTCTTGGTATTGGGACTCATTATTAGCTCTGTTTCGGGGCAAAAAGTACAAGTTTTACCGACAACTCCTGTAAAACCGACAACTCGATCACAGGAAATCCCCGAAAAATTAAAGCAATTACCGACCGTTCGCGGGCAGTTTGAAACGCAAATCCCTGCATCTCCTTACAAAATCTCGGATGACTCACCGCTTAGAGCGATGGAGATTCTCGCCGAGTATGAAAAAAATAATCCCGACCTATTGGTAAAATACTCGGAAAACGGTACGATTTCATTCCTAATAGGTTCATTATTAAAACCCTTCGGTTCAGAAAATTCTCCGCAACAGCTTGCCGAAGCCTTTTTACAAGAAATATCGCCTTTGCTGAAAATGCAAAATCCGTCGGAAGAATTAAAATTTCGTACAATCGAAAGCGATGCACAGGGTAATCACCATTTACGTTTTGACCAATTATGGCAAGGGGTAAAAGTGTACGGCGCAGACTTAATCGTTCATATAAATAAGGATGGTGTTTACGGGGTCAATGGACGCTATATTCCTTCTCCAAAACATATTTCTACTATTACAAACGATTTACAGACAATCCCTGTCCAAAAGTGCGTGGATGACTTGGCAACCAAAGTTCGTTTTCAGGAGCTTTCACCCGAAGTAAAGCAAGTCCTGAAATATTATGCACCGAAAGTAGAGTCTGTTATATGGAATAATGCCTGCAAAGAAAATGAAGAAGACTATCGTCTGGTGTATCGCATTTCGATTCGTCCGAATATTGTTCAGTTGTTTGACTACTATGTGGATGCGCGTTCAGGAGAAATCTTACATGCTTTCGATCAGACCTGCCAAGTTGACGGACCCAAAACAGCGCAAGCTACCGATCTTATGGGACAAAAAGTTACCGTCCATTTTTACGAATTGAATGGTAAATTCTATTTGTTAGATGGTTCTCGACGGATGTTCAATGAAATGGCTTCAACCTTACCGAATGATCCGGTCGGAGCAATCGCCACTTATGATGCTGAAAATACCGAAGCCACGAAACTAACCCTTATTACCAACGCCGATACGAATTGGACGGATGCTAAGGCGGTTTCCGCGCATAATAACGCCGCTTTGTGTTATGAATACTACCTCAATAAGCACAAACGCAATTCCATTAACGGACAGGGGGGAACGATTGTATCCGTGATTAATGTAGGGACGAATTTTGAAAATGCTTATTGGAATGGGCAATTAATGGCTTACGGGGATGGTGGTTTTTGTTTTCAACCCTTAGTAAAAGGTTTAGACGTAGCGGGACATGAAATGACGCACGGCGTAGTAGGTAATTCGGCGGGATTGATCTATCAATTTCAGTCAGGCGCGATGAATGAGTCCTTTGCGGATATTTTTGGGGCGTGTATTGACCGCGATGATTGGAAAATAGGTGAAGATGTATCGAATACCACTTGTTTCCCGTCGGGTGCATTGCGAGATTTAGAAAGCCCGAATCAAGGGATGAGCGGGCCCGGCGATCGGGGTTGGCAACCCAAGAAAATGTCCGAATACGTAGACATGTCCATTGACCAAGATCAAGGCGGTGTGCATATGAACTCCGGTGTGCCAAATCATGCTTTTTATCTTTTTTCGATGGCGGTAACGCGCGATACGGCTGAAAAAATATTTTATCATACACTTACTAAGTACCTGACTGCATCATCAAAGTTTATTGATTTACGTATAGGCGTGATTCGTTCCTGTAAGGAATTGTACCCGAAAGAACCTAAATTCGCAGAGGAAGCGGGAAAAGCATTTGATTTAGTGGAGATTTTCGGTGATTCTCCCGGCACTAAATTACCGAATGACTTACCGCCCGTAGTCGGAGAAGGATTTATCTTATTACATGCGTTGGAAAATCAAAACGGTATCTTTCTTTACAACGAACGTACCCGAGACGTGAAACAGATTTCCAATTCGGTAGCAGAATCGCGTGCTTCGGTGGATGATGAGGGGGCAGTGGCTTTCTTCATCAAAAAGTCAGATCAAAACATGTATAGCCTCACCCTTGACGGTGAATTTTATACCGAAAAACAGTGGACGACCGACAATTATTGGAAAAATGTAGCCATTTCCCGCGACGGTAAGCGTTTAGTATGTGTGTCGCAGTTTGCAGATTCATCCATTTATGTGATTGATCTTTCACAACCTCAAATCACAATGAAGCGATTTATCCTTTATCATCCGACCTATACACCGGGTGTAAATGGTGGTAATCCACGATTTGCAGATGCTATTGAGTTCGATGCTTCGGGTGAATATGTGATTTATGATGCTAAAACCGAAACCCAGTCCGGTGATGGTCAGCCCATCGAGTATTGGGACATTGGTTTGATCCGCGTGTGGGATAAAGCCAAGAATGACTATGCCGGCGGAACGGTTCAAAAGCTATTTACCTCCTTACCGGAGAAAGTAAGTATTACCAACCCGACTTTTTCCAAAAATACGCCCTACATTATTGCATACGATTATGTGTATTCAGACAAAGGTAATAATTCCTATACCGTTTCGGGCTACAATTTGGAACGCAGTCAATCATCGCGCATCTCAAATGTAAGAGTATTAGGATTTCCCACTTTTAATACTTTAGATAATAAGCTGGCTTTCAGCCAAATTGATAACAATCTTGCAGTAATTCAGTCGGTTAATTTGCAAACCAACAAAATCAGCCGAGACGGGAATGCTAAGTTACTTTTGGATCGTAGCAATAGCCCGTTATTGAAACAGTGGCCCGTTTGGTTTACCAAAGGCGAACGCCCGATCCCAACCAACCGCCCGAAAGAGCCTTCTATCAGTAATTTTAGTTTGTATCCCAATCCGAATACGGGTTCATTCCTCATTGAGTGGCAACATCAAGAGCTTAATCGGGTGGAGATCATAGATTTAACCGGAAAAGTTATCCGTCAATTCAGCCTTGAAACGCCTCAATCAGCGGTAGAAATCAATACGAATATCAGCAACGGCTTGTATTTCTGTAAAGTTGTCAGTACCAACGGGCAATCCCTAACGCGTAAGATTCTGATACAACAATAGCATCTTTGCAATCCAAAATACATCTAAGGCAGGCTTCAAGTCTGCCTTTTTTTCAATTTCTTGACATTAATTAAGTCAAGAATAATCAAAAATTACTTTAATTAAATTTTGATTCGAGTAGGTATTTTTAGAAAATTAGGTTCGAGACCTTTTTCCACTCAAATCAACTTGTCCATTTAAGTTAATTTCGGTAAATATTTCCTATATATTGTATGAAATATAACTTATGAATAGCAAATTGCATTTTATATGTTTGATTTTTCTACAAAAGGTCGTTACCTATGTCTTTTCGATAATATATATTTTCGTAGCAGATCGTTTGGGCGGCTTGCAGGGCTTTTTGTCGGGCATCGTGAATAGTCTTACCTGTTGCCGTAAAGCCAATCACTCTCCCGCCGGATGTATAATACTTATCTTCATTTTTTTGTGTTCCTGCATGAAAAATCATTACTTCTTTCACTTGATCTAAGGCACGTATCTCATAGCCTTTCAGATACGCATCGGGATAACCGCCACTGGCTACGACCATCGTTACTGCGTATTCTGAACTAATGGATATACTTTTACCTGCCAATTCTCTGTTCGCACAGGCGACCAGCAATTCCACCAAATCAGAATTAATGAGGGGCATTACCGATTGAGTTTCGGGGTCTCCCATTCGGGCATTGTATTCTAAAACTTTCGGTTCGCCGTTAACGTTCATCAAACCGAAAAAAATAAAACCCTGATAATCTATTCCTTCTTTTTCCAGACCCTTTATCGTCGGTTCAATGACTTTTTGGCGGACTTTTTCCATAAACGCTTCAGCAGCAAACGGTACCGGAGCTACAGACCCCATGCCTCCTGTGTTGGGTCCGGTATCGCCTTCCCCGACCCGCTTGTAATCCTTTGCGGTCGGTAGTAACACATAGTCCTTACCATCTGTTAATACAAATACAGATAATTCAATTCCTTGTAAAAATTCTTCCACCAACCACTGCTTTCCTGCCTTACCGAATTTATGATCTCGCCCCATTTGGTAGATGGCTTGGATAGCTTCTTCATAGGTATGGGCAATAATGACTCCTTTCCCCGCCGCCAAACCATCAGCCTTGACCACAACAGGTAGCGCGTAATTCGCCAAATCGGCAATAGATTGCTCCACATCGTAGTAATGCCGATAACGCGCCGTCGGAATTTTATTCCGATCCATGAAGGCTTTAGCAAATATTTTAGAAGATTCGATTTGCGAGCCTTTTGCGCCGGGACCGACGGTAAGGATTCCCTCCGCTTTTAACCGGTCGGCAACGCCGGTAACCAATGGTGCTTCGGGACCAATAATAACCAGTTCAATACCATTTTGAAGCACCCATTCCGCAACCTGATTACCATCTTCGACAGGTAAATCAGTTATATTTGTGCCTATATTGGAAGTGCCTCCATTACCGGGGGCAAAATATAGTTTGGTGCAAAGGGGAGATTGCAATATTTTCCACCCTAAAGCATGTTCACGCCCGCCTGAACCTAAGATTAGAATCTTCATCACGCAAACATCGGCAAAAAGGTTGAATCCGTGCAATTTTTACGTTATCTTAAAACCCATCACACACACATCGTCCGTTTGGGGGGTGTTCCCTTTCCAATCGTCTATGGCTTTTTCGATGGCAAGTCCTTGCTCGGTCATAGACAATCCTTGAACAGATGTAATCAGTTCTTCTGATCTTTTGACACTGAATTTTTTTCGGTCCTCTTTATTAAATTGATCGGAGAATCCGTCGGAGAACATATAAACGTTATCGCCTTTGTTAATGTCAACGGTATGTTCGGTAAAGGTTACGTCAGGATAAGATAATGATGAACCGCCGATGGGTAGTTTATCGCCTTTTATACATTTCAAATTTCCGTCCGAATACACATATAACGGACGACCCGCACCCGCGAAATGTATTTTACCGGCTTTGAAATCGACCATACAGAAGCCTACATCCATACCATCGTATTGTTTTTCATATTCTTCACCGGCGGAATACCCTTGTTTGAGTAACGCACAAATACGCTGATTTACTTCATTAAGGATTAGGTCGGCAGATAAATTGATCCCATACTCCCGAATGATCTGATTAAAGGTATTAATCCCAACGATGGACATAAAAGCACCCGGCACGCCGTGTCCCGTACAATCAGCACAAACGACCAATAATTTATTACGATGGGAACTGATCCAGTAAAAATCACCCGAAACAATATCTTTGGGACGATAGATGATGAAATTTTCCGGCATTGCTTTTTTGATCTGTCCGGGCGTAGGAAGCATAGCCACCTGAATATTTTTGGCGTATTGAATACTATCCATCATCAAAGTGTTTTTAATGGATAGTTCTTGTGTCCGCTCATTTATTTTTGCCTCTAAATCGTTTTCCGACTCTTTGAGCGCATTTAAGGTATTCAGTAAATCTTGCTGTTTGAGGTGTAATTCCTCGTTAAGCGTAAAAAGTTCTTCGGAATTTTGCCGTAATTCTTCCTCTTGTCCCAGCGACTCTTCTAAGGTTTGTTGTAATGATTCGGTAGCGACTTTCAAGCCATCGCGCATATTGACCAAAGCATTACCAACTGCATCTTTTTCACTTAAGGGTTGAAAGGGTGCATCAAAGTTACCCTTTGCTATTTTTTGTGCAAATTCAATCGCATTACGAAGCCCGGTCATCAAATCGTTCACGGCTTCTTTCATTTGTCCGATTTCATCCGTTGTTTCTACTTTTAATGGCTGTTGAGGCAGTTCACCGATAGCTAAGGTTACTAAAGCATCACGAACACGGACGATGTGCTTCGTAATCGTTTGCGTAACAAAGATGGCAAAGAAAAATACACCGATAACTGTTAGGCTTATCACATAAATATATTTATACAGCAAATCATAGATAGGGGCTAAGGCTTCCTGTTCATCCATTTCGCAAAGGATAGCCCATTTTAATCCATCAATGTGTACAGGGGCGTAGGCAGATAGCACCTTCATTTTTCGATAATCTATAAGGGTCATAGCTCCAATATTTCCGGCAAAGGCTTCCTCTACCCCTTTGGTTTTCACTTCCAGCATCAAAATTGTTGTATTTAACTTATCAATACTTGTGATTTTTTCTTCCTGAATTTGATGTTTTTGGAGGTCCGCTAAAAACAACTGTTTATCTTCAAATAAGAAGCGGGAATTAGAGCGCATCCGAAAATCGCTACCGATCAAATAGGTTTCTCCGGTATTGCCGAATCCACTATCTTTCCACTTTTTATTTGAAGTGAGGATCATATCCAAACGATCAACGGCTAATTGAAGAGCTATTACCCCTATTTTTTCACCATTTTCATATATCGGAGCGGCAATAAACGCGGTAGGTATTCCCAAAGAAGGATCATGAATTTCATAATCCACCAATTTGACCTCACCCTCTTTTAATTCATCAGCCGCAGTACGAAATGCCAATGCCAAATTGGTACTTTGAAAAGGTCCGGTAGTCAAGCTGGTCGCAAAATCCATTTCTTTTTTGACGCTGTAAACGATGTTCCCCGTTTTGATGTCAATCAAAAAAAGATTATAAAAGTTACGTTTATCAATATAGTTACGGTACTTTTGGTGAAACTTGGCGTGGCTCTTATCGTAATTACCGCAACCGTCGGAGCTTAGCAAACTGCATTTCTTATCCACCGGAAAACGATTGTTAGCAATATAATAGTATTGCAGATGGCGTGTAGCATCCGATTGCGGAATGTACGCATTCAGGGTTTGAGTTTTAATCAGTTTTTTATGTAAGCGACTAATAAATTCATTTTCATAATATTGTCTCAAAACAGCATCTTGGTTGGTTGCATCTGCTTTATTAATTGGTAAAGTATTGTAAGACTCATTAAAAGCATTCATGGCTTCGATGGTCATATTTCGATCCGCCAGAGTAACGATCTCTGTTTTGGTTTCCTCGAAATACTTTTCGATAGCAAACTTTTTCGATTCCCTTAGCGCGATCAGTTGATTAAAAGAGGCTTGTTCTAAGGATGCTTTACTACTATGATAGCCCATCACGCCAATGACCACAGCGGTCGAAATAGCAGCTATAAGTAAAGCCAAAAAGATTTTGAGCCGAATGCTGAAATGCCCTCGTTTTTTCATTTTTTCCGATCAGAATATAGAATAGCAATGATACCCGATGTACCAAAGGTATCGCAGTGTTTTTCGTTAAAAGTGCAAAAAAGGTTACGGATTTGTGTATAAATGGATTACTTTAATCTATTTATACACAAGCGGAAATTTCTATTAAGTATCCGTTATGGACTATCGCATTTTTTGCTTACGATATTGATGCAGTTGAAGGATGCCACCGATACGCACTTCTACCATCGGATAGAAATACGTTTTGCTCGGGACAGGAATATCATAAAAGTCGAAGAAATGTTCGCGGACGATCATCATGCCAATTTGGGCTTCCCCGAATATACGGTCTCTGCGATCTAAAGGGAAATGCGCCCCTGCCATAATCATGTACAGGTCTAAATCTTTGCGTTGCGGAGCAGCGGGAGTCAGGTTTCGTTTTACAGTGGTAAAAAGATAATCATCTAAATAATAAAATGAAAATATGATCGGAATCTTATCAACCCCATTACTTTTCCGCCAAAAGCCTGCTTTTTGGGTGATCCCCACACCATAAAATAAAAATCCGGGCGATACACGCAAAGTTGTGGTATGATAATGAACGTCCACCGAAGGTCCTACATACGTATGTAATCCCCCCGCTCCCAACGAAGCCCCGATACGGAGGCGTTTAGGTTCGTTCAACTGACTGAAAACGGCGACCTGCTGAACAACCATGCCTGCCCAAATCAGCCCAAAGAGAAGTGCGAAACGTTGCATCAGGCACAAAGATACAACAGACTAGCCCTCAAATTCAAATCTGATCCGAAAGGCGGTTGTTAAATCCGATTTTTGCTTTAATTTCGCCCTAATTGCAGGGAGTATCAACTCCATTTTTCAAAATGAAAAGGGTGGCTTCATCCTTCATTAATACTTATTTATGAATCAATCCGAATCGTTAGCAATCGAAAGCGAAAGCAATTATGAGGAAAGCCGTCGGGTAGCCTTGCGCAAAATGAGGCAACTGGCAGGTGGTTTATTATTGCTAATGACCTTTATTTTTATCATTACTACCCTATCCATCAGCCGACTACAAATTACGGGTCATCACTTCTTGACGTATTTACGCGCTTTTGCAGAAGCAGCGATGGTGGGCGGAATTGCGGACTGGTTTGCAGTTACCGCTTTGTTTCGGCATCCCTTGGGTTTACCGATTCCGCACACTGCCATCATTCCGACCAAACAAGCGGCGATCGGCGACAGTCTGGGTAATTTCGTTGAAAACAAGTTTCTGACACCCGAAATATTGGAAAAGAAACTCGGCAATTTGGAGATCACGAAAAAGTTAGAGGAATGGCTTGCCGTCCCCTCCAATACGGCATTGATAGCGGAAAATATTGCCCAAATCATCCCGGCTTTGCTCAATTCGTTGGATGATGATGACGTTCGCCGATTTATCGAGATTAATATCTTTGAAAAACTACAAGGCAATGAGGTCGCCTCCGTTGCCGGTAATCTCCTGACCATCCTAACCTCCAACAAGAAGCACGACGATCTTTTCAATGAATTAATGAGGATTGTGGATAAATTGGTCGAAGAAAATAAAGACACTATCCGCAAAAAGATCAAAGAAGAAAGCCCATGGTTTATTCCCAAATTCGTCAACGAAACGGTCTCCAAGAAAATCATTGATAACGTAGATAAAACGATTGATGCCGCGGCGCAAGACCCCAATCACCCGCTTAGAAAACGGTTTTATCTCATCGTGGAGCAGTTTATTAACGACTTGCGGACTTCACCCGAATTTCACGCTCGGATTGATGATATTAAAAATGAACTGCTCAAAAACCCGATTGTACAAAGTTACATGAATCAAGTGTGGGCGGACTTAAAGAAATACATCTTGGAGAACATTGCCGACCCCGAATCATCCATGCGTAAACAGATTCACGAAAGCATCTATGCCTTTTGTGAAGAACTCATTAAAGATGAAACCTTACGACAAAAAATATCTAACTGGGTTTATAATACTATCTTAAACTTAGCCAACAAGTACCGCCACGAAATCGGTAGAATCATCTCCGATACCATGAAGGGATGGGCACCTGATCGTATGACCAATGAATTAGAACTTTACGTCGGAAAGGATTTACAATACATTCGTATAAGCGGAACGTTGGTAGGCGGAACGGTCGGTTTTTTAATTCATGCTTTAACCCATATCTTTGAAATCATTTTTGGATGATCTTTTCAACTGGAATTCTTTTTGCTTGTATGTCCCTTTTTCGGCATCATTGTTGCATTTAAATTAGCTGAAAGTAGGGATTATTCATTGTATATGTTACGTTTTAACATTCAAACCATGTCATACATTAAAGTTTTTTTTGGTATTCTCTTGCTCTTCTTTAGCTTTGCATTAGCAACCGCACAGGATACGGGACCCGTTAAACATTTGCCTGCCACTCCGCAATCCATAAAAACTATCCCTAAGAAAAATACCCTGACGGAAAAATTATGTTTGGGATTGCCTGCCGATTCTTTGGTAAAAGCAGGTATTATCCGTCAAGACCCCAATTTTCCATTGATCTACCGCTTTAAGTCCAATCCCGACTGGGAAAAAATGCCCTATGATAGCGTGGAACTTCATGCCCTGACCTTAGACCAAAGGAAGATATTGATCTCTGCTCGGATGTTCGTTGCACCCTCCCCCGCCTATATGCACAACTGGCATGATAAATTATATATCATTTCCGATGCGAAATTATATCGTGATAGCGAGATAGATTCTTCCATACGGATGGGAGATCGTCCCACCGTCGTCTATAAAACCAAAAAAGTGTATGGTAAATGGTTTGACGGTTATATCGAGACCTTTACACCAAACAAAGAAAACGGTAGTAAACATTTTCAAATAGACGTAGCTCGGATTGACTTATGGACGAAATTTCTTCAAAATCATCAAAGTGTATTCTATCAGAGTTCCCCAACCGAACTCAAACATGATTCTTCCGTCGTCGTAACCGAACCACCCAACTGTGAAAACATCAACGACTTATATGCGTCAATCCGTTTACCCTTTCAGTTGAAAAACAAAACGATAGAACGTGTATATGCCCGTATATTGGTATCAGCGGACGGGAAGATGCAAAATCTGATAATTACTACCAAAAATCCTGATGCTCTTACGGCACAGGCATTGCTACCGGCATTGACGCGCCTCAAATTCAAACCGGCTATCCATGAAAAGAAAGCGATACCATTTTGGATCACCTTACCGATTCAGTTAGAAAATAAGAAGTAAACAATTTGATATGAATTAGTAATTTTATTTTTACAAACTCCAATAATGGAGCTGTGCGTTTATTTTGCCTCTGAAGATGCCTTTAATATCGGCAAATAAAGCATTGGGTTTGGTCAATTTATAGAACGAATCTATCGGCATGTTTTTGTAAGTATCGTGCGCTACGGCAAGGATGATCGCATGATAGTCATCCCGTAGTTCTTTTTTGAGTTGAATGCCGTATTCATCCTGTACTTCATGGGCATCGGCTAAAGGATCGGTAACATCTACATATATTTTATAACTTTCCAATTCTCGAATCAAATCAATTACTTTTGAATTGCGGATGTCCTTTACATTTTCCTTAAAGGTTATTCCCATCACCAAAACACGGGCTTCGTGTAAATGAACGTTTGTTTCTAATATTTTTTTGACGACCTTGTTGCCGATATATGCTCCCATCGAGTCGTTGATGTCCCGACCGGCTAAGATCATCTTCGCATGATAACCCAAGGCATTGGCTTTGTAGGTCAAATAATAGGGATCAACGCCGATACAATGCCCGCCGACCAATCCGGGAACAAACTTGATGAAATTCCATTTTGTGGATGCCGCCTCGATGACTTCGTAGGTATTTATGCCCATCTTATCAAAGATGAGTGATAACTCGTTCATAAAGGCGATGTTAATATCACGCTGGGTATTTTCGATGATTTTCGCGGCTTCGGCTACTTTAATAGATGATGCTTGATGAATACCTGCCTCAATAACCCAACCGTAAACGGTACTAATCACTTCAAGCGATTCCGCATCACAGCCCGACACGATTTTTACCGTATTCTCTAAGGTATGGACAGTATCGCCCGGATTAATGCGTTCCGGTGAGAATCCTACCTTAAAGTCAGTCAGGTACTTTAAGCCGGATTGTTCTAAGATGGGTACACAGTCCTCCTCGGTACAGCCCGGATAAACGGTGGATTCATAAACGATATAATCGCCCTTTTTAAGAAACTTGGCTAAAGTTTGAGAAGCATTCAGCAGTGGACTTAGATCAGGATTGTTGTGTTCATCAATAGGCGTCGGGACGGCAACGATGAAAAACTGACAATGCTTTAAGTCTTCGGGATTGGTGGTAAAAAGGATGTTGGTATGATGAAAAGCAGAATCAGGGAGTTCTCCGTTGGGGTCGGAATGCAAGCGCATTTGTTCAATTCGAGCTGAACTGATGTCGTATCCTACTACGTTGACTTTCTTGGCAAAAGCTAAGGCTATCGGTAAACCCACATAACCCAAGCCGATTACTCCGATTTTTTTCTGTTTGGCTAACAGCTCTGATATCACGCTTTCGTTCCTTTTTTTTGGTATTCTTTGCAAAAATAGCGATTCTATCGGGGTAAAAAAGCGATTAATGTAAAATAACCAATAACAAAATGACGAACGTGTGTTTAATTGGTTCTTTTCCATGTTTGCGTTCGCCCAATCAACGAGATACCAATATACCCCCGCACATGAAGCGTATTTTTATCCACAAGGGTCATCACACAGCTGTAATTTTTGCCGTTATCGGGATCATAGATGGTGCCGTCTTCCCATTCATCCTCATCAAAAACAAAGTTTTTCAGTACCGTATACCCCATCAGCGTTGTACTTCTTTTTGAAGGATCGGGATTATTTTTATCTTTCTTCGGCAACCCATCAGGACCATTGGGGTCTCGCAACCATACGATTTTACCGAAATATTTATTGTTGATTTTTTCAATCTTTACTTTGCCCTTGCCTTCACCTGTCATCCATGTACCTAAAATGTCATCTGCATTTTGGGCAGAGAGCTGAATCGTGGATAATAAGAAAAATATTACAGCTAATAACGTTAAGAACTTCATTTTGTTGAAGAAAAGTTAATTGACTATAAAATTTAGCAGTGTGAGTAGGTCGGTTGATCTTCGCCCGCAAAAATAGCAAAATAGCTCAAACCGCTACATCGTAAAAATTTATATATAAAAATAATTTTATTTTTCACTCTCCCGCGCATAAAATTGTCTCACGCAAAATACCCGATTAACTTCTCATCCGGCACATGGAATCAAACTTTTTCTATTTTTGTAAGCTGAAGGAGTAGCCTTACTGCTCCCTTTTATATAGATGAATATCCTCATTTGCATCAGTCAAGTACCGGATACGACGACCAAGATACAGTTCGACGCATCGGGGAAAGAAATCAATAAAGCGGGCGTTAAGTTCGTCGTTAATCCCTATGATGAATTTGCCCTTTCCCGCGCCTTAGAAATTCAGGAAAGCCGACAAGGTGTTAAAATTACCCTTCTTAGCGTTGGCGGACAGGATGTTACCCCAACCATTGTTAATGCTTTAGCCGTCGGTGGGGAAGAAGCAGTACGCATTGACCTCAATCCGCAGGACGGTTATGAGGTAGCTTACCAAATCGCGCAATACGCTAAGGACAAAAATTTTGATCTCATCATGTTGGGTAAAGAATCCATTGACAACAACGGTTCGGAAGTACCCGGCATGGTTGCTGAAATGTTGGATATGCCCTTCGTTTCTTTCGCAACCCAATTGGATTTGAACGGAAAAACGGCAACTATTCGTAGAGAAGTAGATGGTGGTACAGAGGTATTGGAGGCTGAATTACCACTCGTTTTAAGTGCGCAAAAGGGCTTAGCCGAATGGCGGATTGCCAACATGCGGGGCATCATGGCGGCGAAGAAAAAGCCGATTCATATCGTCGCTCCAGCAGGCAGTAATGCGAAGACCTCGATACAAACGTATCAATTACCTCCGCAAAAGGCGGGTTGCCAAATGATTCAACCCGATGATGTAAACCAACTCGTTGATATTTTAGCGCAAAAAGGAGTCATTTAACCCGATAAACACAACAAACTATGTCTGTTCTCGTTTTTGCCGAAATCAGTAACGGCAAACTTAAAAAACCCGCCTTTGAAGCCGCGTCTTACGGCGTAGCTTTAGCTTCCGAACATGGTTTGGAAGTCAATGCCGTCGTGGTAGGAAACATGGATGCCTCCGAAGCCCAACAGTTAGCCAACTACGGTATTGCTAATATCTTTACGATTAATCATCCGCAACTGCATACTTTTCAGGATGCGCCCTATGCCTCCGCTATTGCTGACATTGCAAAAGCTAAGGGAGCTACCGTTGTCATCTTACCGCAAAGCTATACGGGCAGGGCTATTGCACCACGTTTAGCCGTTAAGTTGGATGCGGCGTTATTATCAGGAATTAACGGGCTACCGAAAAAAGGTGCTAACGGCTTACATTTCATGCGCACAGCCTACTCGGGTAAAGCCATCCAAGAAGTGGCTACTTCCGCCGGTTGTTGCGTAATCACCGTAAAAGCCAATGCTTTCAACGTTACCGAAAATAAAGTTTCTGCCAACGTTCAATCCTATGCTTACGAACCCGCCTCCAAAGACTTCAAACTTAAGGTGAAAGAAACGATCCGTAATTCGGATAAAATTTCGCTGACGGAAGCGGATATAGTTGTTTCTGCCGGTCGGGGCTTAAAAGGACCTGAAAACTGGGGCATGATTGAGGATTTAGCTAACCTTTTGGGTGCGGCAACTGCTTGTTCCAAACCCGTAGCCGACGTCCATTGGCGGCCGCATAGCGAACACGTAGGACAAACAGGCATTCAGATTGCTCCCAACGTTTATATTGCAGTAGGCATTTCGGGGGCGATCCAGCATTTGGCAGGTGTAAGTTCCTCCAAAACAATCATTGTTATCAATAAAGACCCGGAAGCACCGTTTTTCAAAGCGGCGGATTACGGAATTGTGGGTGATGCCTTCCAAGTTGTCCCCGCCCTGACCCAAGCGATAAAAAATCGTATCGGTTCTTAATTGTAGTTTACTTAACTTTGCCTCCGCTTTTTCATTCTGAAATTCAATCATCAGTAATATCGCTTTTGGCTGTGGAAAAAATCAAGCTCAAAATAGACGGGTTGTCATCCAGTCAATCTCAGTTGGGGACGTTTGCTTTGGTGTTAGGCGAAGAGGACGGCAATCGAAAACTGCCCATCATCATCGGCGGTTTTGAAGCCCAAGCCATCGCCTTAGAAATGGAAAACATCAAATCTAATCGTCCAATGACACACGATTTATTGGTTTCCATAGCCAAAAGTTTTGATATTGACATGATTGAGGTCGTTATCACGGACTTAAAGGAAGGTGTGTTTTATTCTAAGATCATCTTTATCATGGGCGAGGAAACGCGGGAAATAGACGCACGACCCAGCGATGCCATTGCGGTAGCCGTGCGGTATCGCGCACCAATATATACCTACGAGTCTATCTTGACGGAAGCAGGCTTAGTCATTCGGGACGCACCTGCTGCTACTTCAACTAAGACCTCCACCGCAACCGCCAAAACCGAAGAAAAACCTGCCCAAACGAAAGATGAAATGGTGCGCCGGTTGAAAGAAAAAATCGCCGATGCCATCAGCAAAGAAGATTACGAAGAAGCGGCACGCCTCCGCGACCAAATTGATAAATTAGGAGAACATTGATCTTATCTCAAAATATCCAAGCAAAACCAAAATAAAACATGGACTTTGTAAGAGGGTTTATAGGCATTGCGACCATGATCGGCATTGCCTTTCTTTTTTCTCAAGATCGTAAGAAAATAGATTGGCGGTTGGTCGGCATTGCGGTGATGATTCAAGTAACGTTTGGTTTCCTGGTGCTGAACGTCCCCGCAGTAAAAATGGTATTTAATGCCATTTCCGCAGTCTTTATCCGTATTATTGATTTTTCAAACGAAGGCTCCAGTTTCATTTTCGGCAATTTATCCAATTCCGATAAATTCGGTTTTATCTTCGCGGTACGTATCTTACCGACTATTATCTTTTTTTCTGCGCTGACCAGTGGTTTATATTATCTGGGTGTTCTTCAAAAGATTGTCTATGGAATCGCCTGGGTGATGAAACGAACGCTCCGAATCAGTGGTGCGGAAAGTCTATCCGTAGCGGGCAATGTCTTTTTAGGGCAAACAGAAGCTCCGCTTTTAATCAAACACTTCATCCGTGATATGAACCGTTCTCAAGTATTTACCATCATGGTTGGAGGTATGGCGCACTTGGCGGGTGGTGTTTTAGCATCTTATATCGAGTTTTTGGGTGGAACGGATGAGGTACGTAAACAAATGTTTGCGACCCACTTACTCGCGGCATCCATGATGAATGCACCGGGAGCTATCCTGATGGCAAAGATGTTAGTCCCCAATACTGAACCCAGCTTGATTGATGATAAGATCATTCTCCCCAAAGAAAAGTTAGGTGTTAATTTCATTGATGCATTAGCCATCGGCGTTGGAGAGGGCATTAAGTTGGCGGCGATCATCGGAGGAATGCTTATGGCGTTTATTTCGATGATTTATTTAGTGAATTACCTCTTAGGAGATCAATTCGGTGCTTTATTGGGGTTGAACGATTGGGTGAAAGACACTACTAACGGTACATTTGACAAATTCTCTCTGCAATATATTTTAGGACAGCTTTTCCGTCCATTGGCTTTTATGATGGGCGTAGAATGGAAAGATACCTTGGTGGTCGGTAGCCTGCTCGGTGAAAAGACAGTAATCAATGAATTTTTAGCATATAAGTCGCTTTCCGAAATCAAAGAGACGCTTTCCGATAAATCGTTGGTGATTGCCACGTATGCACTTGGTAGTTTTTCTAACTTCAGTTCAATAGCCATTCAAGTGGGCGGCTTAGGAAGTTTAGCTCCCGAAAAACGTTCTACAATTTCCCAATTAGGCTTAAAAGCGGTCTTGGGGGGTACTTTGGCGTGCTGTATGTCTGCTTCGATTGCCGGCATGATGTCCTAATACTAAAAACTATGAACACTAACCGACTTCAACAATTACTTGCTTTTAAGGAACAAACACCAGATGATCCATTCATTCTTTATGCGTTAGCAACCGAGTACATCGCTGGTAAAGATGACCTCACTGCCCAAACCTATTTTGAAACGTTGATCCAAACTCATCCCGAATATATAGGTACGTATTATCATTACGGCAAGCTTTTAGAACGCCAAAACCAACCCGAAAAAGCCATCACCGTTTATCAAACGGGAATTATGATTGCTCGTAAGATCAATGACCGTCATGCCGGAAATGAACTCAAGGAGGCTTTGGCGATGCTTAGCGGGGATGAAGACGAATTCTAACATAAATACATTGTATTTATTTACACCGTGATTAGCACTTCCTGATTCAGTGTTGAGGGCAAACACGATTTTGATTTTCGGCGTTATATTGCAAAATCGTTGAACCCGCAACAGTGCTATTTGATCTTATGCTAATCAATGACAAAGATAACAGCTACATGAAAACTTTCCCCTCCTCGACTCAAAAATTAGAAATTATGAATTAAAAATTCAGTGTAAAATCGTCTATATGAAATGTTAACTTGTTTAACTAATAATTAATACAAAATAGGTAAATTTTATCAAAAAATTAAGCCATTTTTACGGAACGTTCAAGCGCAAAATGTAACAGAACGGGTGAATTTTCATATTTGAATTTTAATAAATAATGCGATAATATTTATTAATTTCTAATGATTTTTTGGCAAAAAATCATTAGAAATTCAATTCAGGGATTAATTTATATGATGAAATTTATAGTTGAGTTTATGAATTGACAATTTCTATTTTTGAACAGCCTAAGAAAATCCTTCCTTTAGAATCTATGTTATGTGCCAAAACCTTCCTAATTTTCGCCCGAAGTACGTTTACTTTTCCCTTCAACAACTATATTCAATATGAATACACTCGGAAGACATATCGTTGTCGAATTTTACGACTGTCCGGCTGAAATCATGTCGGACGTCTCATTGATTGAAAATGCGATGCTTACTGCCGCTCGGGATGCGGATGCAACAGTTATTAACTCTACTTTTCACCATTTTTCACCATTTGGGGTGTCCGGCGTGGTGGTTATTCAGGAAAGCCACTTAGCAATCCATACGTGGCCCGAGTACGGTTACGCGGCGGTGGATGTTTTTACCTGCGGAGAAACGGTTAATCCATGGATTTGTTATAAATCCCTAAAAGAAGCCTTCCAAGCCGGTTACGGGTCTGCCGTAGAAATGGGGCGCGGACAGATGGATATTCTGGAAAAATTGGAAGATTACGTACAAATGCCGGCACGTCATCCCGAAAGTAAGCCCGTTGCCTATCATAAACGCAACATTTGGTACACCGAAAGGGGCGAAAATTTAGCCCTTTCTTTACGGCATACGGGTGAAATCCTGTATAAAGAGCAGTCTCCTTACCAAAAAGTGGAAGTCATTGATACTTTTGCTTACGGAAAAATGCTTACGTTGGATGGCATGGTCATGACTACCGAAAAAGATGAATACGTCTATCACGAGATGATTACACACGTTGCCATGCAAACCCATACTGCCCCCCAGCGGGTTTTAATCATCGGCGGTGGGGACGGTGGTGCTGTTCGTGAGATCGTTCGGTATGAATCCTTAGAGAAAGTGGTCATGGTTGAGATTGACCAACTCGTCATTGATGCCTGTAAAGCGCATTTACCGCAGATCGCCGCCGCCTTTGACCATCCCAAACTGGAGTTACATGTGGATGACGGCATTGAATACGTTAAAAATGCACCCGATGAATCATTTGATATCGTTATCATTGATTCGACTGATCCGGTAGGACCTGCTGAAGGGCTGTTTACGGATGAATTTTACCGTCAAGTACATCGTATTTTGAATAATGACGGAATAATGATCGTCCAAAGCGAGTCTCCACGTTATAATACAGAAGTTTTCCAAGAGATTTACGAATGTTTTAGAGGTATCTTTGGAAGCGATCAGGTGCATTGTTATCTGATTAGCGTTCCGACCTATCCTACTGGTAACTGGTCGTTAGCCTTCTGTGCGAAGGGCAATATTCATCCTTTGCGAAATATTGACCTAAATAAGATCAAATCATTCTCCGAAAAAGAAGGCTTGAAATATTATAACGAAGATATACACGTGGCCGCTTTTGCATTACCAAATTACGTGCGTAATTTGCTGAATGAAAAAGTCTCCCGTTGAAATTCAAACTCAAAAACAAGCCAAAATAAAACAATATAATCCTGATTCTGTCGGCACTTATAACGGCAACCTATACGGTTTACCTTTTACACCCGAAGAATCAGAGGTCATTATCGTACCCGTCCCGTGGGAAGCTACCGTTTCTTATCGGGGCGGTACGAGCGATGGACCGGAAGCCATCCTACAAGCCTCCCCGCAATTAGACCTTTACGATTCGGAGCTGCCGAATGCTTGGCAGATGGGTATTGCTATGCTTCCCATTCCCTTGCAATGGAAGGAATTAAATGCTATTTGTCGAAAAAAAGCGCGTGTGTGTATTGAAATCCTGGAATCCGGTGGTGATCCCCAAAACGAATCCGTACAATTACTTTCTCGATATGTAAATGATACCTGTCGAAGCCTTCATCAATGGGTAGAACAGACCTGTTTAGAACATCTGAATGAAGGCAAGATCGTCGGGGTGCTGGGGGGGGAACATAGCGTTGCCTTGGGCATTATTCGGGCTATGGCAAGAAAGTATGATAACTTCGGCATCCTGCAAATAGATGCTCATGCTGATTTGCGGGACAGTTATGAAGGTTTTGAATATTCTCATGCCAGTATCATGTTTAATGCGTTGAAAGTTCCGCAAATTTCCCGATTGGTGCAGGTAGGTATCCGCGATTTTTGTAAGTCGGAAGCTAATTTAGTTAATGATTCTAAGGAAAGAATCCATATTCACGAAGACCGAAGAATCAAAAGAGAGCTGTTCGCAGGTGCATCTTGGAAAGAACTCTGTGAACGGATGATTGAACCTTTACCCAAAGAAGTTTACATCAGTTTTGATATTGACGGCTTGTCCCCTGAAATGTGTCCGCACACAGGTACACCTGTTCCCGGTGGATTGAGTTTTGAAGAAGCCTTTTACTTGATCGAAACGGTCGTACAGTCCGGCAGAAGCATCATCGGTTTTGATTTATGTGAAGTGTCTCTGGGTGAAGATGGTTCAGATGACTGGGATGCGATTGTGGGTGCTAGGGTTTTGTATCGCTTGGCTAACTTGGCTGGTAAGTCGCAGGGAAGGTTATCATAAAACGATGTTTCCATAAAAGGGTTAGGATGGCAATTCTTGCTCCGCCAACCATTGCAGGGCTTGGGTTTTGCTCGTTTCGATGGCGATTTCCATTGCCCGCTTGGCCTGTTCCAATAATGCTTTAGACTGCCGGCGATAGGTAAACGAAGATTGAATTAATGCCGATATTTGGCTGGTAGTGTTTCAAAGTAATGATTTGTTGTAATACCAATTTCATTATTTATTAGCCATATTTAATATTACTAATACCTTATCATAGAAATGATAACCGACAACGGAACGACAAAATTCAAGCGTACATTGATCCAAGAAGCGTTTAGTTTCATTCGTTAGGTCATCTATACAAGCAAACACTTTATTCTTGAGGAAGCGACGAATCTCCTGCCAAAATCGTTCGATCGGATTTAACTCAGGACTATAAGCCGGTAAAAAAATTAAACGAATGTTATCTGGGATAACTAATGCTTTATTTTTGTGAAAACTACCGTTATCAAGAATGATAATCTTTAACACTTTAGGTTTGCTTTTTGAAATAGCATTTAAAAGTTCT
>Ga0209573_1001213_pt1 | contig 42001 bp, 34 predicted proteins | sample TNRBio252014_DNA_FD_185870 | JGI IMG/M metagenome (GOLD analysis project Ga0209573, IMG submission 185870) | Wastewater treatment Type I Accumulibacter community from EBPR Bioreactor in Madison, WI, USA - TNR Reactor_6/25/2014_ DNA (SPAdes)... | ecosystem: Engineered > Bioreactor > EBPR >...
GCCGCAGTTGAAGCTCCTGTGTTCCACACATAACTTGCGCCACCGCTCGCAGTAAATGTTGACGAACCACCATTACACAAAACATTGTTGCCCGAAATTGACACAGCTGGCGCTGACTTAACTGTTAATGTTCTTGTAGCAGTTGCTGTACATCCCGCTGCATTGCTTACCGTTACTCGATAAGTGCCATTTGAAACAACCGAAATAGCAGCAGTTGTTGCGCCTGTGTTCCACTCGTAACTTGTGCCACCACTTGCAGTAAATGTTGAATTGGCGCCATCGCAGATAGATTGTATTCCACTAATAGATGCCGTAGGGCTTGTGCTTGTTGTTACTGTCTTACTTGCCGTTGATGAACAACCATTTGAAGTAACTGTAACTGTGTAAGTTCCGGCTGCCGAAACAGAAATTGCAGCAGATGTTGCACCTGTACTCCATGCGTAAGTACCACCGCCACTTGCAGTAATAGTGGTACTTGCACCCGAGCAAATAGAACCTAAACCGCTAACTGCAGCAGTAGGATTTGCCTTGTGTGTAATTTCTACTTCATCGCTTTCGCTTGCACAACTGCTGGTTAGCTTCCACCGCAAGGTGGCGGTGTTGCCCACTGCAACAGTTACATTTGTAGTTGCCGATGTAGTATTGGCAATACTTGCCGTGCCGCTTACAACAGTCCAAAGTCCTGTTGCACCACTTATCGTGTTTGCTGCCATTGCAAATGTGGTGCTACCGCTGCACCGAGATTGATTTGACCCTGCATCGGCAGTTATCGCTGGGCAACCTTGATAAGACGAGCAGCCAGCTGGATTGGCAGTTATAGTATCTTTTGGAGTAAACGATGATCTAAAAACCGAACTGTGCGGACTGGTAGATTGATTATCGAACTTTTTTGAACCACCACCACTTATATGAGTATCGTAAAAATTAATACCATTACCATCCTTTCCAAAATTGCCGCTGTTAGTTGTAGTGCCGGTAAAATAATATTTACCCGATCCTGAAACACTTGCCGAGTTTGAAAAATTAACGCCCCTTACTTCGCCATTGCTTGCTTGGCTAAAGTTACCGCTCAATTGCATGGTGCCACCGCCTATCCAAATAAAACCATCGTTACTTGTACTGCTCGATGAATTTGAAAAACCATTTTTCACAAACATCTTACAGTAGTTGGTAAAGTTACCGCCACTTACTTCAAGAGCATCGCCAACATACAAGTATCCGTAGTTGCTTACGTTAGCTTGCGATTGAAAATCTTTGAGTGCTCTAATAACATTGTTGTTGGTTACAACAGAACTGCCTTGACCGGCAAAATCATCATTCATCCATATTGTACCATCATTAGTGATTTTTGAACCATTTTGTAAAGAAACAGCATCGGTAAATGTCATTACCGCATTTTCATGATTAGTGATAGTGCCATTACTGCTGAAACTTGTAGAGCCGTTGAACTTTACGGTGCCATAGTTGATAACCTCGGCTTTGTTATGTGCGAAAGTTGTATTTGGCAAATTGGCTGTTCCGTAAACGTAAATCTTGCCTTTAAAATTGCTCAACGAAGATGGAGAAAACGTTGCACCACTACCTACACAAATAACGCCATTTTGGTGAATCGAGGTAATAGAACCAGTATAAGTGCCTCCGGTAAAACACAGTTTACTATTGTTGCTTACGCTGCGCGAAGTGCCGTTACTACTGCTTACCGTAGTGTTGCAGCTCGTGCATTGAGCATTAGTCTTCAGCACAAATATGCTAAGAACAAATACAAGGGTGGCGAGTTTTTTCATACAAATTAAAATATAGCTTAACAGGGTTTTATACTGAATCTTCTAAAAAAAGTTGCAGTTATAGAATATTGCTTCTACAACCCACCTAGCTTTGAAAGCTTTTGCTGCTTCATATAGAATAATGAAAATACCAGCTCGCTCTTATCAGTACAATCTCAGTATCTTTTGTAATTATCTCTTACAATCTAAAATCACATTGGCATATTTACACCCGCTATCACAAATAGCTTTTAGGCTTACATGAAGAAGTTAGATTGGTACATTCTTAAAAAATATATTTCCACCTTTTTCTTTATCATAGGGTTGCTAATTGGCATTACCGTGGTGATAGACATTAGCGAAAAGGTAGATAACCTTGTTGAAAGCGAAGCTTCGCTCAGCTACATTATTACAGGTTATTACTTCAATTTCATTCCATACATTACTGCTATTTTGGCTCCGTTTTTTGTGTTGGTTGCTGTCATTTTTTTTACATCTCAACTTGCAAGCCGTTCCGAAATAATTGCCATTCTTAATAGTGGTACAAGTTTTTACCGAATGCTTTACCCCTACATGCTTGGGGCTACAATTCTTGCATTTGGCCTATGGTTTTCTAATTCATATTTAGTACCCATTGCCAATAAAGCAAGGCTTGAGTTTGAAAGCAAATACATCTATAAACGAAACTTTGCCATTAAGGTAAACTTCCACCGATGTGTAGCGCCCGGCACTTATATTTATATTGAAAATTACGACCCCGATGCCAAATCGGGTTACAAATTTTCTTTAGAAAGGTTTGTGAACGACTCTATGGTTTACAAACTACGCAGCGAAAAAATTGAATGGAATAAGAATACAAAAAAATGGAGCGTGTATAATTTTTATACCCGAGTACCATCTGCCAGCGGTTACCAAATTACCCGAGTGGCCCAAGCCGATAGCATTTTTCCATTTACACCCGATGAGTTTTCGTACAAATCGGGATACAAGGAGGAAATGACCAATGAACAACTTCGCGATTTTATTGGTTACATGAAAAGCCAGGGTTTAACAGATGTAGAATATTATGAAGTGGAACTGTATCGCAGAAGCGCATCAGCATTCAGCATTTACATACTAACCATAATTGGTGTAAGTGTGGCATCGCGCAAAATGCGCGGAGGTTTAGGCTGGCATTTGGTTTTGGGCATTGGCCTAAGCGCGCTTTACGAAATTGTAATGAAATTTTCAATCACCTTTTCTACCAATTCATCGCTACCTGCCATAATTGGCGTGTGGATTCCAAACATAATTTTTGCGTGTATTGGGTTGTACTTACTTAAAAAAGCACCTAAGTAATTACCCACTTAGCAATTGTGAATTACAGATTGCTTACTTTTGCCACCAGTGATTCGAATTGGAAATATTGAACTGCCCGAAAAGCCTTTGTTGCTTGCGCCCATGGAAGATGTTAGCGACCCACCATTCCGCCATCTTTGTAAAAAGCACGGTGCCGATATGCTTTACACAGAATTTATATCTTCCGATGGGTTGATTAGAGATGCAGAAAAAAGCACTAAAAAGCTCGACATTTTTGATAATGAAAGACCGGTAGGAATTCAAATTTTTGGTGGCGAAGAATTGCCTATGGCGCGTAGTGCCGAAATTGTGGAAGCCGCCAAGCCCGAATTGTTGGACATCAACTATGGCTGCCCTGTAAAAAATGTAGTGTGTAGAAATGCAGGCTCAGGCATTTTGCGCGATATTGACAAAATGATTCGCCTAACAGAGATTGTTGTAAAATCAACAAAACTGCCGGTTACTGTAAAAACAAGATTAGGGTGGGATGACAATTCCATTCGCATAGTGGAAGTAGCCGAGCGCCTGCAAGATGTAGGTGTGCAAGCTTTGTCTATACACTGCCGCACCCGCCACCAAATGTACACCGGCAGGGCCGATTGGAGCTGGATTGCTAAAGTAAAAGACAATCCACGAGTGCAAATTCCGATTTTTGGCAATGGAGATGTGGACAGCCCCGAGGCAGCCCAAGAAATGTTTGAAAAATTCGGAGCCGATGGTGTAATGATTGGCAGAGCAGCTATTGGTTACCCGTGGATTTTTAGAGAGATTAAACATTTCTTCAATACAGGTAAACATCTTGCTCCCCCTACCCTATCGGAGCGATTAGATGCCGTAAAAACTCACCTTGAACGCTCGGTGCAATGGAAAGGAGAGAAATTGGGCATTTTTGAGATGCGCCAACACTATGGCAGTTATTTTAAAGGTTTAGAAAACATTAAACCTTTCCGCAGCCGCTTGGTAGTTGCACCTTCGGCTGCCGATATTGTTGCTATTTTAGATGAAATGGATGTGTATTATTCGCAAGATACAGGCAATGCAAACGGACGACTTACCAACTAACGACACTTAATTAATTTGAACTCTTGACAATAATTTACGACATATAGACGAATGAGAATATGGTCAATTCATCCAAAGTATTTAGACACAAAAGGACTTGTGGCATTATGGCGAGAAACACTTCTTGCCAAACACGTTCTTGAGGGTAAGACAAAAGGCTATCGAAATCATCCACAACTTGACAGGTTTAAGCAAACTAACAAACCTGTTGACGGAATTAACCAATACTTGGCGACAGTTTATAACGAAGCATTGACAAGAAACTATAATTTCGACAAGGAAAAAATCGATTGGAATTTTGAACCTATTTTTATGAACGTAACAAACGGACAAATGAAATATGAAACAGAACATTTGCTCAATAAACTAAAAATTAGGGACGAAGAAAAGTTTGACAGACTAAAAAATATGAAAAAGGTTGAACAACATCCAATGTTTAAAATTATCAAAGGCGACATCGAAAAATGGGAAATAATTTGATAACGAACAATAGCACGATTGACAAATGCACGGCCTGTAACAAGGTGGTCGTTGCACAACTAAAACTCAATCTTAAAGAGTCTTGAGAGCTGAATATTTGAATCTGGATTTCTCTAATAATCTCAACATCCATTTTTATCTACCTTCAGCGAGTACTTTTTGTTATCTCTAATTTCTTAGTTGTACAACAGCCGCAAGATATTGGCAAAAGCGGGGATAAAAGGCTTCGATTGGGCATTTGCACAAGGTTCAACATTTGTTCTTCGATTGAACTTTTGTGCAAAAAACATCACCTTCGGCAATGCCCAAAACGATAAACTAACCTCAACTCTGTAAACAGAAAACAGAAAAAGCTACTTCAACAAGTTTACATTTTCACTATCTTCTTTAGAATCTGCTTACTCAATACATTTATTCGCACAAGATATGCGCTTGGCGGCAAATTACTCACATCCACTTTTGCGCTTTTAAAAAAACGATCCGATAATTTTACACTTCCAAGCATATCTGTAATTGTGTATGATACAGGAATAGGTTGAGCCACGTCTATTATCACATAATCGCTGCATGGATTGGGATATAACAAAGGCTCTTTTGTTCTATCAACAGCTATCACTCCGCCAGAAACATGATTAGTAATAAATTGAACTACACTATTACTGCAACCAAGTTTGTTAGTTACAGTAAGCGAAATCGCAACAGTTTCGTTTGCAGGCAAAGTAGCAACAGCTTGCTGCCCATAACTACTGCTGCCCGAAATGCTCCACAAAAAATCTATTGCATTTGAGCTATCGGCAAACAATAGCAAAGAGTCGCTGCTGAATTGATGGGTAAAATTAGCCACCGGGCATGTATCAACTTCAACTATTCTAATGGCAGAATCGGCACAAGCGGCATTGGCAACAATTTGGGTAATTTCATAACTACCCGGTGTGGCGTAACTATATGTATTTACACTTCCGTTGGTTGCAAAACCATCGCCAAAATCCCATAACTTTGAAGTGAAATTACTTGATGAATCTTTAATCACAACAGTCATTTGATTGGCAGTTACCGAAAAACCTGCAAGCGGTTTTGGCAGCACTTTCACTTTAAAAATTACCGGTTCAGATGCAACATCCAAATAATTTTTTTCTGTAACAGTAACCGTTACCCAACCAGTATCTACACAAGAAAAACTAAGCCGATTGTTGGCAACGCTTACCGATGCAGCGGCACTACCTTGCACCTGCCAGCAATAGGTACTTCTATCGCGCAACGCTGCTATTAAACTTACTTCGGCTCCAACACAAGCAAGCGAATCGCCAGTAAGTTGCTGTGGTTTTGGCATAAGCGATTCATACAAAAAAGCACCAATGTGCTTGTATGCAGTATCCAACAACGAAGTGTTTAACAGCCAGGGTTCGTGCCCCTCGCCCACCAAGGATACCAACTTGTTTTTTATTCCTAAATTATCGAGCCGCTTGTGAATAGGCACACTACCATAAACCACCGGAAAAACAGGATACGAAAACGGATTGCCCGAATTATAAGGAACCAACGCATCGCCATCGCCATGAAAAGATATTACTGGGCAATTTTCATCCGGTGTGTTTTCAATCAACAATGTATCTAAAATCGCTCCCCAATGATTTACAATTGCGCGAATTTTAGGCAGTCGCTTTCCAAAATCGGCATTTCCCGAGCAATCAAAACAACCCAAATCGGCAGGCTCTAACAAAATACCAAAAGTAGAAAGCGGCCGTTGGCTTTCTTCAAAATAAGTAGAATGCAAACCCGAAAAACAACCTGCACTACTACCCGTTAATATTACCGAGGCAGTATCAATACGATATTGCTGATGCCGCTGGCAAATAAACCGCACCGCAGCACGCAAGTCTTGCGCAGCGCGATACACAGCACGCACAGCACTTTCGGTACTTACCACATTAAACCCAATTCTATAATCTATTGCCACCACCACAAAACCCATTTTGGCAAATGTGGTGCAATACTCAGGTATGGGAGGTTGATTTTTATCGCCAATTAAAAATGCCCCACCAAAAGCATATACCATCACCGGGCGATTCGATAAAGTATCGCCTGTAGGTTCATAAATATCTACATATAAATCTTGCGCTTGAACAATTGCACCATAAGGGTCGGCTGTGCCATAATACACTTGCGAAGTTTTTGTAACAGACGAAAACACTTGCTCCTTGTATCTATTGCTTACACAGGCATTACTTTGCGCAAACAGTTGCATTATAGAAACAAGCAATATAGAGAACACCGTAACAACTTTCATGCGCTTCAATATTTAAACGGAAGGTAGAAATATTTAATAAAAGCCTACTTTCATCTTACTAAACAATGAAACACTATCTTATTTTTCTTTTATTGTACTGTATTATACCGCTTATCGGTTACTGTCAAGAGGATATCAAGTATGAAAAAGAAATAGTTATTGACAGCAATTTAGCCCCACTAAAAGCACGAATATTTACCCAAAGCTTGAATGTAGAAATTTTAAACTGGGTAAAAGAAATCAACTTCACCAGCAAAAGTTATGAAACCAAAGCTATATGGAATAATCTACCCGTAAGCATCGAGTTTGATTCAACCGGAGTGTTGGAAGATATCGAAATATCAATCGAAGAAAATAAAATACCCACTTCGGCAATAAAAAGAATCCACCAAGTATTGCACCAACACTTCGTAAAGTTCAATCTTGCAAAAGTTCAACTGCAACTAACAGGCAACCATTTGGAACTGATAAAAAGAATGGCACAAAATGATGAACAAACCCAAGTAACTCATAAATACGAAATTGAACTTTACGGAAAAATTAAAACCGCGTGGCGCATGTACGAATACATTTTTGACCAGAACGGAATGTTAGAGCAAAAGCGCGAAATAAGCGGCATCATACACCAATACGAATCCTTCTAACTATTCGGGCCGCATCAGCCTACCGGAATGCTTTACTTTATCAATAGCAATTTCGGTAGCAAGCAACACTCCATTTATTTCCATTATTTGTCCACACAACATTTTCACATCCTCGTCTCCCAGCTCCCCTTCCACCTTCAAAACAAAATCGTAGTTGGCAGCCTCGGGCAATAAAAACTGCCCTGCATCTTTATTAACAAACAAAGTAAAAACCGTTTTCGCATCCTCGCTTGTAGCTTGCAAGGTAAAGAATTCCGATTTTTTGCCTTTGCTATTTTTTATAATAACAGGTGCAATAGATTGAAAATCAATTTGCCACAAATTGTTTAACCTATGGCAAAACAAATAATATTTCAAGGTAGCACCCACACCAATCAGCCTAAAGGGAGCTTGTGGAATATCGTCATCTAACCTAAAAACTTTCTTTGTTTGCACAATGCAATTTAGCAATGTGTAAAAGAATCATGCTCCAAACTTTTAAACAGCGTTTTGTTCGCTTTTGGTGTAAATAATCAACATTATGAATGCAAGGGGTTGCAGTTTAGGATATTCTTATACATTTGCGGTCTCAATTTCATAAAACAATTAGTCAGCGCAATGGCAAATATTGAAGAACGCGTAAAGAAAATTATAGTTGATAAACTTGGTGTAGAAGAAAGCCAAGTTACAGCAGAGTCAAGTTTCACCAACGATTTGGGTGCAGACTCGTTAGATACAGTGGAGCTTATTATGGAATTCGAAAAAGAATTCAGCATCGCCATTCCTGATGAGCAAGCAGAAACAATTACTACGGTTGGTCAGGCAATAGAATACCTGCAAAAAACCGTTGCTTCCTAAATTTATCGTAGCGCAATGCTGTTAAAGCGCGCAGTTATCACCGGCTTAGGGGCTATTACACCCATCGGCAACACTATTCCAGAGTATTGGGGCAACTTAATAAACGGAAAAAGTGGTGCAGCTATAATTGCACGAATTGATGCTGCTGTTTTTAAAACTCGTTTTGCTTGCGAAGTAAAAAACTTCGACCCGCTCAATTTTTTTGAACGGAAAGATGTAAAACGTTTCGACAGATACGCTCAGTTTGCCATGATAGCAGCCGATGAGGCAATTGCCGATTCGGGCTTGGATGCCGAAAGTGTTGATAAAGAACTTATCGGGGTGCTTTGGGCATCCGGCATTGGAGGTTTAGAAATTTTCCAAGAAGAAGTAAGCCAATTTGCTCGCAGTGCCGATGGTGTTCCGCGCTTTAATCCATTTTTTATTCCAAAAATGATAGCAGATATTGCCGCAGGGCAAATATCTATGAAGCATGGATTTAAAGGACCAAACTTTGCACCAGTTGCAGCCTGCGCATCCTCTACTATTTCAATAGCACAAGCATTCGACCTGATAAGATTAGGAAAAGCAACTGCTGTGGTAGCCGGAGGCTCCGAAGCGGCAATTACCGCAGGCGGCATTGGTGGCTTCAACAGCATGAAGGCAATGAGTGAGCGAAACGACTCGCCCGAAACAGCATCGCGACCTTACGATAAAGACCGTGATGGTTTTGTAATGGGCGAAGGCGGTGGCGCTTTAATAATTGAAGAATTAGAACACGCCTTGGCGCGTGGCGCAAAGATTTATGCCGAAGTACTGGGTAGCGGTTTAAGTGCCGATGCTTATCATTTAACTGCTCCACATCCCGATGGTTTAGGTGCTGCAAAAGTGATGGAATATGCCTTGAAAGATTCAAGCATCAAAGCTACCGATATTAACTACATCAATACACACGGCACTTCTACACCGCTTGGCGACAATGCCGAGCTTTTAGCCATTAAAAAAGTTTTTGGCGGCCATGCTTACAACATGAACATCAGTGCCACCAAATCTATGACAGGGCATTTGCTCGGTGGCGCAGGAGCTATTGAGGCAATTGCTTGCGTGCTATCAATTGTACACGATATTGTGCCGCCTACCATCAATCACTTCACCGATGACCCCGAGATTGATAGCAAACTAAACCTAACCTTCAATACCGCTCAAAAACGTGTGGTGAATGCTGCACTAAGCAATACCTTTGGCTTTGGCGGACACAATGCAGCAGCGGTTTTCAGCAAATTCGCGAAGTAGCACCCATTCATTCCTATTAAAATAAAAATCGAATACCTAATTCGTTTTGAATGTATCGCGAAACCTATTCGTTAATCAGCAATACTTTTATACACCCAAAAAACCTACTTCAACTTCGCCTGTGTTTATCCGCACTTTGTTTTTTCCTTTCCTTGCGTCAATCAAATACACAATTGCCGTTTATGACAAAATAACTCATGAAAATTTCATGTAGGTTTGCAGCAGTTATGGAATACCGTTTTACAGATATAGAAGATAAGTGGAAGAAAGAGTGGGCAAAAAATGACCTTTATAAAGTTACCGAAGACCCTGCAAAACCAAAATTTTACGCATTAAGTATGTTCCCTTACCCCAGTGGTGCGGGTTTGCATGTAGGGCATCCGCTGGGTTATGTAGCCAACGATATTTATGCCCGATATAAAAGGCTGAAAGGCTTTAACGTGTTACACCCAATGGGTTACGATGCTTTTGGTTTGCCAGCCGAGCAATATGCTATTGAAACCGGCACCCACCCCGATTTCACAACCGATACAGCCATAAAACGCTACCGCGAACAATTAGATAAAATCGGCTTTAGTTTCGATTGGAGCCGCCAAGTGGTAACCTGCAAACCCGAATACTACAAATGGACACAATGGATGTTTTTGCAGCTATTCAACAGCTGGTACAACCGCCAAACCGGCAAAGCCGAAACAATTGAAAAACTAATTGAACGCTTTGAAACCAAAGGTTGCAATACCGATTGGAAGCAATTTAACCCCGAACTGCACAGAACATTTTCTGCAGCCGAATGGAAAAAGTTTTCGCGCAAGCAGCAAGAGCGCATCTTACAGTTTTATCGCATTGCTTTTCGCTCGTTTACCGAAGTAAACTGGTGCGAAGCACTTGGCTGTGTGTTGGCAAACGATGAAGTAAAAGACGGCAAAAGCGAGCGTGGCGGCTACCCAGTGGAGCGCAGAAAAATGCGCCAGTGGAGTTTGCGCATTACAGAATATGCCGATAGATTGCTGGAAGGCTTGAACCGCATTGAATGGAGCGATAGCATTAAAGAACAACAACGAAACTGGATAGGCAAAAGCGAAGGTTGCCAGCTAAACTTTATGATGGAGTTGCTGCCACTTGACCTTACAGTGTTTACCACCCGTGTAGATACACTTTTTGGCGCTACATTTCTTGTAATTGCACCCGAACACGAAGCCATGGATGCCATTGTAACCGATGATCACCGCGCTGCAATTGATGAATATTTGGCGTATGTAAAAAGCCGTAGCGATATTGAACGCCAGCAAGAAAAAAAGATTACGGGCTGCTTTACGGGTGCTTATGCCATTCACCCTTTCACCAACGAAAAAGTACCCGTGTGGACAGCCGAATATGTACTTGCGGGCTACGGCACCGGAGCTATAATGGCAGTGCCTGCCGATGATGAACGCGACAGAAAGTTTGCCGAAAAATTCGGCTTGCCAATTATTGAAATTGTGGACAAAAGCATGTACCCCAACGCCACAATCGAAGATAAGTTAGGCAAGATGATAAACAGCGACTTCCTAAACAAAATGGAAGTAACAGATGCCATAGAAACCATGATTGAAAAGGTGGAAGAAATGGGCATTGGCAAACGAAAAGTAAACTACAAATTGCGCGATGCCAGCTTTAGCCGCCAGCGCTATTGGGGTGAGCCTTTTCCAATAAAATACGAAGTGCAAGGCGATGTGGACTCGCCATTTTTAGACGAAGAAACTGATGATGAAGCTGACATTCCGGTTGCATTATCTACACAAGAGTTGCCTTTAGAATTGCCAAAAGTAGATAGCTTTAAACCCACGGGCGATGGACGTTCGCCATTGGCAAACAATAGCGATTGGTTAGCAAAAAAATACGAAACCGATACCATGCCCGGCTATGCTGGCAGCAGTTGGTATTTTTTGCGCTATATGGATCCGCACAACAACAATGATTTTGCGGCAAAAGAGAAATTGGATTACTGGCAGCAGGTGGATTTATACGTTGGCGGAAGCGAACATGCCGTAGGGCATTTGCTGTATTCGCGTTTTTTTACAAAAGTGTTGTATGATTTAGGGCATCTGTGTTTTGACGAGCCATTTAAAAGAATGGTAAACCAAGGCATGATACAAGGCAGAAGTGCGTTTGTGTTTCAAAATGTAGAAGGCAAAAAATTCGTATCGCACCAAATTGCTAATGCACAGAATTTAAACGGGCGATACATACATTGCGACATCGCTTTGCTCGAAGATGACAAACTAAATATCGAAGCATTCAAAAAATGGCGACCCGAATACTCAAATTACACATTTGAAACTGAAAGTGATGGAAGTTTCTATGCTCAACGCGAAGTCGAAAAAATGTCGAAGTCGAAGTATAATGTTGTAAACCCCGATGATGTAATAGCAAAGTACGGAGCAGATACTTTCCGTTTGTTTGAAATGTTTTTAGGTCCGATAGAGTTGAGCAAACCTTGGGACGATAAAGGCATTAGCGGCTGCTACAACTTTTTGCGCAAATTCTGGCGATTGTTTTACGATAATGATGGAAAGTTTTTAGCTACAAACGAAACACCCACCAAAGAAGAATTAAAATCATTACATAAGTTATTGAAGAAGTTAGAATACGATATAGAGCAATTGGGCTTTAATACTTCGGTGGCAGCTTTTATGATTTGTGTAAATGAATTGACAGATTTAAAGTGCAGCAAAAAAGCTATTCTTCAAGAGGTGGTAATTGCACTTGCACCATTTGCACCATTTATTACCGAGGAACTGTATGCTGCATTGGGCAACACTACAAGTGTACACACAGCAACTTTTCCAGCATTCAACGAAAGCTATTTGGTAGAAAATTCATTTACCTATCCGGTAAGTGTAAATGGCAAATTGCGCGCTACCATAGAGTTGCCACTAAGCATGGAGCAAGCCGAAGTACAAGAAACTGTGCTTGCCATAGAGAATGTACAAAAATGGATGGAAGGTAAGCCTGTAAAGAAGTTCATCTTCGTTAAAGGTAAAATTGCAAATGTAGTGTGTTGATTGAGCAATCAATCGCATTGCTCACAAACATTGTGCTATTTCCAAAACCGAAGTAGCAGCAACTCGGCAGCCAAAAACAACAAAGCGGCAATTAAAAAGAATTTCCAAAGCAAGGTTGCTTTATCGAGCGATTGCACCGCAGCGCCAATGCTTGAAACTGTTGAGCTTACAACATTCACATTATCTTTCGATTCAAAAAACGTTGTCAATTCATCGGTTGAATTAAAGCGCATCACACTTTCGGTCCGGTTGTAATTTGCCGCTATTACAGCCACCGCGCTATCGCTGCCTTGCCGCACCACATTGTAAAATCCGGCATCGCGCACATCACTACCCAACACTAACACAGTTTGGCTACCCGAGTTGTACTGCTGCGGAATAAACTCGGTGTTACCATTTTTCATTCGCAGCACATTTTCTTTTCCGGCAAGGGTGTTTACCGGCAGCACCGTGCGATAGCCAATAGTGTGCAACTGAGCGGCCGAGCCGGCATTGAGCACTGCCATTTTATAAAGCATTGGCGCAAACAAAGCATTCACGGGCAGTTCGCTGTTTTGCTCATCGGCAGCCACAGCACTCACATATACACTCCCTGCTTTAAAACCATATCGCGCCACCAATGTATTTCCTTCGCGCGTTTGTAAAATATCTTCGCGCAATGGCGATAAAGTTTTGCTAAATAAAGCATACTTTTTTACAGCAGGCAGCCGCATATTTTCGGGCACCTTTTCAAACACATCTTTAAAAATATTTTGTTGAATATTGGGTTGTGCAGCTTCTGTGGCAACATCCGAAAAGGCTTCAATATTTTGCGCACCAAAGTTAGTGAACAATTTATTGTAAGTAGAAAGTTCGCTTTGATAAGCCGGAAACACAGCCAACGAACCACCCTCGGCTACATAAGTTGATAGCGCTGCAATCAAGCCCGAAGACAACTGACCCAGGTTGGCAACAGCAATAAAATTGTAAGCCTTAAATTGCTCAAAATTCAAATTGCTTTGCGACATCTGCTCTAACTGAAACTGAGGATTGCCAGCAAAAACCGCAGCCATAAAGCGATTGGGCGCACCATCTGTAATACTGAGAACATTCACCTTTTCAAGCACTTGAAAAGCAACAAAATAACTATCGTCAAAAGTTACTTCATTGTCAACTACACTAATTTCGGCAAGATTCCACCCTGCCCGCTCGTTGGTAAATTGAATGGTATCAAAAACCGAACCCTCGGCAGCCACATCAAACTCCGAAATTGCTTTAGATTGCCCATTCAACTTCATTGTTAAGCGACCACCTTCCACAGCATCATCGCTACTATTTTTGATGCGCACTATTAAAGTATTGCTTTGGTTCACCAATTGTATTGGTTCATAAAACCAACAAGAATCAATGAATAAATTGGCTGTGTTATTAGCAGAAAATGGCAATAAATTAAAACGTACACTCGTATCGGGCAAAAAGTGTTGTTCCATTCCCTTTTGAAAATCCGAAAGCAGATATGCTGTTTTTACTGTGCCACTTTCGGTGGCCAAAATTTCGCTTTGGCGCTTGCCCACTTCATCTACACTTCTCGGAGCTGACGAGAAATTCACTTCATCTACCGCAGCCAGCAATTCTTCTTTGCTAACCAACCGTTGTTGGCTGCCGGTAAAATCATTTGTAATCAATTGAAAGCGATCGTCATCATTATAACTTTTAGTAATACCCGCGGCCGTTTGTTTGGCTTTATCCAAAAGCGAAAATCCTTCATCTACTCTTTTCATAGAAAAAGAATTATCAATGTATATACTTACAAAACTTTTACCGGTGGCAGCTTGCTGAGCACGCTTTGGAATAAAAGGTTGAGCAAATGCAAATACCAAACAAGCCACTGCAAGCACGCGAGCCGCAAGTATCAAAAGATGCTTGAGCTTATTGCGCGAAGAACTTTCCTGCTGCACCTGTTTCAAAAAATTTACATTGCTGAAGTAAACAGTTTTATAGCGCCTGAATTGAAACAAGTGAATAATCACCGGAATTGCAATTGCCGCTAAAGCCCACAAGAAAGATGGATAGATGAATTGCATATTACTTTAAAAAACGGAAGTCGCCAGTTAAGCGACTTCCGACACTACTCGTCTGGGTGACTGGACTTGAACCAGCGACCTCTTGCACCCCATGCAAGTACGCTACCAAACTGCGCCACACCCAGAAAAAAAATGTGGTAATCGAAAGCAGCTGAGATGTAAAAATCTCAGCTGCTCAAAATTTTTGCAGTTGAAAGAACACTATGCATGCCGAGGGGAGTTCCACCCAAAAGAGCGGGGCGAATTTATCAAAATATCATTCATGCTATATTGCTTAACATCATTTCAATGAAAATGACACACATTCATAGCCTTTCGCGCCTCTTCATTTTTATATTAGGTTTGTTGCATGAAGTTACATCGCATATTGGTAGAAGCCGTTGCAAAAAGTTTAGATAGAATTTTTACCGAAAAAAAATATGCCGATGATGTGGTTGAAAACATCATTGCTTCCGACAAGCGTTGGGGCGCTCGCGACCGAAATTTTATTGCCGAAAGCATCTACGACATTGTACGCAACCATAAACTTTACGCACATTGCGCACAAAGCACCGATGCATTGAAAGTGATAGAAGCACGTTTTATCATTATGCAAATTGCTATACCTGCTTGGGATAATTTTGGTTCATTAGATAGCAACACAGCACAAAGCTTATACAAAACAGCACAACAACAACGTGTGTTGAAATATTCCATTCCCGATTGGTTAGATGCCGCTGGCGAAGCGCAAATGGGTACCGAACTTTGGGAAAAAGAAATGGCAGCCATGCACACTCCGGCAAAAGTTTGTTTGCGTGTAAACACATTAAAAACAACACTTGCCAATGCAAAAAACCAACTGAAAAACGATGGAATAGAAACCGTAGAAGAAGGCGAAGCATTGATAATGGAAGGTCGCAAAAATATTCTGCACACCACGGCTTACAAAAGTGGCTGGGTAGAAGTGCAAGATGCAAACTCGCAATCTGTGGCAAAAGTGCTAAACCCACAACCAGGTGAATTTGTAATAGATGCTTGTGCCGGAGCAGGTGGCAAAACATTGCAATTGGCAGCTTTGATGAAAAACAAGGGCAACATTTATGCTTTAGATGTTTACGACAAAAAGTTGATTGAACTGCAAAAACGCGCACATCGTGCCGGTGCAAAAATTATAAAATGCGCTTTGGTAGATTTTACGGCACAAAATTTTTTGTTTGAAAAAGCAGATAAATTATTGTTGGATGTACCATGTACAGGGCTTGGCGTATTGCGCAGAAACCCCGACACCAAATGGAAGCTTACGGCTTCCATCTTGCAAGACAACATCAACCTGCAATGGGAAATACTATCGAGCTACCACAGCATGTTAAAGAAAGGAGGCGAATTGCTATACACTACTTGCAGTATTTTACCATGCGAAAATCAACAACAAGTTCAAAGATTTTTAGCTGAACAAAATGGCAAATTCACGCTTGTAAACGAATACATTCTCTCTCCATCTCAAACCGGATTTGATGGATTTTATATGGCATTATTGAAGAAAGGATAATGAAAAATATACGGATTTACAGATTGATAGATTTACAAATTGATGTCATGGTGAGCGAAACAAAGCCTACTCCCACTTCCCAATACTTATCTCTCATTTCTCGTCTTACAGCTAAGTATTTTCTACAAATTATCCTTTTCCCTTGCACACTTTTTGCGCAAGATTCGCTGCCCGGCATGAGCTACAAGCAACTTATCCGCCAGGGCAACAAAGACTTTAAGCAAGCCTATTATTACGATGCCATCAGCTATTACAACGAAGCATTAAAACGCGACACCGGTACATTGGAAGTATTGCAAAACCTCGGCATGGCCAACTATCGCATCCGCGATTACAAACAAGCATTGAATTGGTTTTCGCAGGCTGCGGCTAAAGATGAAGGCTGCCTCACAACATCGCTTTACTATAAAGGTGTAATGCAAAAAATAGCAGGCGATTACAAGCAAGCATTAGAAAGTTTCAATCGCTTTGCCGCAAGCTACAAAGGCAAAGACAATCTTGTAAAAGGATTTGTGCCCAGCGACATTTTGGGCTGCTACGATATAAAAACTATTGAAGATACTTTTGTTGTAAAGCACCTTCCTCCAAACATCAACTCGGGTTATAGCGATTTATCGCCAGCGGTGCTGCAAAAGCGGTTATTTTTCGCATCTATTTACTCCGACACTTTGGTTTATGCCAAACCCGACACCGGCTATCAGCAACCAAACATGCAGTTGTATGCTTCAAAAATGGAAGACAGCGTTTTTAGCGACCCCGAGCTTTTTACCGATTTGGATTTGGCCGATAAAAACCTTACCAATGTTTCATTTAGTAATGATGGCAGGCAAATTTTCTTTACATTATGTGTAGGAGAATTACAACAAAACAACTGCGCAATTTGGAGCGCGTTTTACGAAGAAGGTGCTTGGCAAAACACCCGCGAAGTGAGCGAAAAAATAAACTATCCATTGCACGCAACTACGCATCCTCACTTGGTTCAAAATGCCGATGGCAGCGAATTGTTATGGTTCTCCTCCAACCAACCCGGTGGTTTGGGCGGTTTTGATATTTGGTTTAGTGTGCGCGAGCCAGGCGGCAAATTTCAGAAGCCTGTAAACGCAGGAAAAGTAATCAATACCTCACGCGATGAAATCACTCCATTTTTTGATGATAATGCTTCAACACTTTATTTCAGTTCATCGGGTTTGGTGGGCAGGGGTGGTTTAGATGTTTTTTACTCAAAGTTTAAAGATGGGAAATTCGCCTTGCCAAAAACTTTACCCGAACCATTAAACTCAAGTTATGACGAGTCTTTTTACCGTTTAACCGAAAGACAAAAAGGCTTTTTTGTTTCTAACCGCCCGGGTGTTTTTTCGGTAAAAGGCGAAACCTGCTGCGATGATATTTTTAGCTTCTCCATAAAAAAATCTATTCGTCCGTGGCTCAAACTTTCTGCTTTTGATAGCACCGGAAACAACATACCTTTTGTGCGGTTTGAGATAAAAGATGAAAACGGGAAAACTCTCGAAGACAAAGAAAAATCACTGTTGTTTTATCAACTCCCCGCAAATGGAAAATATTTTTTAAACGCCACTAAACAAGACTTTTTCAGCACACAAAAAGAAATTGTAATCGACTCGTACAATTCAACCGATACTAACGAGATAGCATTGATGATGACAGCCGTAGAAGTGAATAAAATTTACCGAATGAATGAAATTTACTTCAGTTACAACAGTACCGAACTCAATTACGAAACCAAAGAATCGCTGGATACGCTTGCCAATTTGTTGCAGCAAAACCCTAAGTTAAAAATCGAAATAGGTTCGCATACCGATGCGCGGGGCGATGATGATTTTAATATGACGCTTTCGCAACAACGGGCAGAAAGTGTAGTTGCCTATCTGTCGCAAAAGGGTATTGCAACTGCCAGACTTACAGCAAAAGGCTATGGCGAAACATTATTGCTGCAAGATTGCTCCACCGATGCCGATTGCGGAATCTACGATTGCGATTGCCACAAGCTGAACAGAAGAACAGAGTTTAAGATAGTGGAATAGCCAACCTCAACAAAAAAACAGCGAAAGTTTACTGTTTCGTTTTTCACGCAAATCTACTCCTTTCACACTGTTGATTATTTTCCTTCGCTCATAGATTGTTTTCGCCTACATTCGCCCTCCGAAATGTCGAAATCATTCCAATCTCAACCTGCTGTTTTGCTGCTGCAAGACGGCACTTTTTTCTACGGAAAAGCACTTGGCAAAATCGGAACCACTACCGGTGAAATCTGCTTCAATACAGGCATGACCGGCTATCAGGAAATTTTTACCGACCCCTCCTATTTTGGTCAGGTAGTTGTAATGACAAACGACCACATCGGAAATTACGGTGTTCATCAAAATGAAATTGAATCAGCCTCGGTGAAAATTTCGGGCATGATTTGCCGCAATTTCACTGCCAATAATTTTTCCCGCCTGCCTGCCGAAAATTCTTTGCAGCAATATTTCGAAAACAATCAAGTTGTTGGAATTTCTGATGTAGATACACGCGCTTTGGTAGTGCACATCCGCAAATCGGGCGCCATGAACTGCATTATCAGCAGCGAAGTTTTAGACATAAATGAACTGAAACAAAAATTGGCTGCCGTACCAGATATGAATGGGCTGGACTTAGCCAAAGAGGTTTCAACCAAAGAGGTGTATTACGCAGGCGATGAAAATGCTGCGCTGAAAGTTGCTGTGCTGGACTGCGGCATCAAGCAAAACATCCTACGCTGCTTAAACGAAAGAGGTGTTTACACCAAAGTTTTCCCTGCTCAAACTCCAGCCTCGGAGTTATTGGCATGGAGCCCCAACGGAGTATTTATTTCTAACGGGCCCGGAGACCCCGCTTCTATGCCTTATGCCATTCAAACCGTTAAAGAAGTTCAGCAAGCAGGCAAGCCACTTTTTGGCATTTGTTTAGGGCATCAATTGTTAGCATTAGCAAATGATATTCCAACATTCAAAATGCACCACGGGCATCGCGGCATCAATCATCCGGTAAAAAATTTAATAACCGGCTTGAGCGAAATCACTTCACAAAATCATGGTTTTGAAGTAAGCCGCGCAGCCATAGAAAAAAGCGAAACGGTAGAGATTACTCATGTTAATTTAAACGATGAAACCATCGAAGGTATTCGCATTAAAGGCAAAAAAGCATTTAGTGTGCAATATCACCCCGAAAGTTCACCGGGACCACACGATTCAAGGTACTTGTTCGATGAATTCATAGCAATGATGCAATAATTGCCACTACCAATTACACCCATTTGTAACACAAGCATTAAAATAAAAAATCAATAAATAATAATTCAATGAGTCAGATAGCAGCAGTTCACGCACGTCAGATTTTAGATTCAAGAGGCAACCCAACGGTTGAAGCAGATGTAATTACAACCACCGGCACACTTGGCAGAGCAGCCGTACCAAGCGGTGCATCTACCGGCAAACACGAAGCGGTCGAGCTTCGCGATGGCAAGAAAAATGTGTATCTTGGAAAAGGGGTTCTGAAAGCTGTTGAACACATCAACAAAACTATTGCAGAAGAGTTGCAAGGTATAAATGTGTTTGAGCAGAATGTAATTGACAAATTGATGTTGCTCTTAGATAATACTGACAACAAAAGCAAGTTAGGCGCTAATGCTATTCTTGCAGTGAGCATGGCAGCAGCCAGAGCCGCAGCCGATGAAATAGGCATTCCGCTTTACCGCTACATTGGTGGTGTAAATGCAAACACACTCCCCATTCCGTTAATGAACATTTTGAATGGTGGCGCACATGCCGATAATAAAATAGACTTTCAGGAGTTTATGGTAGTACCCGTTGGTGCCGATACTTTTGGCGAAGCATTGCGTATGGGAGTTGAAATTTTCCATAGCCTTAAAACGGTATTGAAAAAGAAAGGATATAGCACCAACGTAGGCGATGAGGGCGGCTTTGCGCCCGATATTGCCAGCAATGAAGCTGCTATTGAAATAGTGTTAATGGCCATTGAAGCAGCAGGATACAAACCAGGGCAAAATGTATTTATTGCAATGGACGCTGCCACTACAGAGTTTTATGACGAAAAATCGAAACTCTATCACTTTAAAAAGAGCAGCGGTAAAAAACTAAGCAGCGAAGAACTGGTAAGCTATTGGGCATCGTGGGTAAAAAAATACCCAATTATATCCATCGAAGACGGCATGGCCGAAGACGACTGGAAAGGATGGGAAGCACTTACCAAAAAGGTGGGCGAAAAAGTACAATTGGTGGGCGATGATTTGTTTGTTACCAACGTAAAACGTCTGCAACAAGGCATTGATAAAAACATTGCCAACTCTATTTTGGTAAAGGTGAACCAAATAGGCACGCTTACCGAAACTATTAATACCGTAAACCTTGCCACGCGCAATAGTTACACATCTATCATCAGCCACCGCAGTGGCGAAACCGAAGACACTACAATTGCCGACCTTGCTGTGGCATTGAATGCAGGCCAAATCAAAACAGGCTCGGCTTCGCGCACCGATAGAATTGCTAAGTACAATCAATTGTTGCGTATTGAAGAAGAGCTTGGACCATTGGCTTACTACCCTGGCAAAGACTTTAAGTTTTTGAAATAAACTGCCGTATTCGCAGCTTATTTTTGCCTACTGTTAGGAAATATGCCGAAAACTTGTAATTTCGCAACCCATTTTTAAACCAAAAAAGCAGAGAAACATGCTTAATCAGTACGAAACAACATTTATCCTCACGCCAGTGTTATCGGAAGATGACGCCAAAAAAGCAGTTAGTGCATACACTGATTTGCTTAAGTCCGCAGGTGCTGAGTTGGTGCACGAAGAGCACTGGGGTTTGCGCAACTTGCGTTACCCAATCAACAAAAAAACTACCGGTATTTACCACTTGGTAGAATTCAAAGCGCCAGCTGATGCAATCAAACTTTTAGAGATTGCTTTCAGACGTGATGAAAACATTTTCCGCTATTTAACTGTAAGGTTGGATAAGTACTCTATCAAGTACAACGAAGACAAACGCGCAGGCAAAATCGGAAGAAAAAACAACGAAACAGCAGTTGCTAACGAAAAAAAGGAGGCATAAGTCATGGCAGTAGCTAACGAACAAATCAAATTTTTAACCGCAACAAAAATCGGTTTAATAAAAAAGAAGTATTGCCGTTTCAAAAAAAGCGGAATCCGTTATATTGATTATAAAGACCCTGAGTATCTTTTGAAATTCATCAACGAACAAGGCAAAATTGTTCCTCGCAGAGTTTCGGGTAACTCATTAAAATTTCAACGTAAAGTTGCAGTTGCTATCAAACGTGCACGCCACTTGGCTTTATTGCCTTACGTTGCCGATTTGTTGAAATAATCATTAACCAAAAAATTGAGTAGCAATGAATGTTATACTATTAAAAAACGTTGAAAAATTAGGCTATGCCGATGACGTTGTAAACGTTAAGAATGGCTTTGCCTTGAATTACTTAATTCCACAAGGTTATGCAGTTGTAAAAAGCGAAACAAACCTTAAAGAATTAAATAACCGCTTAAAAGTACGCGAGAAAAAAGAAGCTAAATTGTTAGAGCGCTTGCAAGAAATAACTGCACGCTTGCAAGAATCTACTTTGAAAATTGGTGCTAAAGTTGGCTCTACCGATAAAATTTTCGGCTCTGTTACTTCTTACCATGTTGCCGAAGCTATTCGCACAGCAGCAAGTGTGGAAGTTGACCGCAGAAAAATTACAATTGTAGAAGGCGAAGTAAAAGTACTTGGCAACTACACTGCAGAAGTTACCATTGGTAAAGACCATAAAGTAACTGTGAAATTTGAAGTTGTAGCTGAATAATTTCACACCATTTACCAAATCATTTCAATGCCTTTCCGTTTTTTCGGAAAGGCATTTTAGTGTAAAAATTGTTTAACCTTTTGTTTGAGATTAAACAATTGCATAATAAAAAACCCATTGAACAACATTTACAATAGCAATACAACTATACATTATCTCATGCCGAGCAATGTACTTGTGCGCATTATTTTGTTGTTTGTTATTTGTTTTTCTATGTCTGTTTTTTCTGCAAAGGCTCAAATAGATTTCACCTTTCAAGAAGGCACATTTTTGATAAAAGGAAGGGTATCTGATTTGCAATCGCATCAGGGAATTTCAAAAGCAAACATTGTAATTTTGAACAGACGCACTGGCGCAACTGCCGATGCCGATGGCAATTTCAAAATTTATGTTTTTCCAACAGATACATTAAAATTCACTTCCATCAATTACATCTCAAAAGAGTTTCCGGTAAGTGCTATCGAAAAAGACTCACAGTACAACGTAAACGTAGAATTGATGCGCGACTTTATTAAATTAAAAGATGTGGTAATTTATCCCTTTGGCAATTTAGATGAATTCAAACAAGCATTTATGGAAGCCAAAGATGTAAACAAAGTGGTGCTGCCGGGTATAGCACCACCCAAATACAGCTCTAAAATTCCAAAGGCGAAATTTTCTAATCCAATTTCTTTTATCTACGATAGGGCTAAGAAGAAACGGGCAGCCGACCCCGATTTTAGACCTTGATAAATTTTCAAAAAATGCAACAATGATTTTGTTTAGAATAATTCCAAATAGCATATTCGTTGCCTAAATAAAAAAAATGGCAGAAAAAAACTTTGTTGCAATCAACTACATTACATGCTCTTCCGAATACACACAAAGATTTGAAGAACTGTTTGGCAGCCGCGCCCGTGCCATTGATACCATGCCGGGGTTTGTGGATATGATGGTGCTGAAAGCAGCAAAGCCGGGAGAGCCCTATTTAATTGTGAGCCATTGGGAAAGCGAAGAGGCATTTAAGGCGTGGACAAATTCTCCTGAATTTATTGAAGGACATAAACGAGGATTTGAAGATATTCGCAAAGCAAAAGAGGAAGGAAAACCCGCTCCGATGCACAGCGATTTCAAAACATATAACGTGCTTACACGCTAATGATTACGATGGAAAAAACAGGAGAAAAGGTAGATGCAAAAAAAATAGGCTGGCTTAAGAAATTAGGCTTTGCAGGCTTCCTTTTCTTTCTGATAAAAGGAATTCTGTGGTTGGTATTGTTTGCAGCGGTAGCCTTTGGTTTGGCCGATGAAACTACTGTGCAAAAACTCAAAGATTTAATACCATTCTAATGTATTGAAAAATCAGTTTTGTTACCTGCACATTCCACCGCAAACACTCAACACTTGCCCGCTTACATAAGTAGATAAATTGCTTGCTAAAAAGAGTGCCGCGTCAGCCACTTCCTGTGCATTTCCCATTCTGCCAAAAGGCACCTGCTTTAATAAAACAGCTTTGGTTTCATCGTTCAAAACGTGTGTCATATCTGTTTCGATAAAACCGGGCGATATGGCATTGCAACGAATGCTGCGCGAACCAAACTCATCTGCAATACTTTTAGTAAAACCAATGATGCCGGCTTTAGATGCCGCATAATTGGTTTGACCTGCCTGACCCTTTATACCAACTATAGAGGTAAGGTTGATGATTGAACCTTGCTTGGCACGCAACATGAATCTTGAAACGTGTTTAGTTAAATTGAAAACACTTTTGAGGTTTGCTTGAATTACTTCATCAAATTGTTGTTCGCTCATGCGCAGCAGCAAGTTATCGCGTGTAATGCCAGCGTTGTTTACAAGCACATCAATTTTACCAAATTCCTTCGCTACTTCTTCAACTAGTAAGTTCGATGCTTCAAAACTTCCAGCATCAGATTTATAGGCTTTCACCTTCACCCCGTCTTTGCTTAATAGTTGTTCAATTTCTTTTGCCCGCGCATCGGAACTTACATAAGTGAATGCAACATTTGCCCCTTGTGCTGCGAATGTTTCAACAATTGCATAGCCGATACCGCGCGTTCCGCCTGTTACAAGCGCAACTTTTCCATCTAATAATTTACTCATAACTGATTGCGAAGAAAATATTTTCGTTTGATAATTAGACTTCTTGCTTAACTCAATAGTTGATTACAATTTTCGGCAACTTTATACAAATGCAATTGCACTGAAATGCTGAAAAGAAAATTGGCGCTTACTTTTTGCTTTCAAATTTTTTCTCCAGTTCATCTAAACTAAACGATACAATTGTTTGCCTTCCATTAGGTGCAATGTAAGGATAATCGCAAGCAAACAATTCGTCAATCAATGCTTTCATTTCATCTACCGCTAAAATTTTTCCGGATTTGATAGAGGAGCTAACAGCCAATGCCTGAGCCAGTTTTTCGCGTTTTGAAAGCTTAGAAATATGTAGCTGACTTTTATATTGCTCAAGCAATTCCTCCAACACTAATCTTTCGTTTCCATTATTAATATCGGCCGGAAAAGAATGAATCACAAAAGCGTTGTTACCAAATTCCTGCACCTCGAAACCAAGGTTATTAATATCGGGTAAAATTTCGGTAAGCAACTGCGCATCGGCAGCCGGAAATGTAATAGTTTGTGGAAACAACTGCCGCTGGCTGGTACTGCGATTATTTTTCAAAAGCCGCAAGTACTTTTCGTACAGCACTCGCTCGTGTGCAGCTTGCTGGTCGATAAGAATTATGCCACTTTTTATTTGCGAAACAATGTAGCGTTTATGAAACTGGTGAGGCTGTACAATAGTTTTATCGGCTGTGTGCGAAGATCGAAAAGTGAGTTCGGAATTATTGGTTTGTGGTGGAGTATTGCTAAGTGCATCAACGGGAGGCGCAACAATATCTTCGGCATCGGTATTTACTGTATTCAAATCGTTTCCAATTTCTAACCCTTGTGTAAGCTGTTGCCAATTAGAGGCTTCGCGCTTACCTTGGAATGGTTGAAAGTTGGATGGCGGAGCAAACTTTTTGGCTTCGCGATTGATAGTTGGTTGCTGATTGATGAACGTACTACCGGTAAAATTGTTGTTGGTAAATGCACCTCCGGCATCTAAATGTTGCTCTTGATTAAAGTCTAACGAAGGCGAAACACTGTAAGCACCAAGTGCGTGTTTTGCTCCAAGGTTCACAAAAGTGTAAACCAATTTTTCGTCCTCAAACTTCACTTCATACTTTTGCGGATGTACGTTTATATCTATTCGCGAAGGCTCAATTTCCATAAACAGGATATAAAAAGGATAGCTATCCTTACCTATCATATCGCTGTATGCCTGTGTTACAGCGTGGTTTAGGTAAGCCGACTTAATGAAACGATTGTTTACAAACAGATACTGCTCGCCTCGCGTTTTTTTTGCAAACTGAGGCTTACCAATAAAACCGATAACACTTAATGAATATGATTTTTCTTCGAGCGGCACAATTTTTTGTGCATAATCATCGCCAAAAAACTGAACAATACGTTGTTTAAGATTACCGCTTTTTAAGTTCTGCAATTCATAATCGTTGTGGTGAAATCGAAATGCAACTTTAGGATGCGCCAACGCTATTCGTGTAAACTCTTCAATAATATTTTTTAACTCTACATTATCGCTTTTCAAAAAATTACGCCTGGCGGGCACATTAAAAAAAAGATTTTTTACAGCAATGGATGTGCCACTTTGTGTTTGGCATACTTCCTGCCGGGTAATTTTAGAGCCTTCCACTTCTATCAACACTCCGGTAGTTTCATCATGCTGCTTTGTGCGCATTTCTACCTGTGCAATGGCAGCTACCGAAGCCAATGCCTCGCCACGAAAACCCATGGTGCGAATGTTGAACAAATCATCGGAGTTGGCGATTTTAGAAGTAGCGTGCTTTTCAAAACTCATTCGTGCATCGGTTTCGCTCATACCGCAGCCATTGTCAATAATTTGAATAAGCGACTTGCCAGCTTGTTTCACAATCAATTGAATATTGGTAGCTCCGGCATCAATGGAGTTTTCCATCAACTCTTTTACAACCGAAGCTGGTCTTTGTATTACTTCGCCCGCAGCTATTTGGTTGGCTATGGCATCGGGCAACAATCTTATTATATCAGGCACAGGTCAAAAGTATTGCTTTATAAATGAGTAAAGAATATTTTTTGAAGCATAGAAAGAAAGCAAACCATTATCGTTGGTATGGAAAGGCATTCATTTCTTCAAGCGTTACAACAGGCGGCACTGCTTGTTGCAAATTTCTTTCGCCTTTCGGCTTCAACATAGCGTTTGCCAGTTCATCAAATTTAGTTTGCAAAGCTGCTAAACTCCATTGCCCAAAAACGGTGTGCCCGCCTTCGTACATTTGTGCCTGATACTCTTCGTTGGTGGTGATGTAGCCCGAAAAACCATTGGCATAAGGCGCAAGAATTACACGGCTTACGCCACGTTGTTTTAAACGCGCTTCTAATGAATTACGTAATCGCTTGCCACTTACAGTAGTAATTTCGAAAGGAAATGCGGCAATTGCTACTTCGCCAATAATTGAAATTTGTAATGGTAGAATCCTGGGCGTATAACAGGCCTTATCTTTTTTGCTACCTACATTTTTGTAATAGCGTTTCATTGCTGCAATGCTTCCATCTACAAAACCAGGAATCAACATTTTTGTAAGGTCTTTATCGCCCATCATGATGCCTTCGTTGGTTTCAAAGAGTATGTTTTTGGGCTCTTGTGTTTTATACTTCAACACTGTTGCTGCATTGCCTGCCGCTTGTGCAATATCTTTTTGCTTAATTTTATTGGTAAGCCACTTTGCAAGTGGAACAATTACCGGTGGCATTCCCGGCCCATCCATTAGCGCTCCGGCAAAAAAAGAAACGCCCATGCAAGCTGGCGAAGTAAAAGCATCTACTTTGCCATTAGCATATTCGGGCTTGCAATGGATATTTGTAAAATCAACCCACAGCAACTCTGAGTCTATATTTTCTAAAAGAGTAGTATTGTTCTGCTTAGTTATTTCTAATGCTTTTTCAAACTGCAATTTGCCGTTATATTCGGCACTTTTGTAGTCATCGTCAAACTTGCCATACCAATATCCGCGCTGCCATTTCAACACATTTTTTTTGTAGCGAAAGCGAGGCGAAACATCACCACAATTACCTTGCGCAAAAGCGCCAACGTAATTTTCTACACCATTTTCTTTGAAGTGATTTTCTAAAAACTTTGCCGCATACCCTTTGTTATCGGCATTCACTTTGCGCAAATCGTTGGAAAGGCTGGTGGTATGCACTGCAAACCAGTTTACACTGCCAATGGCATTGCCACTTTCACTTTCAAAACTCAACATCGTCATTTCGCGATTAACACCAAGATGAAGTTCGTTGGCTTCAATCTTTTTGGGAATATCAGGATTGAGGTTATAGGCCACTCGCGAACGCTGAAACGAAACTTCTTTATCTAAAGCAAACTCGCTGCTGCCAACCTTCACCTTGCCTGCTTGTTTATTGGCTTCAGCTTTTACAATTGATTCAACTATAGCATTCACAACTATGTTATAGATGTATTCTGAAAAACCCGGAGTTGGAAAATTGTATAACGGGTAAAACGAATACCCACCCGGTGCGCTATGCGTGTGTTGGGCTGTAAGTATCAGGTTGTTTTCTGAGTAGGCAAATTGCGGATAATCGGCTTGTAACTTTTTTAAAACCCCTTGTTGAATAGAGAGGGTGATAAAACCCAACTCTGCATTTACAAACCCAATTTTACTTTGCCCATTATCTATTACAAAAGTGCGCATATACAAGGTTGCAGCTTCCTGCATGGTATGAAAATACATGCCATATCCTAACATGGCCGCACCTTTTACGAAAGGTGAAAACCCAACAATAGACGAGCCGATTTGCAACATAAATTACTTTGTAAATAAATTGATTTGGAAGGTGTACAAACTTAAAAATTGTGATTACAATTATTATAAGATTACATGCCTAAATTTTTGTTGTCGGTTCAGGAATCGAACACTGCTTTTGGATGGGACTATAGAAAAATCAGTTCTATTGCTTCTTGTGCGGCTGCAAAATACTATCAGTACTTATTGAGTAAATGTGGTTATGGAATAAGGCATTGTATTTGTTGCTTCAGCTCCGGCAAAACAGTTTTGCTAAACCATTCGTTTTTAGATTGCCAAATATTGTTTCGGGGCGAAGGATGCGGCAGAGGGAAGTATTTTGGCAGGTAATTTTTAAAATTATGAACAGTCTCTGTCAAAGTAGATGCGGCATTACTACTCAGATAATAGTCTTGCGCATATTTTCCTATAAGTAAAATGAGTTTTACATCCGGCATTGATGCTAAAAGCTTATTGTGCCACAAAGGAGCACATTCGGGTCGTGGTGGTAAATCGCCATTTTTACCTGCACCGGGAAAACAAAATCCCATAGGCATTAAAGCAATCAAGCTGGGATTGTAAAAAATTGACTTGTCAATACCCAACCAATTACGAAGGTTGTCGCCACTTTTATCGTTCCACAGAATGCCTGTGCTGTGTGCTATGCGGCCCGGTGCCTGCCCAACAATAACAATTTTACTGTTGGTGGTTGCAGCAACAATGGGATTGACACCATCTTTCAACTGCTTCTCACATACTCTACAATTTTTAATTTGCTTTAATAGTCTGTCCATTTTTGTATCATTTTACAATACTGGATACGGTTCGTGAACGTGGCTATTGGGTGAGCTTTTATCTAATTTCAAATGTAAGTAAAAAAGTACTACAGTTCGAGTAAACTCCACCAATTCCTGATTTGGAAAACATTTGTTAGCGGCAACTCGTTTATACTACAATCGTTCTAAAGGTCAGGTTTATTCTCGGTGTGGTTACTTTTTTAGTCGGGGGAAGCCGGTGCAGCCAATGGGTCTGTGTAGCATCTTTCATTACTAATAAACTTCCATGTTCTAAAATCATTTCCACTTTCTCATTGGATCGCTTGTGCTTAAAGGCAAACTTTCGTTCTGCTCCAAAACTCATTGAACCAATTGCTCCGTCTTTTTTCAAATCAGTTTCTCCGTCACTGTGCCAGGCCATTCCTTCCTCCCCGTTGTGATACAAATTGAGCAAGCAAGAATTAAAAGTTTCGCCTGTTTCTTTTTCTATCAAAGTCTTTAACTCCAACAATTCTTTTGTCCAGGGCAACGCATATTTTGTTGTGTTGGAATAAGTGTATTCAAAAGGCTTTTCGCCATACCAGGCTACTTTGCGTTTGGTGATGATTTTCTTTCCGAAAATTACCGCTTCATCATTTCGCCATTCAATTGTTTCCAATAAACTGTTTAGATAAACATCAGCATCTTTTTTATTGAGCAACTTGCCGTAATAGTTTACCGTTCCGTCTTGAGGCAACCAATTCTTTGTTTTGTCTATTTCAAAATTAAATAAGTCCATATTTGTTAGTGGTTAGTTGTAAGTTGTTAGTTATATGGACAAGACATTATCCACTAATCACTAATCACTCTCCACTAATCACTATCCCCTATTTACTTTCAACTGATTTTATTAATCCATAAATTATTTTTGAAACTTCATTCACATCTGAGATAAGTTGGTTGGCTTTGTTTTTATCAATAAATGATAATCTTTCAGCGAGGTATAACATTGATTTTACTTCACTTGCCGAGCCCGTTGAAATATATAAAAATCGTTTAAATTCTCTTGGGCTATGTCTATCAAAACCTTCGGCAATGTTATTTGATATCGAAATGACTGCTCTGCATATTTGATCCTTAAAACCCCAATCTTTCAGGTCTTTGAAAGTCCCATAAATTTCTAAGGCTAAGTCCTGTGATTTTTTCCAGGCAATTAAATCTTCAAATTTTACTATTGGCATAAGTTTAGTTTTTTTAGTTACAAGTTACAAGTTGTTAGTGATTAGTTGCTAGTACTAACAACTAATCACTAACCACTATCCACTATCTACTAACCACTACCCACTTTCGCTCCTTCCCAACCTATAATGGCTGTTTTTCGTGTATTGCCCCACATATAGCCACCAAAATTTCCGGTGGATTGAATTACCCGATGACATGGAATAAGAAATGCAACCGGATTGCTTCCGATGGCTGTGCCTACGGCTCTTGAAGCATTGGCATTGCCTATTTGTTCTGCAATATTACCGTAAGTGGAAAGCTGCCCCATCGGAATTTTTAGAAGTGTTTCCCAAACTTTTAGTTGAAAGTCTGTTCCTTTTAAATGCAGTTTTATTTCGGGCAGTTTGCTCCAGTCATGCTGAAAAATAAATAAAGCATTTTGTTGTAGCAGGTCTAATTTTCTTTGAAATACTGCATTCGGAAATTTTGTTTTAAGGTTGTTTAACGCTTTTACTTCATCATCTTCAAAAGCCATATAACAAACGCCTTTTAAGGTAGATGCTACAATTAGATTTCCAAACGGGCTTTCTGCAAAACTGAAATTGATGTGTAAATTTTTGCCACCGTTTTTATATTCGGCAGGTGTCATTCCTTCGATATTAATAAATAAATCGTGCAAACGGCTTGTGCTTGAAAATCCTGTTTCAAAAGCTGTGTCAAACAAAGTTGCCTGCTCTTGTTTCAAAATATTCTTTGCATGTTCAACACTTATATACTGCAAAAACTTTTTGGGACTTGTACCTGCCCATTCTGTAAATAGCTGTTGAAAATGTGCCGGGCTTAAATGTACCTGCTCCGCAACGGCATCCAAATTAGGTTGTTGTTTGAAGTTGTTTTTTATATACTCAATTGCTTCGGCAATACGGTGATAGTTGATTTGTTCCTGCGTTTCCATTTCTATAAATTTTATAATGCAAATATCCGAATGGTTTTGCTGTTATAAAATCCGAAACATGCGGAATGTTGGCTTTCAATTGAATGATGTGTGTTGTTTGGTTAGATTTTTTTGCCAACCGTTTGTAGCTTTTAGAAATCTATGTAAAAATAATACTCTGAACTATATTAACTTGAGCCCATAACTATAAAATGATGTGTGTGCGACCAATAGAATATCGAAGCTTTTCATCAACACCAACAGTTTTTGCATAAGTGCTCCATCTTGAAAGTACAGATGATATTTTATCAATTATAGCCTCCGCATTTTTTATGTTCATGCTTTTGCCAACAGTAAGCAAGTCTTTGCGTTCAATGTTTTTTCTTTTACCGTTAATACTTAGCGCATGTTGACTTACCCAATCACTCCCCGGCCTGTATGCATGACATACATCATACGCAGGGGACAAATTCCAATCACCTGCTTTATTCATTACAAAGGCAAAGTTTTTTGTATGGTCATCGCAGTTCTTAGACATTACATTGAAAACCATTCTTCGGAAAAGCTCTTGAGCTTCCGGATAGCTTAAACCAAGCATACGCATAGTTTCGAATAGTTCTTCGTAGCTATACATATTTACTTCGCTAAAATCATAATGTCTCATAGCGCAAAACGTTTGAACATGAATCTTCTCATTACCGAGTTTTCTATCAAATCGTTTTGTCATGAAGTGCGCTCTTCCATTTTCTTCCAGTAATCGGCTCTCCATCATTTGTATCCCTGCATCAATAGCCATATCGTAGTATGCCTTTTCTACTCGGCCATATCCCGTGGACGCACCAAATTGCGAGTCGGATACTCCATCGAGTTTTATTAGCCAATGTTCAAATCCTTTTGGTGCATTCGCTTGTCCGCTCCTTACTTCCCTTGTTTTTTCGTTGTATGCTATCAACGCTTTTGCCCTTGCTCCGCCAGCAGAAGAACCAATCTTCAAAATTTCAAATAGCGCTTTTTCTTCGGCTCCAGATAAACTAGTAGTAAAGTCCTTTCTTCCGGATAGAATATCTTCCGCAATTTCTATAAGGCTACCCAATTCTATTTTAGTGGAAGTATTCTTCGGCTTTGGTTCAACTGGCTCAAACTCTAATGCACCCATACCTCGCTCTCCTATGAAGCATAGAGTTTCAACCGGATTCAAGCTGTTACTTGGTCTTCCATGCCTTGCCAACCAAGTGTTTATTAAGGCATTTCCATATTTATCGGGAAGAACGTCTGCTAATAACCCAGGCAATCCTTTAAATGTTGAGCTATTTCCATTTTCCCGAAATTCATACAAGATATCTCCATTTTCTATTGGCATTAATATTGGCGACAAGTTGACACCTAATTTTAGAAAAGATTTATCGTACTGAAATGTTCCTAATCCCGTATCAGCATTCCAAGCAATAGCGCCAACTCTCTTGTTCCAAATGTTTACAAAAGCATTATTTATCATTACCAGTCGGTTTTTGGGGTTGTGGAGTTGTTGTTTTGTCTTGAGGCCTTTTGACGTTTCTTTATCTCCATTTCGGCCAATTTAATTGGGCTGATTTGCTGCTTTACTTCAAATGACTCAAAAACATAAAGTTTATTGAGAATTCTAAGAACTTGAATCAAAGTCATCAATTGGCATCTTCTCCCTAATTCTAAATCTGATAGTGTAGTTCTATTAATACCAGCTTTATCTGCAAGTTCTTTTTGCGTAATGTTTTGCTGCAAACGATGGTGTTTTACAAAATCGCCTATTGTTTGAACGATAGCATCGTCACTCATTTTATACATATCCATGATACTTTTTTCCATCACAAACAAACGTTTTTATACTTTATGATGGTTATATACGGCAAATATAGACAATTTGTTATGGTATTATATTATGGATTAATCCATCATTTTAGGCAAATACCACTTTTAATGATGATTTTTTCCATCAATTATAGTTGCCACTCAAATGTAGCCAATAAAAAATCTGAAGTTGTAGCGTGTAGTGTAGCCATTACACCTGTATGAAAATGTAACCTAACCAACTATCGCACCATCACCATTTTGCCAAAACCTTTTTTGAAGTACTTATCAAAACTTTCGGAGCGATGATCCACTACTTCACCATTCATCTTAGTAACCACACGATAAAAGTAAACGCCATTGGCAAGTAAATCGCCATATTGGTCGCGTCCGTCCCATGCGTATTCAGTTATGTTGTCGCCAATGCGAATGGGGCCCAGTTCGGCTTGCGTAATTTGCTTTACTACAATGCCGCGAATGGTCATTATCTGAATACTCATTTGATCTGGAATTCCGCTTCCGGTGAGCGTGAACACAAACTTGGTAGAAGTAGTAAACGGATTGGGATAGTTCAAGATATTGGTGATGCTGGTTTTGGTAACAATTTCAAACGATGTTTTATAATCGTAATAAACATCGCCTTCGTAGCGGGTTGGGGTGCTACTGCTTTGGTTGCCGCTGCGATCGCGGTCGCTTATCATCAGTTCGTATCGGCCATCAACAGTAAACACCGGTTTCAATTCTACTTTGGCTGTATTGTCTTTTGAAAGATTATTGACATTTGCCGGATAGAACGTTAGTATATTATTATCGTAAACCAACTTGCGGGGTTTCGCTTCGTTGGGGTACTTGATGTAAATATCCATCAGCGAAGTATCGTTGAGTGCAAGAAATTTATTTTCATCTTTTAAGGTAATAACAATGTTAGGTTTTGCCGAAACCAACTCGCCACTCACAATATGCTTTCCATCAAAAGTTACATCCAATAGCGGGTTTACATTATCGCCACTTGTTGTAAAGCTCACTTCGGCAATGTTATTGAAGTGATATTGTTCTAATTGATGATTATTATCTAAAGGATTTGTTTCGATATAAACACGGTTGGTACCTTGATAGTTATTACCGTTAATCGGCACACTCAACTTCAAAATCATGGTATCTAAACCGCGCAGCGAATCTTGCTTGATATAGTAAGTATATTGGCTTAATGCTGCATCGCGCAAAATGTATTTGGTAAGCAAGCTATCCATGTGAATGTCGGTTACGTTTTCTACCGCCATTTCAAAAGTGTAATTGCCACCCAGCAACACACTATCGGTTGCTTTAAAAAATACCGATGGATTTAATGCAGCCTCGGGAACTTCTTTATACAACACACGCCAGTAATACAGTTGGGTAGGTGTGCGGTTGATGTTGTCGTGTGTTTTAAGTTGCAACTGCAAGTAAGGATACTGTTGTGCATTGATGTTTTGAATAAAATTATCGGGCTGTGTAGTGCTTAGCAAAAGCACTTTTTGATTGGCATTATCAATACCATAAATATTTACCGTATCGCCATCGGTTGAAGGATTTTCTAAAGCATTTTTGCGCCAATGAAAACTACCCCACTCCATTGCCGGTCCAATAATGGTAGAGGTCATAAAACCTTCGTGCCATCTGCCGTTTAAAGAAATGGAAGTGCTTACCGATGAAGAAATACCACCTGTGCCCAAAACACTGGTTGATGAATAGTTTGGATTCCCTTTTTCGGTAAAGTAAATATATGGTTGATTGATAGAACCATTTTTTAATTGCTGGAATGTAGCTGCACCGAGCTTATTCACCAAAGCATTTACCAAAACGGTATCCCACGAGGTGTAGTTTGGATTGGAATAACAATTGGTATAAACCAAAACATAATGTCCATCAGGAATAGCATTTATAAAATCGCTGATTACCTGCGCCCATGTTTTGCCCGAAATGGTTGGGTGATTGGCGTTTGCTGTTCTAAAATCAAATCCATTTTGTGCACCGTTGCCAGCACAATGAATATTACCATAAGGACCATAGTTTGTACCCGAAGTGTTGATGCTGCTCCAAGCTTTTCCGGTCGAGGAGTCTATTACTGCAAACACAAGACCAGAGGTAAAACCTCCGCAACCAACAAATCTACCCGCGTGCATCAATATACCATTGTAAAACCAACGCATATACAAAGGGTCTTGTATGCCATTTACATCGCGTGCATTTCCGGCAGTAACATCAATTTGGTTTATAGTTATTGGAAAAGAAAACTGGCGATTTGTGCCATAATTCAACAAATCGAAGTTATCTTTTTGGTACTGAAAATAGTGGCTCTGGTTCCACCCCGGATATTCATCTTTAAGGTAAATAAATGAACTGTAATGCCAGCGCGAGCCAGTGCCTCCGCTATCAATACCTACACGCCAGTAGTAAACAAGGCTATCTTCGTAAGTAATGTTTGGGGTGAATTTAACCACACCTCCCGTTTGTGTTACTGTGCCGCTGCTCTTTTTTGATGAATTGAAATTTTCGGTTGTATCAATTTCAAAACGATAAGTGCGCAATGGAGCAAATGGATTTACGGTAGATGCCTTCAATGTTACTCCTTGCTTTGGCACAATGGCAAACTCGTATGGATAAATAGGAATAATATCATCGCTTTGAATAGAAACAACTACGCTGCCCAATGCAATGCGGTTGTTCAATTCTGCCATCTCATCAATTTTTTCTTCGCTTTCTACAAACGCGCCAAATTCGTTTCCGCCATAACCGATGTAAGAATTGTTGTAAGGAACAAGCGTTGGAATTCTAAATGTAAACGTGTCTTTGTAATAAGTTGCCGGAACTTTCTTTTCGTAATTCAAATCCAAGAAAACACTTGGATTTTGTGGGTCGCGCACCCTGCGTGTAATGCTTATTTTTATTGAATCTTTAATTGCTCTACCAAGATTTGTATTTATGATTTTTACTTCGAAAGTATCGGTAGCAGCAGTGATATTGGCAGGGTTAAAATACATTGAAGATACATCAATTGCATAATCGGGTTTAGCATATTGATTGAGTGTTACCGAAGGGTCGCCATGAAGCGTAAACTCGTAGGCTGTCATCATTGTAAAGTCTTGATTTGCACAACAAGAATTCAAATCGGCCATAGATTGTTTCACAATATTGCCCAGCGACCCTGTATAAGTTTTCTTAGCCAGGTTAGAATAAACCTGACTTGTAAAAGCATACAGACTATTGGATAATGACAAACCGGTGGTAGCAAGAAAAGCAATTGCTCCGGTTTTTTTGTTTGCTTGCGGCAGCACAAATCGTTCGCTGTAATTTCTTACACTTCCATGCAGCATTCCGGCTAAACATCCATTGGAAATAATAACCGGGTAGCGATCGTAGTTTACATAGTTTTCCGGCTCATCAATGCTGATATCAAAACCAGCTCCTGCGGCCGAGTGCCCAAAAAATGTAAGCAACGAAATGCCGTGATTGATTTTGTTTTTAATTTCTGTTTGCAAACCGATTTGTATTGGCGCATTAGTGGTTTTATTATAGCTGGTAACATTCGCACCATAAAAAGTATCGGTAATAATACTGCGCCAGTTATTTACATAATTGCGCAGCAAAGTTTGCTCCGATAAAGATGAACCTCCACTAAAATGCAACACTTGTTTCATCCATTCTTTATCAGGAATATTTTGATTGGCGGCATACTGCGCCTGCAACGATTCGTAAGACTTTAACTTATCTAAATAGATAGTGATATCGCCAACAGACTGCGCAGCAACTCTACCAATAGCCACACTGGGCACATTGCTTCCAATAGGGCAAGCCATTAAAATATCGGAACCCGGATTGCCAAAAGTAGGAACTGTGCATTGTTCGCGCGCAGAAGCATTTGAGCGCATTTCGGGATACTCTCTTGCTTTGCCTAAAAGCAACACATGAGCAGGCTTGCGGGGTGCTGGCCAGTTGTTTACTGCATATTGAATGAAACTTTGAATAGCCAAGGGATGCTTACTAATGCCATAAGCAAACTGATCGTACAATTGCTCTACATCAACAACCGTAGCACGATATTTACCACCTGTTGAAACATCACGGTAGTCTCTATAATCTTTTAATGCTCCTGTGGCTACACCAGCAGCATCAATACCTAAACTCGGGTGAGAAACAATTACAAAATCGCCCTGACGACTTTGCAGGCTGTAGTTAACAAATGAAATCGGAGAAATTCTACCTATATTATTGATATCACCTTCTGCAGTTAAATACAATTCTCTCTCAACGTTAGAGGCCGGTAGTGCAATAGGAATAATAGTTCCGGGTGTTAGTTCTATACGAATGCCATTTACAAAATCGTATAAAATTGGCATCCCGTTACTATTGTAATTAGCCACCTCAATATACCTTTTTCCGCTGCCGGCAGTCATGAACCATCTAAATGCTGTAACATTAGCAAAGTCGTAGGTACGCGGATAAGCAATCTCCATCATTTGAAAACGATTTTGCTGCGACCCCGGAGAGTTATCAATATATGAAGATTTGATTTTGGTAAAGCCAGACACCAACTGACTTAACTGCAACTGGCGCACAAAACGATCTTGCTTAAAGCCGCTAAAATCTTCCGATATCATTGTTTGCCCACCAATTTCCACCCGCAGTTTGTGCAGCGTATTGGTGCGGCTTACCGTAAACATTTTAAAAGTAGCAAAGCCCGGGCTGCCAACACCATTATACACAAAAGGCGTGTTTAAAGAATCGAGACGCGGTGAGTTAGAATTATTCACCCATGCGCTTGCCCAGCCCTCGCCTTCTTCGTAAGTTGATTTATTGAACTCATCCGAGCCGGCATAGTACTGTTTGCCACCATAAAAACCACCATTGGTAAACACACTTCGTACCGTATGAATGAAAAAATTATCGCGAGGCGGCAGGTTGTTTAAATCATTTGAAACATTGCTGAATCGAGCATTGCTTTGCGAGGCCGAAGTGGTAAGAAAATAAACCGAAGTATCGGAGTACAAACTGTAATAGGGATGCGGCTGAGCAGAGCGAGGCGAATAGAGTAAACTATCTACCTCTCCCCTATTTCTTCGCCCAAAAAACTCTATGTAATCGTTTTGCCCAATTGTACTATTATTAGAAACATAAATTGGCACTTGCTCGCCATTGTGAAACATTACAAGGTTGGCCGGGTTAATAGACGCTATTGCCGGAATAGCAGCTACCAGCGTACTGTATGGAATTCTATAAATACCATCGGTAGCTACTTTTACTTTATAGTGCGTACGATTGTAATCAATCCATTCATTGCCATATTGCTGTGCAAAAAGCCCAAAGCCCCAAACCGCAAAAACCAGCAAAGTAAAAATCCGCTTCATCATCTTTACTTCTTTTTCTTGTTTATATCTAACCGAATGGAAACAACGTTGGAGTACAATCCCGTGCCGGCAGATGAATTTTTATCTAAGGTAGTAAGGTTGGTAAGTGCGTAATCCAACGAGATAACTTTGATGTGTACACCCACACCAAATGTTGGCGCAACCGAAAAATTACGTTTGCCATCTTCGGCATAAACCCTTTGTATATTAGTTACACCGGCTCTTACATAACCAATTTTAAAAATGTTCACTTCAAGCCCGGCATTCAAATCCATACTGATTGGTTTTGCCGAAAGCAATACATTTCTTCTTCCATCGGTACTGAAAACAAAATTTATTTCGGGCATGATGTAAAACTTATCTTTTACAACAGAGATGTTGTAAGCCGCGCCAAGGTTGATAGTGGGAACGGTAATTTCTAAAGTGCTTTTAGGAAGCTGATTGTTGGTTTGCAACAAAACTCTTTTTTCATCTTCGGTAAACGAAAAATCCCACGCGCTGAAAGTGGATGAAATGTCGCGCGCCATTAAACCAACCTGCAAACCTTTCCACCGATATTGAACACCCGCATCAATACCAAAGCCGAAAGCCTGCGCAAACGAACCAACCTTGCGGTAAATCATTTTGGCACTGCCACCAAGTGTCAAACCTTTAATGCCAAGTTTTTGAGCATAATGAAACATGAAAGCATAATCGGCAACAGAAAACGAACGAATATTGTCGTAGTTGATACTGCCATCGGGGCCAACCAAAAAAAGTGTGTTAGGAATGTTATCAACTCCAAAACGAAAAAACGAAAAACCAATGGTTCGCTTTTTATCTTGAATGGGAACTGCAAAAGCACCAAAATCCCACTTGGCTATTCCCGCAAAATATTCGGTGTGCATTACACCCAGTTGAAAATTATTTTCGATACGCGCCAAACCTGCCGGGTTGTAGTAAGTGCTGTAAACATCGCTTACGCTGGCAGCCTGCGAACCGCCCATTGCCAAACCACGCGCACCAACGCCTATATTCAAAAATTCGTTGCTGTACTTGCGCACCACTTGTGCATGAGCCAACACGCATGTAAAAGCAAAAAATATGATGAGGGTTTTTCGCAACATGTTTATCTAATTAGTAGCGCTTGCCAAACTATTGGTTGCGCATAAAAGCTATTTATTGATTCAATGATACGAAACTGTTCGTTTTTTGTTATCACCCTGCCGGTTGAACGGGCATAAATTCTGCCAACACCCATTGCCATTTGTTCACTATTATGTAATTGGTAAAGAAAGCGATGCTCTAAAAACCATCGTCTTCGTTCCAAAGATAAATTCTTTTCATGTTCCAAATTCATGGAATCAAAATATAGATGAACACTTGGTATATTAAGTTGTTCGAGGTGATTGTAAAATTTATCGGCCAAACCGGAATGCTTCTCGGCCAACCACCTATCGAAAAGCATTTCTACTAAAAGGTGTGCAATAAACGACAATCTCAACTCAGTACGACTCAAGCCCGAAGCCACCAATTGATGAGTGAGTTCACGGTTCAGTTTTTCAAACGCTACATTTGAATGAAACTGTTTATCATCACTAAAATGGCATTGAATACCTTTATACAAATCGCTATCGCTTGGAGTTTTCGAAATGGTGCGATTGTATATTTTAGTAAAGCCCGGCACAAAATCAGGCAACATCAACCCAAAAGCAAATTCAGGTGATTTTTCTTCGCGCTGAACAAATTGATGTGCCAAAAAGTGCATGGTAATAACTGATAATTAAGAGTGAACTATGCTATTTTACATCGCTGTACTTTCTGCGTTTCAGCAAAAAGTATTGAATCAAAATACTTTTAGAAAAAACAGACGATGGCAAAGTATATGGCGCATCAAAATTTTTGCGCTTAGTAGCCATACTTGGCAAAGAAGCATAGAAAGCAAAATGTGCTTTTAGTATAGCATCCAAACCTTTTAAATCTTTGTATTTTAGGCTTAACTGCAAGGCGGCAACACCGTCTAAAACCAACCTTACAGGAATTACCCAAAGCAGTTTTGACAGCGATAAATTTTTGGTAAGCAACCAAAGATTGTTGCGAAAATTCAAATAGGTTTTGCGAGGATTGGCGTAAGATAAAGTTCCTCCACCCACATGATAGATAATCGAGCTACCACAATACCAAACTTCGTGCCCCAGCCGTTGAAGTCGCCAGCACAAATCAATTTCTTCTTGATGGGCAAAAAAATCGGAATCTAAACCTCCGGCTTGCCAAAATGTCGATGCGCGCACAAACATACAAGCTCCTGTTGCCCAAAAAATTTTCGCATCTGCATTGTATTGCCCCGCGTCTGTTTCTACAGTATCAAAAATTCGACCTCGGCAAAATGGATAGCCCAAGCAATCAATTTCGCCACCTGCTGCCCCGGCATATTCAAACTTTTGGCGGCTATTAAAATCACGAATTTTAGGTTGCGCGGCTGCAATGTTTTTATTGCTTTCCATCAGTTCAATTACAGGAAGCAACCAATTTTTTGTTACCTCAATATCCGAATTCAGCAAAACATAATAATCGGCTTGAATTTGCTGCAATGCAGCTTGATACCCTCCTGCATAACCGGTATTTTCTTTCAAAACAACTTGGCTTACCTGTGGGTATTTAGTCAATAAAAACCGCACCGAATCATCGGTAGAAGCATTATCAGCAACTACTACATTTACCCATTCATAATTTGAATGCAACAACACCGAAGGCAAAAACTTTTCGAGAAAATGCTTGCCATTCCAATTCAGGATAACGATACTAACCCTTGGGTGATTCACGCGGCTAAGGTATGTTTCTATTTCACAAAAAAAGGGGGCATGTTTTTTAAAGTAGCATCTACTTGCAATCGCACCAATCACAATGCTTTTTTTGCGGTAAACTTTCGTATAAAACCCCAAACTACAATTGCTATAACTGCCGCAAACAAACTCCATTTTAGCGAAGTAAGCGAAGACGCTACTCTTACCTGCCAGTCTGCCACATCGGGATAGTTGAAATGCAAGGAAGCTATTCCAATATTTTCGAAATAATCAACCAGCAATACTGCAAACGGAAACAAATGAATATTGCGCCACACGGTAGTTTTAGCCTCGGGCGACTTATAAATTAAGGCCACAATAACTACCAACAGAAAAGTGTATGCCATGGGGTAAAAAAAATCGGCACCCAAACCAAACTTAATTGCAAAATCTCTTGCCTCTGGTGTGTATTCAGCTAAATAAGCGCGAGCGCTATCGGGCGAATAGGCAAATTGCAAATCCAAAATTTCAACTTCTTTTCCTCCGCTCAAATCGCGAATTTTTTGTGCACCATTGGGCATTATGTACGCGCCAAAAAAAATGTAAAGCAAGATAGCCGCAATTAGCAATTTCCAGTCGGCAGCAGCCGAAAAGTAGCGTGCAATTTGTGTGATCATACATTGAAGAAAATGAAAATTATTGAGAACCGACTATCGATTAAAAACTTCGATCACAAGTACACAAAAACGGACGTCCTGTTTTTTTCCACAACAACGGCATTTGCACTTACACAATGTCCATCATAAATCTACATATTTGCACCCATGCAAACCATTTCATCTACCAATTTTCAGTTTCCAAACCAGCAATCGGTATATCACGGCAAAGTGCGCGATGTATATTTTTTTGAAGATAAAATTGCCGTAATCGCCAGCGACCGCATATCAGCTTTCGATTTCATTTTACCAAAACCAATTCCATATAAAGGACAGGTGCTTAATTTGATTGCCCAACATTTTTTGCAAAACACAAAAGATATTTGCCCCAACTGGT
>Ga0209573_1001214_pt1 | contig 41992 bp, 31 predicted proteins | sample TNRBio252014_DNA_FD_185870 | JGI IMG/M metagenome (GOLD analysis project Ga0209573, IMG submission 185870) | Wastewater treatment Type I Accumulibacter community from EBPR Bioreactor in Madison, WI, USA - TNR Reactor_6/25/2014_ DNA (SPAdes)... | ecosystem: Engineered > Bioreactor > EBPR >...
GCCGGATCTCGACGTCCTCTTCGGGTGGGCTCTCGGCGGCCATCGGCACCAGCTTAGCAGCCCTGCCTGGCGCAGGCGCTGGCCACCCGGCAAGGCGGCCCGATGCGGCTGCTCACACCCGAGAGGACGCCGCGCCATCCCCCGCGGCCCCTGCGGCCCGGGGCGTCAACGGATGAACTCGAAGCGGAAGTCCTTGAGCGCCTTCCATGGCCGGTCGGCCGTGACGACCACCGCACCGGTGGCCTGCGCCAGCGCCAGACAGCAACGGTCGCCGAGTGACAGGCCCAGCGCGCGGGTCTGCCGCCGCAAGCGCCCGGCCGCAAGGGCGATCTCCTCGCTGAGCGGTGCGACCTCCAGCAACAGGCTGTCGTGCACCGCCCGGGCCTCGGCATCGGTGAGCCCCTGGTCGATCAGCTTGGCGAGCAGTTCCGCCACGTTGGCGGCGCTGACCAGCGCCTCGCCTTCGTGCAGAAGGGCCTCGGCCTTGGCCGCCCCGGGCTCGTCGAAGATCAGCGCGAGCAGCGCCGAGCTGTCGAAGACGCGCCGCGTGGTCATTCGCGTGCCGCCTCGGCGCGGCGTTCGGCGATCAGTTCGTCGACGACGCTCTTGCCGGCCTTCTTGTAGCGGGCCGCGATCGTCTGCGCGCGGCGGATGCCGGCGCTGCGTGAAAGCAGCACGGGACCTTCCGGCGTCTCGCGCCAGAACAGCGTGTCTCCGACACGAAAGCCGTATCGATGCCGCAGTTCGACAGGAATGACCACACGACCACCTTCTGACACTTTTACCTCAGACATGGCAGAAATTGCTGAGAGGTGACGGGACTTGCATTCTATGGCCAGCCGTGAGCGTGATGCCTGCCCGGGTGCTGACCCGGACATGGCCGAGAACGCGCGCGTCGACGCTGGCCGTCTGAGCGGTCTCGCCCACCGCGGGCCCGCCGGGCATGTCCGCCTGCAACGCGCGGCTTCCGTGGCACGGCGGGCTGTGCGACAGGTACCCCTGCGCGTGCGACGCAAGGGTCAGGCCGGGAACAAGGAGAGGCCGCGGTGAGGCCGAGGTCGACCGAGGTGGGCGGACCGCTTCTGTCGCAGGAGGCGGTCCGTCACCGGGTGCAGCCCGGAGCGGGCGCATCCTCATGCGACGACAGGTGACAGGGGTGCTTGCGGTCCAGCGCCGGACCCGCCCGCGAGACCCGGGTGGATGTGCAATCCTTGGCCGCAGGGGGAGGCCCAGGATCCGGGTTCGCAGCCCGGAGGGCCGCACCGCCTAGTCCACGCGGACGGTCAACTCCCGCAGCCGCTGCAAGAGCGGTGTGGTCATAGGCACCGTGAGCATGGTGCTGGCCACCGCCATCAGCATGAGCGCGGTGAAGGTCTGGCTGCTGATGAGCTGCCCGTCGAGCAGCACGTTGGCGAAGATGATCATGATCAGCGCCTTGGTCTGCAGCAGCCAGCCGATCAGCCTGGCCTCGCCACGCCGCCAGCCCAGCACGCGGCCGGCGAGATGGGTGCCGGCGAGCTTGCCGACCACCGCCGCGGCCAGCAGCCAGGCGGCGGCAGCGAACACGGCCACGCCGCCCGCCTCCCAGGCGGTGCGCAGGCCCGTGCTCAGGAAGAACACCGGCATCAGCACCAGCAGCACATGGTGGCGCAGCAGGTCCATCTCCCGCTGGTCGAACCAGTGCGAGTCCATCACCGCGCCGGCCAGGAAGGAGCCGACCATGAAGTGCAGGCCACTCCAGTCGGCGCCCAGCGCCACGGCGGCCAGCCAGGCCAGGCTGACGAACCAGCGGTCGCTTTCGGACAAGCGTTGCACGAGCTTGCGGAACAACCAGGCCCCCAGCGCGAACAGCGCAAGGAAGGCCAGCTGTCGCCCCACCCGCTGCCAGTCGAGCAGGATGAGGGCGAGCACGCCCCAGATCGCGATGTCGTCCACGCTGGCGTAGCGCAGGATGCGCTGGCCGAGTGGCAGCCGCAGGATCGCGAGTTTCTCCATCAGCAGGATCAGGATGGGCAGCGCCGTGACCGAGCACGCCATGCCAATGCCGGCCACGAATTGCCAGTCGCGGGCCGCCGGGCCTGCCCAACCGGGCCAGGCCAGCAGCACCAAGGCCGCCAGGCTGCCCAGGGCCATCGGCAGCGTGAACGCCAGTCCCGCCGTGACCAGGCTGTCCCCTCGCAGGCGCCAGGCCTGCCGCAGGTCGAGCTCGATGCCCGCGATCCACACGAACAGCATCACCGCCCACCATGCAACGCCGTTCAGGCTCTGGATCACCGCGGGCGTGAAGACCGCGCGGTGGGCCTCGGGGAAGGCGGCGCCCAGGACGCCAGGGCCCAGCAGGATGCCGGTGACGATCTGCACCACGACCAGCGGCGCCCAGTACTCGGTGCGACCCAGCCGCCAGATGAGGTAGGGCAACGCGAAGGTGACCAGCAGGGCGACGAGGAAGAGTTCGGTCGTGTTCATCGCGGCCGCGGACTCTCGCCCAGTGTGCTGCGGGGCCGACTGAAGGCGACGCAGGCAGGTCTCGCCGCTGCCCACGGCCGCCGCGCCACCAGCGGACCGTCACTTCCGCCGCGCCGCGAACCGCTCCTGCAGCGCCTGCACCGCCTGCAGCGCCTGCGGGTCATGCGCGAACTGCCGCTGAAGCGCGGGAAAAATGCGCTGGCTGGCGGCGTCGCCCAGCGTGACCAGCACCTGCGCTGTCAGGAAGGTGTCGTTGACCTCGCCCTCGGCCAGCGCGCGGTCGAAGCGCTCGAGGGCCATCGCCGTCGCCGGCGCGGTGTGGCCGAGCGCCACCAGCGTGTCGGCGGCAGCCAGGCGGTGGTCCCAGACGGGGGTGGCCAGCATCCAGTGCGGGGCGCTCAGGTTGGCGAAGGCGGCGAGCGCGATCTCGCGACCTCGCGGGTCGCCGAGTTCGGCCAGGCCGTTGAGCGCGCTGATCAGGCTCTGGCTCTTCCAGCTCGGCCGCGCCGGCAGCGCGGCCAGGGCGTCGAAGGCAAGCGCGCTGCCGCTTCGGCCGAGCGCGATCGCCGCCGCGTTGACGACGCGGTCGCTCGCGTCGTGCAGCAGCTCGCGGTAGCGCTCGGCGTGCCGCGGGTCGCGCGACAGGCCCAGCGCGCGCAGGGCGCCGGCGCGCAGCCAGCCACCTTCGCTGTCGATGACCCGCCGCAGCAGCGCCGTGGTGTCGGCGTCGACCGCCGCCGGCTGCCGCGGGTCGGCCGGGGTCAGCAGCGTCGCCAGCTGGAACAGGGCCTGGAAGCGCACGCGCCAGTACAGGTCGGGCCGGGCGATCGTCTCGCCGAGCGCGGCGATGACGGCGTGCCGGAGCGGCTGCTGCGGCACCGCGGCCTGCGTCGACCCGGGTGCGCTGACCTTCTGCACGCGGGCCAGCAGTTCGGCCGCTGCCCAGGACCGCACCGGTGCCGCGCGGGCGGCGCGCAACTGGTGCAGCAACGCCTCGTCGCTCTTGGCGTGGCGCAGCTCCTTCAGCCAGGCCGCCTGTGGGTCCAAATGAACCAGGCGCGGCGCGGCAGGCAGGCTGACCTCGAAGCGGTTCAGCTCCTGCGCCTGCAGCTCGAGCCGCTGCACCTGCTCGTCGACCTGCACGTCGATGGCCCCCTGGAAGTAGAACGGGCGATCCTCGCCCGCGGCAGCGGCCTGCCGCTGGTGCACCTGCAGCTCCAGCGTGCCGCCGGGGCCGCCCGTGGCGGCGCCCTGCCAGCGGGTCCGGACCTCGAACACCGGGTGCGCGCTGCGCCGCAGCCACTGCGCGAAGAAGGCGTCCAGGGGTTTGCCATGTTCGGCCTCGGCGGCGCGCTGCAGCGCGTCGGTGTGCAGGCAGCCGCCGGCCGCGGCGCCGGCCGCGAAGCGCCGCAAGCTGCGTGCCCAGCGCTCGTGGCCGAGCAGCCCGCGCAGGCCGTGCAGCACGGTCGCACCGCGGAAGGCGGGCGTGTTGCCGCCGGCAAAGCGTGCCAGCTCGTCCAGCGTCATCGCGGCCGCCGGCTGCACCGGTTCGCGCAGGCCATTCGCCGCGTCGCCCAGCGCGCCGGCCTGGTTGGCCGCCACGTACCACATCAGGTGCTCGTCGCGGCCATGGCGGTGTTCGGTGTACAGCGCGGCCAGGTGGTGGGCCAGGGCCTTCTCGAGCCACAGCTGGCGCCAGTCGCACAAGGGCCAGCGGCCACCCAGCCACTGCTGCGCCAGCGACTCGGTCTGCAGCCCGTCCCACAGGTACTGGAAGTCCTCGTGCGTGCCCAGGTCGTCGACGAAGTTCTCGCTCAGCACCGACAGGCCGCTGCCCGGCGTGTTCCAGGGCAGGTCCTGCACGAAGACCTGGGTGTGGCCGCGCTGCGGGAACGGCTGCCCGAGCAGCCGCTCGAGGAAGTCCAGCGCGTCGGCGTGCATCACGGCACTGGCGGCCACGCCGGCGGCTTCGTCCGGGTAGCCCTGATTGAGCAGCCGCACCGTCGGGTGGTGCTGCGGGACCGGCGTGAACTCTCCGACCACGAAGGTCGTGCGGTGGTGCGGCTCGGGAGTTTCGGTGCGCCAGTGGTAGGTGCGCATGCCGTCGGCATGGTGCTGCACGCCGACCAGGCGGCCGCCGGCCAGCACCTGCAGCGGCGCCGGCACGGTGGCCCGCAGCTCGCTGCTGCGCAGGTCGGCCGGGTGGTCATGGCCGGGCAGCCACCAGCGCACGGCACCGGGCTCGCCGCTGGCCCAGACCTGGCGGCGGCGCGTCGGCTCGGCGCTGCCCGGCTGCATGAAGCGCAGCCCGCGCCCGCTGCTGCCGCCCAGGTTCTGCGGGTCGCTGTGGTTGATCCACAGGGTGCGGTAGTTGACCACCAGCGTCAGCGGCTGGCCTGCCGGTGCCTGGCGGCCGAGCGAAATGCGCAGCGCACCATCGGCCGGCGCGGCGCCATGGCGCTCGACGCGAGCGGAGTCGTTGACGAAGGCCAGCGCCCGGCCTTCGCCGTTATGCACCGACGTCACCTGCAGCTGCGCCGCGTCGAGCGCGATGCTCGCGCTGGCCTGCAGGGGCACCAGCGTGAGGGTCGCCGTGGCGACGGCCTGGCGGGCCGCCCAGTCCAAGCGCAGGTCGACCGCCACATGCTGCATGTCGATGCCGCCGGGCGGCTTTTGCGCGGCCAGCGCGCAGGCGGTGGCCAGGCCGGCTGCGGCGCCGAGCAGGGGCTGCGGCCGGATCATCGCGGGCCCTCGGCCACGCCATGGCCGGCGGGGCCGGCCGGCCCGCGGCGGCGCCCGGCCTCGGGCCGACGACGCCCCGACGGCGCGCCCGGCGCACCGACCGCATGCCAGGCGCGCCGCAACTGCAGGTCGGAGCTGAAGCCGGCCGTCTCGGCCGCCTGCGCGACGCTGCTGCCCGCGGCCAGCGCGGCCCGCGCCAGCGCGATGCGGATGCCGCGCACGTAGGCCAGCGGCGTGGTGCCGGCATGCGCCGCAAACAGGCGGTTCAGGGTGCGCGGCGTGGTGTGCACCAGCTGCGCCATGCGCTCGGCCGTCCAGTCCTCGCGTGGTGCGCGCGACACCGCATCCTGCACGCCATGCAGGCGCGCGTTGAGGTGCTGCCGGTGCGCCAGGAAGGGCGAGAGTTGCGGGTCCTCGGGCCCGCGCCGCAAGGCCACCGCCATGCGCTGCGCGACCCGCGCGGCGACCACCGCACCGCAGTGCTCGGACACCAGGTGCAGCGCCAGGTCGATGCCGCAGCTGACGCCGGCACTGGACCAGACCTCGCCGTCGCGCACGAACACGCGGTCGCGCTCGACCTTCACGCCCGGGTGGCCGGCGAGCAGCGGCTCGATGTCCAGGTGATGCGTGGTCACCCGCCGGCCGGCCAGCAGCCCGGCGTCGGCGGCCAGCAGCGCCCCGGCGCACACCGTCACCAGCCGCAGGCCGGGGCGCCCTGGCCTGACGCGGCGCAGCCACTGCACGACGGCCCGCGCCTCGGCCTCGTCGGCCGGCTCGTCGCCGGTGCCCGTGCGGCCGACGACGATCACCCAGGCCGGTTCCGGCAGCTGCTCGGGCAAGGGCTGCAGGCCGGCGATCAGCGCACCCACCGATGCCTGCGCGCTCGGCGCCGGCGCCACGAAGCGCATGGCAAACGCGTCCTGGCGGCGTGGCGGGCCGCCGCGCCGCACCTCCTGGTTGGCAATGCGGAAGGCTTCCGCGGGCCCCGCCCAGTCCAGGATCAGGCTGCCGCGCGGCAGCACGAAGACGAGCTCAACGGTCTGCGCCATGGGGCAGCGCCTCCTGCACGCTCTTCACTTCGGCAAAGCGGCCGTGCAGCACGGCGGCGGTGCGGCGGCGGATCTCGGCCGCCGGGTAGGCCGACCCGTCGGCCAGCGCGATGTCCCAGGTCATGGTGGCCTCCGGCACGAACACGACCGACCAGCCGAGGTCGGACGCATGCCGCGCCGTGGTCTCGCAGCATTGCTCGGTGCGGATGCCGCTGACCACCACGCGACGTATGCCCTGCTCGACCAGCCAGACGTCCAGCCCGGTGCCGACCAGCGCGCTATGCCTCTTCTTGCGCACGGTGATGGCCGGCTCGAACGCAGCCAGCCCGTCCAGCGGCCGCACATGGCCGCTGGCGGGGTCGAACGGGTTGCCCGGGCCGGCTTCCTCGTGCAGCACGCGCACCAGCGGCCAGCCGGCGTCGCGCGCGCCGGCGATCAGCCGGTTCTGCGCCTGCAGGAAGCCGTCCAGTCCGTCGCGTGTGAAGTAAGGCCGCTCGACGAAGGACTGCTGCACGTCGATGACCAGGAGGGCGGTGTTCATGGGCCCGCATGTTGACCCATGACAGGCCCGCGGGCGACGCAGGCACCGACGACTTCCGATCAGATCACGACACCTCGCCCCGGCCCCTGCGGCCCCGCACGGGCGGGCACAGGGTCAAGCCCCTGCCATCGATGCCGGACGATTCCGGACGCTGCCCTCAGGCTGCAGGCTTGACGCCGACGCGGCTCGCGAAGTCGGTGTCACGCACCTGCAGGTAGTCCTCGGTGGTGAAGCCGTCGTGGTCGTGCATCAGCATCATCATCTCTTCCTGCACCTCGGGAAACAGGTCCAGGGGGTACAGCCGCACGGCGTCGGTGCGCGGCGTGGCGACCCAGCCGCGGGTCGCGTTGGCGGGCAGGCTGACGCCGGCCTCGACCATCACGCAGTACTCGCCGGCGTGAAAGGCGTCGCGCACCGAGTGGAAGTCGCTGACTTCGACGCCATCGATGACCAGGACTTCGTAGTCGCCGACCGACTTGACGGCGTCGATCTTGCGCAGGGTGACGAGTTTGCGGGTGCTCATGGTGCGCTCCGGCGAGTGGCAATGCGGCAATGATGCCTGTTCGCCGGCAGCGTCCGGGCCCGGGTTGGCCGGCGTGCCGCCACGCCGGGGAGACGCCCACCCGGGCCGGCGATCGACCGGGTGGCCCAGCACCGAGCTGAATGTAGTCAAACTAGCTTCACCTTGCGGCGATTTGTCGGGGTTCTTCATAGCTGGCACAGCCGAAAAATGTGCCTAAACTACGAAAGTTTCTCATCAGCTTGAGCATGTCACGCCTGCCCACACCCCTGCGCCGCCAGGCCTGCGGGCCCCACACCGCGGCCGCCCTGGGCGCGGCATTGCTGGCCAGCGCATGCGCCCTGGTCCCGGCGGTCGACACCTCGCCGGTCGAGGCCCGGCAGAGGCCGAGCCCGCTGCCCGAAGGCTGGCATCACGGTGCGTTCATGGAGATCTTCGTCCGCGCCTACCAGGACAGCGACGGCGACGGCATTGGCGACCTGCGCGGCCTGGTGTCGCGGCTTGACGACCTGCAGGAGCTGGGCATCCGCGGCCTGTGGCTGATGCCGGTCACCCGCAGCAGCGACCGCGACCATGGCTACGCGACAACCGACTTCCGCGACATCGAGCCCGACTACGGCACGCTGTCCGACATGGACGTGCTGCTGCGCGAGGCGCACCGGCGCGGCATCGGCGTCATCGTCGACTACGTCATCAACCATGCCTCGGCCGAGCACCCGGCGTTCGTGTCGGCGCGCCGCGACCCGGGCTCGCCCTATCGCCACTGGTTCGTCTGGAGCGACGGGGCGCCTGCCGGCTGGGACATCTGGGGCAAGTACCCCTGGTACCACACGGCCAGCGAGCCCTGGCGCTGGAAGGGCGAGGTCAAGCACATGCCGCTGGCGCCGCCGGGCTCGCGCGGCTTCTACTTCGGCACCTTCGGCCCGCACATGCCCGACTTCGACCTGCGGCAGCCGCAGGTGCTGGGCTACCACCTCGACAGCCTGCGCTTCTGGCTGAACCGCGGTCTGGACGGGTTCCGGCTCGACGCCGTGCCGCACATGATCGAGAACAGCGCCCGCGACTGGAACGACCAGCCGGAGAGCCGGCGCCTGACCCGCCAGCTGCAGGACCTGATCAAGGGCTACGACAAGCGCTGGGTGGTCTGCGAGGCGACCGCCAGTCCAGCCGACTACGCGCGGCCCGAGGTCTGCGGCGCCGGCTTTGCCTTCGGCCATGTGCAGCAATACGTCGAGGCGGCGCGCGGCAAGGCGGAGTCGGTGAAGCAGGTCGCCGAGTACTTCCTGAGCGCGCCGCACACGCTGGCCACCTTTGTCTCCAACCACGACATCTTCGCCGGCCGCCGGCTGTGGGACCAGCTCGATGGCGATGTCGCGCGCTACAAGCTGGCGGCGGCGGGTTACCTGCTGCAACCCGGCACGCCCTTCGTCTACTACGGCGAGGAGGTCGGCCAGCCCGGCATTCCCGGTCTGCTCGGCGACCAGCCCATCCGTGGCCCGATGAGCTGGTCGCCCGATCCGCGACGCGGCGGCTTCACCACCGGCACGCCGTTCCGCCCTCTGGCGCCGGAGATCGCGCGCAACAACTTCGAGGTGCAGCGCGGCGACCCGCAGTCGATCCGCAGCTTCTACAAGGCCATGATAGGGCTGCGGAATGCCCACCCGTCGATCGCGCGCGGCAGCTACGAGCAGGGCCAGGCGCAGGGCCTGGTCGCCAGCTGGCAACGCCGGCATGGCGAAGAGCACACCGTCACCGCCTTGAACTACGGCAACAGCCCGGCCCCGCTGGCGGTGCCGGCGCTGCCGCCGCGGGCGAGGCTGGTGCCGCTGTACCCGCGTGACGCGGCCGCGCTGCAGGCCGACGCGCAGGGCCGGCTGGAATTACAGCTGGCGCCGCAGTCGGTGCGGGTATGGCGCGTGCAGGCCTCGGCGAAATGAAGTCGCTGCTCGCCGCCGTCGCGCTGGCCGCTGCCGCTGCCGCACCGCAGGCCCGGCCGCTGAAGCTGCATGTGCCCTCGCCCGACTGGCGCGACCAGGTCATCTACTTCGTGATGACTGACCGCTTCGACGACGGTGACCCGCGCAACAACGACCAGGGCCAGGGCGAGTACCGGCCCGGCGAGCGCGGCTTCTGGCAGGGCGGTGACTTCGCCGGCCTGCGGCGCCGGCTGGACTACATCCGCGGCCTGGGTGCGACCGGGGTCTGGGTGACACCGCCGGTGGCCAACCGCGCCTTCGCGCCGGCGCTGGGCTACGCCGGCTACCACGGCTACTGGGCCGAACACTTCCGCCAGGTCGACCCGCACCTGGGCTCGCTGGCCGACTACCGGCTGCTTTCCGACGCGCTGCACCGCCGCGGCATGGTCCTGGTGCAGGACATCGTGGTCAACCACGTGGCCGACTACTTCCACTACGCCGGGGGCTGGGACGCCGCCGACCCGGCGCGCTTCTACACTGCCAACCCTGACGCACGCGGCGTCACGGCGCCCCGGCAGTGGCCGTTCAGCCGCAACGACCCGCGCCGCGCCGAAGACCGTCGGCTGGGCATCTACCACTGGACGCCCGACGTGCGCGACTACACCGACCCGGCGCAGGAGCAGGGCTGGCAGATGTCGGGCCTGGACGACCTGAACACCGAAAACCCGCGGGTGCGCCGCGCGCTGCGCGCAAGCCATGGCTGGTGGATCCGCGAGGCCGGTGTCGACGCCTTCCGCGTCGACACCGCGTTCTACGTGCCGCCGGACTACTACGCCGACTTCCTGGACAGCCGCGACCGCACCGCGCCGGGCATGCGGGCGGTAGCGCGCGCCACCGGGCGTCACGACTTCCATGTCTTCGGCGAAGGCTTCGGCATCGACAAGCCCGGCGAGACCACGCAGGCGCGCAAGATCGAGGGCTACATGCGCACGCCCGACGGCAAGCCGCTGCTGCCCGGCATGCTGAACTTCCCGCTCTACGGCAGCCTGAACCAGGTGTTCGCGCGCGGCGCGCCGACGGCCGAGCTGGCGGCGCGCATAGGCGCCACGCTGGCCGTGCACCGTGACCCGCACCGCATGCCGACCTTCCTGGACAACCACGACGTCAACCGCTTCCTGGCCACCGGCACGCCGGCCGGGCTGCAGCAAGCCCTGCTGGCGCTGATGACGCTGCCCGGCATTCCGGTCATCTACTACGGCACCGAACAGGGCTTCACGCAGCAACGTGCCTCGATGTTCGCGCGCGGCTGGGGCAGCGGCGGGCGCGACCACTTCGACCCGCAGCATGCGCTCTACCGCTTCATCGCCAGGACCACTGCGCTGCGGCGCGAGCACCGGGTGCTGTCGCGCGGCACGCCGCGCCTGGTGGCCAGCGACGCCGCCGGCCCGGGCGCACTGGCCTGGGTCATGGAAGGTGGCGGGCAGCCAGAGCGACTGCTGGTCGCGATGAACACCGCCGACGAGCCGCGCCTGCTCGACCATGCCGCGCTCGGCTGGCCGGCCGGCACACCACTGCAGCCGCTGCTGGCCCTCGGCGGCACGGCGCCGGCCTTGCAGGCCGACCGCGAAGGCCGCGTCAGCGTCGTGCTGCCGCCACGCGCCGGCTTCGTCTGGCGCGCCGGCGCCGCCACCCAGGCCAGCGCGCCGGCCGCGTTGGCGGTGCAGTTCGACCCGCTGCCGGCGCCGCGAGTGGGCGGCGACTTCGAGCTCTCCGGGCGTGCCGAACCGTCGAGCCGCTTCGCGCTGGTCGTCGACGGCCGCGTCGACGCCGCGCGGCCCGTCCAGGTCATGGCCGACGGCCAGTTCCGCGTGCGCATCGACACCGCGGAGATGATCGACCCCGCCATCACGCACCGCGCCGTCGCCTGGGCCGATGGCCGCGCCTCGGCAGCGCTCGAGTTCCAGGTCGACCGGCCGTGGACGCTGGCCGCGGAACGCGATGACCCCGAGGGCGACGACCATGGCGTCGGCGCCGCCAAGGGCCGCCTGCGCTACCCCACGGACCCCGGCTGGGGCAGCCAGCGCCAGCTCGACCTGCGCCGCGTGCGGGTCTACACCTCGGGCGGCGCGATGCGCATCGAGCTCGGCATGCACCGCGTCACGCAGGGCTGGAACCCGGCCAACGGCTTCGACCGCGTCGCCTTCTCGGTCTTCATCGGCCTGCCCGGCCAGCCCGAAGGCAACGGCGCGCGGGTACTGCCCCTGCAGCGCGCCGAACTGCCCGAGGGCATGCGCTGGCACCGCCGGCTGCGCGCACATGGCTGGTCCAACGCGCTGTTCGCCTGGCCGGGCGCCTCGGCCAGCGCCGACGGCACACCGGCCGCACCGGCCGCCCGCATCGAGGTCGACCGCGAGCGCCACATGGTGCGCTTCACACTGCCGGCGGCCGCCCTGGGCCGGCTGGACAAGCTCTCCGGTGCGCAGGTCTACGTCACGACCTGGGACTACGACGCCGGCTGGCGCGCCCTGCTCCGCGAAGCCGGTCCCTTCCACTTCGGCGGCGCGACCGGCGACGACGACGCGCTGGTGATGGACGACAGCGGGGTCATGACGCTGCGCTGAGAGCCCGGGCGGGGCGGCGGCGCCGGACAGCGGCTGCCCATGCTCGAGGCAGGACCGAGGGTCGCCGCATGTCGACCCGGCAGGTCCCGGGAACGGTCAGAACTCCACCACTTCCGCCGGCAGGCCCTGGCCGGCCAGCGCGATGCGTGCGTGTTCGGCCGCATTGGCGTCGGCAAAGGGGAACAGGATGGCGCGCCAGCCCTTGCCTGAGGGCATCAGCTCGGCATGCTGCTCGCCGCGCACCAGGGCGCCGACCTCGCGCAGCTTGAGCATCGCCAGCTGGGCATGACGCCGGTCGTCGATCGGCGGCAGCACCACGGCCCAGGCGCGGGAGCCCCTGGCGGGCTCGGTGATCTCGCCCGACCGGGGCCGTGCGCCCGGCGCGGCGGGGCGGGGCTCGCGGCCGGCAGCAGCGGGCGCGTCCGCCGTCCCGGGTTCGGCACGCCAGGCATCGGCGACGATCGCGGCCGGCGGCCGGGGCCCGGCGGCGGCTTCGGCCTGGCGAGCCGCCGCCCTGGCACGCGCCTCTCGCCGGCTGTCGTCGTCGACGTGGCGCTTGAGGATGGGCAGCTCGAACCGACCCCATCGCGGGTCGACATCGACAGGGCGATCGCGCGCCGCGACGGCCGTCCCCTGGGGTGGCAGGTCTGCCGACGGCGGCGGCTCATCGCCGTCGACCAGCGGCGCCGATGCCGCAGCCGCCACGTCGGCGATCGGCGTCGACGGCGACGAGGCCTCAGGCCCGGCAGCCACTGACGGCGCCGCGGACGCCGGCGCGGCGGCCACGCTGGCGACCTGCACTGCCGAGGCCGCGCTCGCGGTGGCGGTGGCGACCGAGGCGACCGAGGCGACCGAGGCGGACGACGCGCGCATCGCGGGCATGGCCACCGCCGGCGCCATCGCCTGCGGGTCGGCGCCCGGCAGGGCCTGCCAGAGCGCGCCCAGCGCGACCGCCAGCGCCAGCCCGCTGCCGGCCGTCGCGACGCGGCGGCGGTCCCACAGGCGGTGCCCGAACACCGGGCCGCCGCCCAGGGGCGACAGCAGCAGGCGGTGGCGCGCGCCGTCGCCTTCGATGGCCGCTGTCAGCAGGTAGACCGGGACCGCGCCTTGCCCGGCCTGGCTGGCGGATTGCCGCCGGGCGTCGAGCTGCAGCCAGCGCTCGGGCGCGGCCGCGGGCCCCGGGGGATCGAAGCTGCCGTGCCGGCGCGCGATCGCCGCCACGCGGCGCGGGCTGAAGCGCTCGATGCAGTCCTCGCTGAACAGGGCCCGCCAAGGCCTGGCGAGTGGCCACCAGCGGGCCGGGTGCCAGCGAGGGTGGCCGGCCGGCCCGGCCGCGGCGGCGGGGGGTCGACGCGTCGGCCAACAGGCGTTGTCGCCGGGGGCGTCATGACCCGGTCCGACGACCGCGGCGGGCGCGCCCGCACAGGGGTCGGGACGCTCCACGCCGGCGGCCACGGAAAGTGCCGCGGCGGCCGCCTGTGCACCGCGCTCGTCCGCTGCGGCCAGGCCTGCACCCGCTGCCAGGTCCGCCGGCGGCCGCGCATCGGGGGGCGGCACCTCGAGCGCTGGCGATTCGCTGTCGCCTTCGGAGAACACCACCTCGGGCACGAAGTCGGCGGGCGGCGCGTCCGCCGGCGCGGCAGGCTCGATCGGCGGCCCGGCGGATGCAGTTGCCGGCGGTGCCGGCGCCGGAAAATCGGGCGCAACGGCAGGCGCCGGCAGGTCCTGCGATCCAGGCACCTCGAAGGGCAGCACCACGCGGCCGATGCTGTGCACCTGCTCGGGTCGGATGCGGCGGGCCAGCGGGTGGCGGTTGTGCCAGGCCAGCACGCGGGCAACGAGCGGGTCGCGGTCGGTCGACTCCATGGGCCGCTCGATTCTGCGCAGGCCGGTGCCGAGGCATCGCTGGAACAGGCTGCCCAAGAGCGGGCATCTCGCGCGCTCCGCCAGCGGCGGGCGGCCGAGGGCATCAGGCGCGCCGCTTCGGCAGCCCGTGGCGTGCCGGGATCAGTCGTGCCGGGTTCAGTCGACCACCGTGCCCGCCACCTCGCCGAAGCCGATGCGCACCGCGCCCGCGGCTTCGCAATGGCCGCGCAGGATCACGGTGTCGCCGGCCTGCAGGAACGTGCGCCGCTCGCCCCCGGGCAGCATGACGGCCTGTCGGCCGGCCAGCGACAGCTCCATCAGCGAGGCCCCCTGCGCCGGCTCGGCGCCGGAGATCGTGCCGCTGCCCAGCAGGTCGCCGCGCTGCAGGTTGCAGCCGTTGCTCGCGTGGTGGGTCAGCATCTGCGCCCAGGTCCAGTAGGCATCGGTCAGGTTGGACTGCGACAGGCGCACGGGCGGTGCGCCGGCGGCCTTCATGGCGGCGGTGTGCAGCCAGGCCTCGAGCGCCATGTCGACGGCGCCGGCGTCGCGGTTGAAGGCCGAATCCAGGTAGGGCAGCGGCTGCGGGTCGCCGGCCGGCCGCACGAAAGGCCGGCGGAAGGGCGCCAGGGCCTCCCAGGTCACGATCCAGGGCGAGATCGAGGTCGCGAAGCTCTTGCTGAGGAATGGCCCCAGCGGCTGGTACTCCCAGGACTGGATGTCGCGTGCCGACCAGTCGTTGAGCAGCACCAGGCCGAACAGCGCGTCCTCGGCGTCGTCCAGCGCCACCGGCTCGCCCTGCGCATTGGCCCGCCCGACAAAGGCACCGACCTCGAGCTCGTAGTCCAGCCGCTGGCAAGGGCCGAACTGCGGCGGTGCGTCGCCGGCGGCCTTGATCTGGCCGTGCGGGCGCTTGACCGGGCCGCCAAGCCCGATCGACGAGGCGCGCCCGTGATAGCCGATGGGCACCCAGGGGTAGTTGGGCAGCAGCGGGTTGTCGGGCCGGAACAGCTTGCCGATGGTGCGCGCGTGGTGGATGCCGGCGTAGAAGTCGGTGTAGTCGCCGATCGCGCAGGGAAGCGACATCTCGGCCTCGGCCCGCGGCAGCAGGCAAAGCTCGAGGAAGGGTCCCTGGTCGCTGCCGTCGGCCAGTGCCTGTGAGAGCGCCGCCCGCAGCTGCTTCCAGGCCGTGCGGCCGAGGGCCATGAAGCCCTTCAGGTCGTCCGCGGCCAGCGGCTCCAGCAGCATCGGGATGCCGTCGCCCCAGGGGCATTGGGCGGCCGCCAGCTGCAGGTCCAGCACCTGCTCGCCGATCGCCACGCCGATGCGCCAGGCCTCGTCGCTGCCCTGGCGTCGAAAGCGGCCGAACGGCAGGTTCTGGACCGGGAAGTCGCAGCCGGGCGCGTTGGCCGAATCGACCCAGCTGCGCAGGCCAGGGTCGTGCGTGGCGTCGGTAAGAACCTGAGTCATGGGGTCGGCAGGTCGAAGGTCGGGGGTCGGGGGTCGGCGGATCAGGGCGCGAATCGGTCGGCCAGCGGTGCCCAGCAGTCGGCATAGGCCTTGTCCAGCGCCCCGCCATGCAGCGCGTATTCGGTCAGCCTGAAGCGCCAGCGGCTCTCGAACATGAAGGCCAGGGTGTGATCCAGCTTGTGCGGCGCCAGCAGGGCCTGGCTGGCACGCTCGAAGGCCTCGGCGTCCGGGCCGTGGGGCACCAGGCAGTTGTGCAGGCTCATGCCGCCGGGGCGGAAGCCCTCGGGCTTGGCGTCGTACTGGCCGTAGACCAGGCCCATGCACTCGCTCATCAGGTTGCGGTGGTACCAGGGCGGGCGGAAGGTGTCCTCGGCGACCATCCAGCGCGGCGGAAAGATGACGAAGTCGCAGTTGGCCACGCCGGGGCTGTCGCTCGGACTGGTCAGCACCGTGAAGATCGACGGGTCGGGGTGGTCGAAGCTGACCGTGCCGAGGGTCATGAAGCGCGCCGTGTCGTACTTGAACGGCACCAGGTTGCCATGCCAGGCGACGACGTCGAAGGGGCTGCCGGCGGTGGTCGTGCGCCAGAGCCGGCCGCCGGACTTGCGCACCAGCTCGGTCGGCCGCGGGTCGGCGTCGAAGGCGGCCACCGGCGAGAGGAAGTCGCGCGGGTTGGCCAGGCCGTTGCTGCCGATCGGCCCCAGCTCGGGCAGGCGGAACGGGGCGCCGTAGTTCTCGCACACGTAGGCCCGGGTCGGCCCGTCGACGGCGATGCGGAACGCCAGGCCGCGCGGCAGCAGCAGGATCTCGCCCGGCCGCACCTCGAGCCCGCCGAGCTCGGTGGTGACGTGCAGGCGGCCTTGCTGCGGCACCACCAGCAACTCGCCATCGGCATCGACGAAGGCGCGCTGCATGCTGCGGTTGGCCAGCGCCACATGCACGGCGATGCCGACGCCGGCATCGGGGTCGCCGTTGACGGCCATGGTGTGCAGGCCGTCGACGAAGTCCAGCGACTGGGTCTCGGGCACCGGCAGCGCATGCCAGCGCAGCGGGTCCGGCGGGGTCGGCACGCCCTCGGCGGCACCGGTCTTCAGCGTCGCGTGGTCCAGCGGCTCGCAGGGCCCGGCGCCCACGCTGGGCCGCCGGCGGTACATCCAGGTGCGGCGATTCTCGGCACGCGGCGCCGTGAAGGCCGTGCCCGACAGCAGCTCGGCATACAGGCCCATGGGCACGCGCTGCGGGCTGTTGCGGCCCTGCGGCAAGGCGCCGGGCAGCGCCTCGCTCTCGAACTGGTTGCCGAAGCCCGTCTGGTAGCGCAGGTCGGACATGGCGAGGGCTCCGCGTCAGCCTTCGAGGGCCTGCCACATCTCGACGTCACGCTCGGCCGTCCAGATGCGTGGGTCGCGGTGTGCGGTGGCCTCGTCGTAGGCGCGCGTCACGTCAAAGGGCATGCAGTGGTCGAAGATCACCCAGTGTCCGTACTTCGGGCGCACGGCGTCCACCGTCTGGCGGTAGACCGCCTTCAGCGCCTTGCCTTCGGCGGCACCGGCCTGGACGGCCGCGAACACGTCGGCAACGAAGCTGCGTGTTCCGGCCAGGCCGGCGGCCACCTGCTCAGGCGTCTCCAGCGCCGCACCGCGCCCGGGCACCAGCTTGGCCGGCTGCAGCGCCGCCAGCCGGTCCAGCGTCTGCGGCCAGTCGCCGAAGTAGGCGTCGCCGGCATAGGGCGTGGCGTCGTACTCGACCAGGTCGCCGCTGAACAGGATGCGCTCCTGCGGCAGCCAGACCACGGTGTCGCCCTTGGTGTGGCCGCGGCCCAGCTGCAGCAGCTGCACCTCCAGCGAGCCCAGCCACAGCGTCATGCGGCCGCTGAAGGTCATGGTCGGCCAGGTCAGTCCCGGTGGCACGCTCTCGACGTTGCGGAACAGGCGCGGGAAGCGGCCGATCTCGCTCGCCTTGTCCTGTTCGCCGCGCTCGACGATGAGCTCGCGCGTGTCCTGGCTGGCGATGATGTGGTCGGGCCGGTAGGCGCTGGCGCCGAGCACGCGAACCGCGTGGTAGTGGCTGAGCACGACGTAGCGGATGGGCTTGTCGGTGACTTCGCGGATGCGCCGGATCACGTCCTGGGCCATCGCCGGCGTGGCCTGCGTGTCGATCACCATGACCGCGTCGTCGCCGACCACGATGCCGGTATTGGGGTCGCCTTCGGCGGTGTAGGCGTAGGCATGGTCGGACAGCCGCGTGAAGCTGACCTTCTTCTCTTCGAGGTCGGCTTGCGAGGCAAAGGCTTTGCGGGTCATGTCGATCTCCTGGGCGACGGCGTCTGCGCGGCGGTGATCGTACGCGCTCGCGGAAAGGCGGCAGGCGGGGCGAAGCGACCCGATTCAGCCGAGCAGCCCCTCGGCCTTCATCGCCGCCTGCACCGCCGGGCGGGCGGCGATGCGCTCGCGCCAGGCCAGCAGCCTGGACAGGCCGGCGAGGTCCACGCCCACGCGCGGCGCCCAGTTCGTCACCGTGAACAGGTAGCCGTCGGCGACGCTGAAGGTGTCGCCCATCAGGAAGGCCTTGCCTTCGAGCTGCCCGTCGACCCAGCGCAGACGGCCGGCCAGCCGCTCCCTGGCCATCGCCTTGTACTCTTCTGGCGTGGCCGGGTTGAACAGAGGCGAGAAGCCCTTGTGCAGTTCGGTGCCGATGAAGGTCAGCCAGGACTGCAGCTGGTAGCGCGCCAGCGTGCCATTGGCCGGCGCCAGCTGCTTGTCCGGCACCTGGTCGGCGATGTACTGGACGATGGCGGGCCCTTCGGTCAGCCGCGTGCCGTCGTCGAGCTCCAGCAGCGGCACGTAGCCCAGCGGGTTGATGGTGTAGTAGTCGGTGCCGTCGGGCAGCTTGTGCGTCTTGGTCGGCGCCGGGATGGCCTGGAAGGTCAGGCCTGCCTCGTGCAGGGCGATGTGCGGGGACAGCGAGCAGGCGCCAGGGCTGTAGTAGAGCTTCAAGGGGTTCCTCCTTGGGGGTGGGCGGGGACCGGAACGATACGCCGCCCGCTGCGGCGCCGCAGGTCATGGGCCTTTCGGCCGCCAGCGACACCGCGCTGTCGCGCGGACGACGCACGCCCGTCGCCGCCGGGCGCAGAATCGCCGGTGCACCGGCCGCAGGCCAGGCCGGCGGCCGCCGGCCGCCCCTGCGCCGGCTCGAGCGCCCACGCCATGGATCTCCGCTACTCCGCCGAAGACGAACAGTTCCGCCAGCAGGTGCGCGGCTGGCTGCGCGAGCAACTGCCCGAGGACATCCGCGACAAGGTCGTCAACTACCGCGGCCTGTCCAAGGACGACTACCAGCGCTGGCACAGGAGGCTCGCCGCGCAGGGCTGGAGCGTGCCGCACTGGCCTGTCGAGTGGGGCGGCACGGGCTGGACCCTGACGCAGCGCTACATCTTCGACGAGGAGTTCGGCCTGGCGGGCGCGCCGTTGCTGCCACCCTTCGGCCCGCACATGTGTGCCGCCGTGCTGCACCGCTTCGGCACACCGGCGCAGAAACAGCGCTTCCTGCCGCGCATCCGCGAGGGCGAGGACTTCTGGGTGCAGGGCTATTCCGAGCCCGGCGCCGGCAGCGACCTGGCCGCGCTGAAGACACGCGCTGACCGCGTCGCATCGGACAGCGGTGACCACTACCTCGTCAACGGTCAGAAGATCTGGACCACGCTCGGACACTACGGTGACTGGATCTTCTGCCTGGTGCGCACCGACGCCACGGCAGACAAGCGGCAGGAGGGCATCAGCTTCCTGCTCGTCGACATGAAGACCCCGGGCATCACCGTGCGCCCGCTGATCCTGATGGACGGCGGCCATGAGGTCAACGAGGTGTTCTTCGACGACGTGAAGGTGCCGGTCGAGAACCTCGTGCACGAGGAGCACAAGGGCTGGACGGTGGCCAAGTACCTGCTGGGCCACGAGCGCATGGGCTCGGGCGCGGTGGGCGCCGCCAAGCGCGAGCTGGCCGCGCTGCAGGCGCTGGCGGCGCGCACGCACAAGCGTGGCCGGCCGCTGCTGGAGGACCCGCGCTTTCGCGACCGCCTCTCGCGCACCGAGATCGAGCTGCAGGCGCTGGAGATCACCAGCATGCGCTTTCTCGACCAGATGCGCCGCAGCGGCCAGCCGCCCGGGGCCGATGTGTCGATGCTGAAGATCCGCGCCACCGAGGTCCAGCAGATGATCACCGAGCTCATGATGCAGGCCGCAGGCCCGCAGGCCGCGCCGTTGGCGGGCGTCGCCGGGGGCGAGGTCGACGCCTTCACCGCCCGCCTGGCGCCGCGCTACTGCAACTTCCGCAAGGCCAGCATCTACGCCGGGTCCAACGAGATCCAGCGCAACATCATCGCCAAGATGACCCTGGGGCTGCCGGCATGAACTTCGAACCGACCGACGAGCAGCGGCAGCTCGCCGACTCGCTGACCCGCTTCCTGGCCACGCACTACGGGTTCGAGCAGCGCAAGGCCATCGTCGACTCGGCCGAGGGCTTCAGCCGGACGGCCTGGGCGGCGTTCGCCGACATGGGCCTGATGGGGCTGGCGGTGCCGCAGGCCGAGGGCGGCTTCGGCGGCGGCGCGCTCGACCTGTGGCTGGCGATGGAGGCCTGCGGACAGGCGCTGGTGGTGGAACCCCTGCTGGAGCATGTCGGCCTCGGCATGCGGCTGCTCGCGGTTGCGGGCTCGGCGGCGCAGCGCGCGGCCTGGCTGCCGGGCGCCATGGATGGATCGGTCAGGCTGGCCTTCGCGGGACTGGAGCCGGGCCGGCGCTACGAGCTGCTGCCCGAGCTGACGACGGCCCGGCGCAGCGGCGACGGCTGGCTGCTGGAGGGTGCCAAGTCAGTGGTCATGGGTGCACCCTCGGCGACGCGGCTGCTGGTGTCGGCGCGAAGCGAAGCCGGTGCCTGCCTGTTCCTGGTCGACCCCGCGCAGCCAGGGGTCGAGCTCTCGCCCTGCCGCACGCTCGACGGCATGCGGGCTGCCGAGGCACGCTTCACGGGCGTCCGGCTCGAGACCGGGGCCTTGCTGGGGCCCGAAGGCGCCGCGCTGCCCTTCGTCGAGGAGGCAACCGACTTCGCGACCGCGCTGCTGTGCGCCGACGCCCTGGGTGCGATGCGCCATGCCAACGAGGCGACGCTGGAGTACCTGAAGACGCGCCGGCAGTTCGGCGCCCCCATCGGCGTGAACCAGGCGCTGCAGCACCGCATGGTGGAGATGTTCATCAGCACCGAGCAGGCGCGCTCCATGGCCCTGCTGGCGGCCAGCCAGGTCGACCGCTGCAGCGACGTGCGCGAGCGCCAGCGCGCCGTCTCGGCGGCCAAGGTCAAGATCGCCGACAGCGCGCGCCAGGTCAGCCAGGAAGCGGTGCAGCTGCACGGCGGCATGGGCATGGCCGAGGAGTTGAAGGTCTCGCACACCTTCCGGCGCCTGACGATGATCGCGCAGCGTTACGGCGACGCCGACCACCACCTGGAGCGCTACGCGGCGCTGGCCGCGCCCTGAACGCACGCCGAACGGCGCCGACGCGGCAGGGGGCAGGCCAGGCCCGGGCCGCCGCGCTGGGTCAAGGGACCCACCAGTAGCGCACGACGTGGAAGAACACCGGCGCGGCAAACACCACCGAGTCCAGGCGGTCGAGCATGCCGCCATGGCCCTCGATCAGCTGGCCCCAGTCCTTGATGCCGCGGTCGCGCTTGATCGCCGACATCACCAGCCCGCCCAGGAAGCCCATGGCACAGATCACCAGGCTGATGGCCGCCGCCTGCAGCGGCGTGAACGGCGTCACCCAGTGCAGCGCGGCGCCAAGCGCGGTGGCACTGGCCACGCCGCCGAGCAGGCCCTCCCAGGTCTTGGACGGCGACAGCACGGGCGCCACCTTGCGGCGGCCACACAGCTTGCCCCAGATGTACTGCAGCACGTCGCTGCCTTGCACGACGATGACCAGGAAGGCGATCAGCAGCAGGTTGCGGCCCTCGAAGCCGGGGATCTCCAGCGTCACCAGCGCCGGCACGTGGCTGATGCAGAAGACGCTGACCATCAGGCCCCACTGCACCTTGGACGTGCGCTCCAGGAAGCGCTGCGCGTCGCCGCCCAGCGCCGCCAGGATGGGCAGCAGCAGGAAGGCGTAGACCGGGATGAAGATCGAGAACATGCCGTACCAGCCGGTCCACACGAAGGCGTACTGCAGCGGCAGAACCACGAAGAAGGCGGTGGCGATCGCCGGGTGGTCGGCACGGCGGGTGGTCAGCAGCGTGATGAACTCGCGCAACGCATGGAAGCTGACGAAGGCGAACAGCACCGTGACGCCTTGCGGGCCGAACAGGAAGGCCGCGGCAATGGCGCCGACCATCACCCACCAGGCATTGACGCGGGCGGTCAGGTTGTCGATCACCGCATGCGGCTGGCCGCGCGCCACCGCATGCCGCAGCAGTGCACCGACCGAAGAGGCCAGCAGAAGCACCGCGAACACGCCGCCGAACAGCTGCAGCGTGGTCTGCGCGTAGGGGCTCAGGGCGTCATTCATCGCGGTCTCCATCGGGTCTGAGCGAGAGCAGGGCCTGGCGGGCGCGGGCCAGGAAGGCGACCTTGTCCTCGCCCTCGACACGCGCCAGCGGGGCGCCGAAGTCGACGCTGCAGGCCAGCGGCACCGGCAGCCAGCTGCCCTTGGGCAGCACGCGGCGCAGGTTCTCGATCCACACCGGCACCAGGCGCACCTCGGGGTGTCGGCTGGCCAGGTGATAGATCCCGCTCTTGAACGGCAGCAGCAGTTCGTCACCGACGTTGCGCGTGCCTTCGGGAAACAGGATCAGCGAATCGCCGCCGTGCAGCGCAGCCTCCATCTGCTCGAGCGGGCCGCTGGAAGGTCCCGGCCCGGCGGCGGCGCGGTCGCGGGCGGGGTCGCGGTCGATCAGCAAGGCACCGAAGACCGCGCAGCCAATGAAGCGGCGCAGGCCGCTGCGCAACCAGTAGTCGGCGGCCGCCACCGGACGCGTGCGCTCGCGCAGGTCGCCGGGCAGCGAAGCCCACAGCAGCACGAAGTCGCCATGGCTGGTGTGGTTGGCGAAGTACACCGTCGGCAGCGCCATGGGCGGAGCGCCACGCCAGCGCGCCTGCACGCCGGTCAGCAAGCGGGCGAAGACCACGATCAAGGCTCCGACCCATCGCGCCATCATGCCGGGCTCCACAGACGTGCGGCGCCGTACATCAGCGCTGCCAGGCCTTGCCCGGCGACCACGGCGGCGTGGCGGCGCACCAGGCCCTGGGCGCCGCGCACCCGGTCGGCCAGCAGCCGAGTCCCGGCCACCGGCCCGAGCCTGGCGCCGAACAACGCCTGCAGTGCCGAATCCAGCGCCGCCAGCGAGCCGATGCGGCCGCGCGCGAGGTCGGCGAACAACCCGGCATCGAGGTGCAGGCGAAACGCCAGCAAGCGCTCCGGCAGCACGAACGCCCAGGCCAGCGCCAGCGGAACGACGTCCAGCGCCCGGGTCCACGCTGCCGCGGGCGCAGGGGAAGAGCTTGCGGACAACGCCAGCGCCGACACCGACGCCAGGGCCACGAAGGACAGCGCCGTCGCCACCCTGACGGCAGCGGCCAGCACGCGGGCGGTGGCCGCGCACAGCGCGAGCTCCGCGGCGGCCAGCGGCACCGCCGTCATGCGGCCACCGCCCGGCGAAGCGCCTCGCGCCACTCGGCGCCCAGCACCAGGCGCGGCTGCACACGCTGCAGGCGGGCAATGGCGTCGTCGAGATCCCGTGCATGGCCCTGCCTTGTCAGCCAGCACGCCAATGCCGCGACGCTGCGCGAGAAGCCGAGCGCGCAGCCGACGACGACCGGCGAGCCGCTGCGGCGGGCGGCTTCGATGACCGCGGCTGCTCGGCGAAGTGCAGGCGGCGATGCCGGCACCAGGTCCAGCCAGGGCAGGCAGCGGCCGCCGGCCGAGCCCGGGACCTGCATCTCGGCACACAGGCTGACCACGACCTGGCCAGGGCCGCCCTGCAGGCGCGCCAGGCTGGCCAGCCAGACGCCGGGCACGACCTCGCGCGACGACGGGTCGCGCCTCGTCCACCAGCGGCCGTTCAGGCGCGCCCCCAGCAGGTAGGGCGCCAGCAGCACACGCGCCGGCCAGGCCATGCGGCCGTCGCGCGCCATCGAAAAGGCACGCGCCCCCAGGCCCAGGTAGGCCAGTGACACGAGTGTCAGCGAGAGCGCCGGCCACAGCAGCCAGAGCGCGGCGCCACGCCACACCAGCGCCGCGGCGCAGGCCAGCAGCGCGCCGGCGGCATAGTTCAGCGCCAGCCGACGGCGCCGCGCATCGCGGCTCAGCCGCCAGGCACGCAGCGGCGACAGCCGGCGTTCGAGCGGCCAGGCCCACACGCACAGCACGCCCAGAAGGGCGCCGGTGGGGATGTCGATGAAGTGGTGCTGCCAGGTGGTGAGCACCGAGGCGCAGATGGCCAGCATCCAGCCCGCCAGCAGCGCGCGCGCCGCGCCGCTCTCCAGGTGCCGCCGGTACAGGTCCCACAGGATCACCGCCAGCGCGATGTGCAGCGACGGCGCCTGGTTGTAGGGCTGGTCGAAGCCCCGCAGTGCGGCAAACAGCCAGCCGGCCGCGCCGTCGACCGCGGGCTGCCCGAAGCTGAAGCGCAGCGGAAAGGCCACGAAGCAGGCGACGGCGATGCACTGCGCGCCGAGCAGCCTGAGCCCGTGGCGATCGAGTTCGTGCCGGGTGCGCGGCAGCAGCACCGACAGCGCGTAGAACAGGTTCAGGCTCCAGTACGGAAAGATGGTCCAGCCCCAGAAAGGGACCTGATGCTCCCAGTCGAAGACCACGCTGGACACCGGTTCGCCCTGCCGGCTGGCGAGGTGGTTGGCGAGCCCGTAGCTGAGGTAGAAGAACGGCCCCAGCGCCGCCAGCCAGGCGAGCGCACGGCGCCAGGGACGGGGGCCGGCGGTCAAGCCGCCACCCGTTGCGCCAGGCTGACGCTGAAGATGCCCCACTCGTCGATGCGCTGCGTGAGCTTGCGGAAGCCCGCGGCCTGCACCAGCTGGTCCATCTCGGCCTGCGTGCGGCGGCGCATCACCCAGGCCTGGCCTTGTCGGTGGCTGGTCAGCGCGCGTGCGATCAGCTCGAGCTGCGGGTGCCAGGGCTGGCCCGTGTAGACCAGGTAGCCGCCGGGCGGGATGGCCTGCGCCAGGCCTTGCAGCGAACGGCCGACCTGCTCGTTGTCGTCGAACAGCTCGTACAGGCCGGAGACCACGCCCACGGTGGGCTGGGGATCGACTCTCGCCAGGCTGTCGCGGTCGAAGGCGTCGCCCTGGTCGAAACGGGCCAGGCCCTGCAGGCCCTTGGCGGCGATCAGCGCACGCCCGTCACGCACGTTGATGTCGCTGTAGTCGCGCAACAGCACCGCCTGCGGCTTGACCTCGCTGCCCAGCACCGCGTCGAGCACGTAACGACCGTGGCCGGCGGCGATGTCGGCCACGCGCACCGGCCGGCCCGCGCCGGCCACCCGCCGCATGGCGTCGCGCAGCAGTTCCTCCACATGCAGCTTGCGCTGCCGGATGCCACGCCAGCCGATCGAGCCGAGGTACACGCGGTCGATGGCGGTGCCGATCAAGGGCAGGCCCTGGGGCTGGTTGCGGTACACGTAGTCGAGCGTGCTGCCCGAGTCGAAGCCCGTGCGGTGGCCCAGGCGCACACCCGCCGAGAGCCAGCCGCCGAAGCGCAGGCCGGCGCGCGTGGCCGCCCAGTACAGCCCGCGCGGCGACCACCAGGACAGCGGCGATGCCAGCGCCCGCGCTTCTTCGGCCGTGTGGCCTGTGCGATCGGCCTGCCGCAGGTCGACGGCCTGCTGCGGCTGCGCGAAGCGCTCGAGGACGAAGTCACGGACCTGACGGACGGCCGCTGCACGATCGCGCTCGCCCAGGGTGTCGTGATAGAAGCCCGGCAGCACGGTGCGCGTCTTGACCGCCGAGCCCAGGCGATCGAAGAAGTCGTCCTGCGGCTTGCGGTGCACGACCCAGTCGGCGCCCGAGATCAGCAGCTGCACCGGTTGCGTGATGGCCTGGGCGTCGGCCACCACACGTTCTGCCGCCTGGTACAGGCCCAGCAGCACGTTGACGGCGATCGGCCGCGTGATCAGCGGGTCGCTGCGGTAGCTGGCGATGCGCGCCGCGTCGTGCGTGAGGAACTGCGGCTTGACGTAGCTGTTGACGAAGAAGTGCCCGGACAGCTTGTGCATGAGGGCCAGCCCGGGCCGGGCCAGCGGCACGTAGAGCTTGACCTTGAAGGCCGGCGACGCCAGCGTGAAGCCGCGCACCGGCGGCGCATAGTCGTGCGCCCAGGTGGCCGCCAGCACGGCGCCCACGCTCTGCGCGACGACATGGATGTCGCCGACCGCCACGCCATGCGCGCCGGCCAGGTGGTCGACGAAGGTCTGCAGGTCGCGCACCGAGGTGCCGAAGCTCGGGCTGAAGCCGCGCTCGCCCGGCGACCGCCCGTGGCCACGCGCGTCCCAGGCGTAGAAGTCGAAGTCCGGCAGGTTCAGCTCGTCGACCAGGTGCGCCATGCGGCCGGAGTGCTCGTGGCCGCGGTGCAGCAGCACGATGGCGCCGCGGCGCCCACTGCCCAGCGCCGGCCAGCGGCGATAGAACAGCGTCTGCCCGTCGTGGGTGGCGAAGCTCGACTCCTCGGCAACACGGGTCGGCTGGGTGATGTTCATGGGTTCTCCGGGGAAGGGTCGAGGTCAGGCAACTTCAGCCAGCGCGCGGCGAACGCGCTGCACCACCGTCGCGGCGGTCAGCAGCGCCAGCAGCGGCATCAGCAGCGCCAGTTCTGCGGGCAAGGGCTGGAAGGCCGCCCACAGGGCGATCGCGCCGACGTAGAAGGCACGGTCGCTCTTGCCCATCGGGCCGTCGTAGCGCCGGCTGGCGCCAATGGTCGGGCCGAGCGCACCGGCAAACTCGCTCAGCCCGGCGAGCACGATGAAGGCACCGACCCAGGCCGGGTCGAACGGGGCCAGCCAGGCCAGCGGCAGGTACAGCGCGGCATCGGCGACCACGTCGGTCAGTTCGTTGAGCAGCGCGCCGAGCTTGCTGGCCTGGCCGTGCTCGCGCGCCAGCATGCCGTCGACCGCGTTCAGCGCCATGCGCAGCAGCAGCCACAGCGGCAGCAGCGCCCAGGCCGCGCGCGGCAGGCCTTGGGTGGCCAGCGCCAGACCCAGCAACACCGACAGCGCGCAGGCCAGCAGCGTGACCTGGTTGGCGGTCACGCCCGCGGCCGCCAGTGCGCCGACCGCCGGCCGCAGCAGAGCCTGAAAGCGGGGCTTGAGCAGGTAGATCGACATCGCGGCGCGTTCCAGCAGGTGCCGGAATGCTCGACCGCATGGGTATCAGGTCGGCTTCCTGGTCGGCGGCGGGTTGTTTCGTTTGTTCGGGCGCGCTGGCCACCCGCATGCCGCCATCAGTCTTCCAGCGCCAGCAGCTCCGCCACCGTCTGGCGACGCCGTATCAGTCGCGTGCGCTCACCGTCGACCAGCACCTCGGCAGCCAGCGGTCGGGTGTTGTAGTTGGAAGACATCGAGGCGCCGTAGGCACCGGCGTTCTCGAACGCCACCAGGTCGCCCACCTGCAGCTGCGGCAACGCACGGTCGAGCACCAGGCCGCCTTCGCCCTGCGTGAAGACATCGCCCGACTCGCACAGCGGTCCGGCCAGGACCTGTTCCTGTGCCGGTCGGCGGTTGGCATCGCGGGCCAGCAGGCGCACTTCGTGATGGCTGCCGTACAAGGCAGGCCGCATCAGGTCGTTGAAGCCGGCGTCGACCAGCGCGAAGCGGCGGCTGCCCATGCGCTTGACCGCCCTCACCTCGGCCAGCAGCACACCGGATTCGGCCACCAGGTAGCGCCCGGGCTCGATCTCCAGCGTCAAGGCCTGGGCCCGCTCGGCCGCCAGCGTGCGGCGCGCGGCGTCCCAGAGCTCGAAGTAGTGCCGGGTGTCGATGCGCGGCTCGCCATCGCGGTAGGGCACCGAGAGCCCGCCGCCGGCCGAGATCGCCTGCAGCGGCAGGGGCACGCGCCGGGCGAGCCCGACCATCGCCGCGCAGACCTGCTCCAGGTGGCCATAGTCGACCCCCGAGCCGATGTGCATGTGCAGGCCGACCAGCTGCAGGCGATGGCGGGCGATCACCGCCAGCGCCTGCGGCAGGTCCTCGTGCCAGATGCCATGCTTGCTGTGCTCGCCGCCGGTGTTGGTCTTGCGGCTGTGCCCGTGGCCGAAGCCGGGATTCAGGCGCAGCCATACGGCATGGCCGGGGGAGCGCGGGCCCAGCTGCTCGAGCATGTCCACGGACCCGGCATTGACCGCGATGCCGGCGCCCGCCACGCGGGCCAGGGTCGTCTCGTCGATCAGATCGGCGGTGAAGACGATCTCCGCCGCCTCGTAGCCGGCCGCCAGCGCCCGCTCGATCTCGCCCGGCGAGACTGCATCGATGCGCACCCCCTGCGCCCGCATCAGGCGCAGCAGGTGCAGGTTGGCGTTGGCCTTCTGCGCATAGCGGATGACGTCGAACGGGCGCAGCGAATCGATGCGCTCGCGCACCGTGGCAGCGTCGTAGACCCACAGCGGCGTGCCATGGGCCTGCGCCAGGCGGCGCAACAGCTCGGGGGCGAATGGGTTCATGGTCGCTGCTGGCCTGCCCAGGCCGGGTCGATCGTGGATGCCCGATGATGCCAGCCGTGCGACCGCCTCCCCGGAACCCGCCTGTCAGCGACCCGGGCCGCCCGACCCGGCAGCGGGTACCCGGACTGCGGCGAGGGCTGCCCCCTTGAAACGGCGAAGTCGATCTCTATAATCCGTCTGCTAGCACTCGCCAGACATGAGTGCTAACGACGCAGCCCTGCAACCCCACCCGGCCCTGGCCGGCCCTGGGTTCATGGCAGCCCGGCTGCATCTGGTATGTAAATACGCGCCCACTTCGTGGCTGGCGCATCGTCTTTCAGCGATTCCACAGGAGATCCTATGAAGCTTCGTCCGTTGCACGACCGCGTGATCGTCAAGCGTCTCGAGAACGAAACCAAGACCGCGTCGGGCATCGTGATCCCCGACAACGCCGCCGAGAAGCCCGACCAGGGTGAAGTCCTGGCCGTCGGCCCCGGCAAGCGCAACGACAAGGGCGACTTCGTCGCCCTGAACATCAAGGTCGGTGACCGGGTGCTGTTCGGCAAGTACAGCGGCCAGACCGTCAAGGTCGACGGCGACGAACTGCTCGTGATGCGCGAGGAAGACCTGTTCGCCGTGGTGGAAAAGTAATCCGCCCGTCCCCATCCATCCAGATCCAGACTTCGGAGTAGATACACATGGCAGCCAAAGACGTCGTATTCGGTTCCGACGCCCGTCACCGCATGGTCGAGGGCGTGAACATCCTGGCCAACGCGGTCAAGGTCACTCTGGGCCCCAAGGGCCGCAATGTCGTGCTCGAGCGCTCGTTCGGCGCCCCCACCGTCACCAAGGACGGTGTCTCGGTGGCCAAGGAGATCGAACTCAAGGACAAGCTCCAGAACATGGGCGCGCAGATGGTCAAGGAAGTGGCTTCCAAGACCAGCGACGCCGCCGGTGACGGCACCACCACCGCCACCGTGCTGGCGCAGAGCATCGTGCGCGAGGGCATGAAGTACGTCGCCGCGGGCATGAACCCGATGGACCTCAAGCGCGGCATCGACAAGGCCGTGACGACCCTGGTCGAGGAACTGAAGAGGGCCAGCAAGCCGACCACCACCAGCAAGGAGATCGGCCAGGTCGGCGCGATCTCCGCCAACAGCGACGAGTCGATCGGCAAGATCATCGCCGACGCGATGGACAAGGTCGGCAAGGAAGGCGTCATCACCGTCGAGGACGGCAAGAGCCTGAACAACGAACTCGACGTCGTCGAGGGCATGCAGTTCGACCGTGGCTACCTGTCGCCGTACTTCATCAACAACCCGGACAAGCAGGTCGCCGTCCTCGAAAACCCGTTCGTGCTGCTGTACGACAAGAAGATCAGCAACATCCGCGACCTGCTGCCCACGCTGGAGCAGGTGGCCAAGAGCGGCCGTCCGCTGCTGATCATCGCCGAGGAAGTCGAAGGCGAGGCGCTGGCCACGCTGGTGGTCAACACCATCCGCGGCATCCTGAAGGTCGTTGCCGTCAAGGCGCCCGGCTTCGGTGACCGCCGCAAGGCCATGCTGGAGGACATCGCGATCCTGACCGGCGGCAAGGTGATCGCCGAGGAAGTCGGCCTGACGCTGGAGAAGGCGCAACTGGCCGACCTCGGCCAGGCCAAGCGCGTCGAGGTGGCCAAGGAGAACACCACCATCATCGACGGCGCCGGCAAGGCCGCCGACATCGAAGCGCGTGTCAAGCAGATCCGCGTGCAGATCGAGGAAGCCACCAGCGACTACGACCGCGAGAAGCTGCAGGAGCGCGTGGCCAAGCTGGCCGGTGGCGTGGCTGTCATCAAGGTCGGCGCTGCCACCGAAGTCGAGATGAAGGAGAAGAAGGCCCGCGTGGAAGACGCGCTGCACGCCACCCGTGCCGCCGTCGAGGAGGGCATCGTGGCCGGCGGCGGTGTCGCGCTGCTGCGCGCCCGTTCGGCCATCGGCAGCCTGAAGGGCGAGAACCACGACCAGGACGCCGGCATCAAGATCGTGCTGCGTGCGGTCGAGCAGCCTTTGCGCGAGATCGTCCTCAATGCCGGCGACGAGCCCAGTGTGGTCGTCAACCAGGTGCTGCAGGGCCAGGGCAACTACGGCTACAACGCCCAGACCGGCGCCTATGGCGACATGATCGAGATGGGCATCCTGGACCCGACCAAGGTGACGCGCACGGCGCTGCAGAACGCCGCCTCGGTGGCCGGCCTGATGCTGACCACCGAGTGCATGGTGGCCGAAGCGCCGAAGGAAGACGCTCCGGCCATGCCGGGCGGCGGCGGCATGGGTGGCATGGGCGGCATGGGCATGGACATGTAAGTCCGGCCAGCAGACCGGGGTGATGCGTCGCCCCGGCCACCCGGCAATCCCCCGGCCCGCGTCGAAAAACGCGGGCTTTTTCTTTGTTCGGGCGGCGGCAGGCGCTTCGATAATCGGGCCGCCACTCCTCCTGCCCGCGCATGAAGCCCACCGCCGCACTGCAGCGTTTCATCGACGACGAGCTCGCGCGGGCCCTGCTGCTCGCCGAACAGACCTTTGAAGCCTGCGGCGAGGCGCTGATGCGCAACGCCGCAGCGCTGTCTGCGCGCGACCGCACCGTGGTGGCCGACCTGCAGCGGGGCCTGAACCGCCACCGCAGCGCGCTCGGCACCGCCTTCGTGCAGTCCTTGCGCCAGCAGCTGGCGCAGCAGTTCGGTGACGCACAGAGCACCAGCGGCGAGCTGCCCTCGATGCCCGCCGCCTTGTCGCTGGTCGACGAGACCGAAGTCGAGGTCGACGTCGAGATGTCGCGCCTCATCGAGGCCATCCGCAGCGAAGCCGAAACCGAGCTGCGCGAGCTGGTGACCTACACCGCGGCGCTGGCCGGTGACATGGATGTCGCCCACGACGACAACCCCTTCCGCCCGGAGACCATGGCGCGCGCGCTGTGGGACGCCGTCGAGGCCCTTCCGATGGCGCGCTCGTACCAGGTCGCGCTGGTGCGCGCCGCCGTCATGCCCTATGCGCAGCTGCTGCGCAAGGCCTACGCCGGTGCCTGTGCCCGGCTGGACGACAGCGGCGTCGAGCCCGCCGTCTTCCGCACCATCATCCTGCCCGGCGGCGCGCGACGGGCCCACCATCAGACCGATCAGTTCTTCGACGGCCAGGTCAACCGGGTCGAAGCCGCGGCGCCGGCGATGCCCGCCGCAGCCCTGGCCTCGTCGCGCCCGGCCATGGAGCAGGCGCTGCAGCATGCCGACGAGTTGATGCGCGGCCTGCGCCATGCCGGGGACCGCTACGAGCGGGATCGCCTGCGGTTCACGCAGCTTCAGGTGCTGGCCGCCAGTGCCGGCAGTGGCCCCGACCGTGAACTGATCGAGTTGCTGAGCCGCTTGTTCGACCATGTGCTGGGCGACCGGCGGCTGATGCCGGACATTCAGGCCGTCGTCGCCCGGCTGCAGGCGCCGGCCCTGCGGCTGGCCTTGCGCAACCCGGCGACGCTGGACGACTACGCCCATCCGGTCTGGCAGCTGATGGACCGCCTGGCCCTGCAGGGCGAGACGCACCCGCTGCCGGGCCAGACCGAGCGTGATCGCGTCGTGCAGTTCATGCACGGGCTGATAGACCCGCTGGTGCAGGAACAGGCGCGCGACGCCGACCCCTTCCGCTGGGCGCTGGAGCGTCTGCAGGCCTACGAGCAGCACCGGCTGGTGCGCCGGCTCGAAGAAGCCGAGCCCGAGATGCGCCGTCTGCAGGCACTGGAGATGCGCGTCGCCGGCGCCGCGTTCGCGGCGTCCACCACCACCGGTGCGCTTGACATCGGTCAGCTGGCCACCGTGCCCGGCGAACTGCTGGACCAGCTTCAGCACGACGGGCTGGCTGCTGCCCGTGATGCCGGGCGCTGGCTGAATGCGCGCCAGGTCGGCGACTGGCTGCGCATGTTCACTCAGGGCGGGCGTGTCAACGTCCAGCTGATGTGGACCGGCGACCAGGGTGACATCTCGCTGTTTGCCGATGCCGGCGGCACGCGCACCTGGGCAGTCAGGCGGCGCGCGCTCGAGCGGCTGCATGCCGAGCAGCTGCTGTCGCTCCTTGAACCGCGCTCATTGATCCGCGAAGCGGCGCAGCGCGTGCTGCACAAGCTGGCCCCGGCGGCGCCACGCCGCGGCGCCTGATCAGGCCGGCGCGACCGCGCCCTGCGGCGCCGCGGCCGCCGGTGGCACCCACTGGCGCAGCAGCAGCGCCGTGTCGGACAGGCCTTGCCGGCTGAGCGCCGAGAACAGGGCGACGCCGATGTCGGCGTCGGCCGTTGCGCGTTCGGCCAGCGCCGCCTGCGCGAGGTTGAGCGCCCGCTGCGCGTCGCGCCGCGACAGCTTGTCGCTCTTGGTCAGCAGCACCAGCAGCCTGACCTCGCCGGTCGCCACCCGGTTCGCGATCAGGTCCAGCAGCCGCAGGTCCAGCTCGGTGAAGCCGATGCGTGAGTCCACCAGCTGCACCACGCCGTGCAGGTTGCGACGCACCACGAGGTACTCGGCCATCACCTCCTGCCAGCGCAGCTTGGCCGCGCGCTCGACCGCCGCGTAGCCGTAGCCGGGCAGGTCCGCCAGCAAGGCCTCGGGTGCCCCCTTGGGACCGAGCTCGAACAGGTTGATGTGCTGCGTGCGCCCCGGCGTGCGCGATGCGAAGGCGAGCCTGCGCTGCTGCGCGAGCTGGTTGATCGCCGTCGACTTGCCGGCATTGCTGCGACCGACGAAGGCGATCTCGGGCAGGTCCCCCGCAGGCAGCTGGTCGAGCCGGCTGGCCGTCGTCAGGAAGCGCGCGCCATGCGTCCAGGCCAGCGCGGCGCGGACTTGCGCCTGGGCGTCGGGGTCGCCGGGCGCCGCGGCAGGCGGCAGCGGGAGGGTGGGTGTCATGGGGCATTGTAAAATCGACAGGTTTTGCGGTTCTCGCCCTGCCGCGGGTGCCGCCCGCCCCCCGCCCGCACCGATAGGCCCGACCATCATGCTGCCCTTCCTGCCGACCCTGCTTCGTACGCTGGCCCTGGCGGCCGCCTTCAACGGTCCGGCCCTGGCGGCGGACGCCAAGCCCGCCTTCAAGCCCGACGCGGCCAAGGGCCAGGCACTGGCCGCCACCTGTGTGGCCTGCCACCTGGCCGATGGTTCGCGCGGCGCGCCGGCCAACCCCATCCTGCAGGGGCAGCATGCGGAATACCTGGTCAAGCAGCTCGAGGAGTTCAAGTCGGGCAAGAGGGCCAGCGCCATCATGCAGGGCATGGTGGCCGCCCTGTCCCCCGAGGACATGAAGCACCTGGCAGCGTTCTACGCGGGCAAGCAGGCCAAGCCCGGATTTGCCAAGGACAAGAAGGTCGTTCTGCTGGGCGAGAAGATCTACCGGGGCGGCATCATCGATCGCAAGATCCCCGCCTGCGCGGGCTGCCACAGTCCCAACGGTGCCGGCATCCCGGCCCAGTACCCACGGGTTGGCGGCCAGCATGCCGACTACACCGAGGCGCAGCTGGTGGCCTTCCGGTCCGGCGCGCGCGCCAACAGCGCGCCCATGTCGACCATCGCGGGCAAGATGAACGACCGCGAGATCAAGGCGGTGGCCGACTACATGGCGGGCCTTCGCTGACACCTCTGCTGCGCGGTCAGGCGAGTCGACGCCCGGCTCGCTGCCCCCCGGGAAAGTGTTGATCGGCGCGCACGTCCGGCTTGGATAGGATCGATCGCTCCACCGACTCCAAGCCCGTGCGCGGGACGGTGCGGTGACAGGGTGGCCCGATCGGGTGGGTCACTCGCGATCCCTTCGACAAACCACCGAGGTCAAGGCCATGACACGCATCAAGTCCCTGGTCGCCACCGCCCTGCTCGCCAGCGCAGGCGCCGCATCGGCGCAGATCACGCTGACGCTCTCTTCCTGGGTGCCACCGGCACACCTGCTGACTCGCGCCCAGTCCGACTGGTGCAACGAGGTCAGCAAGGCCGTCGCCGGGCGCATCAAGTGCAACCTGCTGCCCAAGGCCGTGACGCCGGCACCTGGCACCTTCGACGCGGTCAAGGATGGCCTGGCCGACCTGTCGTACAGCGTGCACGGCTACACACCGGGTCGCTTCACGATGGGCAAGGTGGCCGAGATGCCCTTCCTGGGCGACTCGGCCGTCGCCACCAGCGTGGCCTACCAGCGCATCTACGAGAAGCACCTGGCCAGGCTCGACGAGCACAAGGGCATGAAGGTGATCACGGTGTTCACCCACGGCCCGGGCGTCATCTTCAATACCAAGAAGGCCGTCACCACGCTGGCCGACCTGCAGGGCCTGAAGTTCCGCGTCGGCGGCGGCGTGGTCAACGAGGTCGGCAAGGCCTTGGGCGTCAACATGACCCTCAAGCCGGCACCCGAGTCGTACGAACTGCTGTCCTCGGGCGTCGTCGACGGCACCTGGTTTCCTGACGAGTCCATCGTCTCGTTCAAGCTCGACAAGCTGATCAAGCACCGCACGGCCGTGCCCGGCGGTCTCTACAACACCAGCTTTGCGCTGGTCATGAACCAGGCCACCTGGGACAAGATCCCGAAGGCCGACCAGGACATCATCCAGAAGATGTCGGGTGAGTGGGCGGCCCGCTTCTTCGGCAAGTACTGGGACGAGATGGACGACAAGAGCGTCGAGGCGCAGAAGGCCGCGGGCGTGCAGTCGGTCACCGCCGACGCCAAGTTCGTCGCCGAGTTCAAGGCCAGGACGGCGGCCATCGAGGACGCCTGGGTCAAGGAAGCCGAAGCCAAGGGCCTGAAGAACGCCGCCGCGGTGCTCAAGGAATTCCGCGACGAGATCGCCAAGGTCAAGTAGGCAGGCCGGCCCCGGCGGCCCGCGGCGCCCGCCGGGTGTCCTTGATCAGAGATGCCACGACCTGCTGCATGAAGTCGCTGCTGCCGCTGCTGCGCGCCGTGAGTGCCGTCGCGCTGTTCGCGATGATGGTGCTCACCTTCGCCGACGTGATGGCGCGCAAGTTCCTGCCCAACGCCATCGTCGGCGCGGTCGAGCTGACCGAGCTGCTGATGATGGTGATGATCTTCGTCGCCCTGCCGCTGGCTTCGGCCGCCGGCGAGCACATCGCATTCGACCTGTTCGACCGCATGCTGCCCCCGGGGCTGCTGCGCCTGCAGCACCGCCTGGCCCATGGACTCACCGCCCTGGTGTTCGGCGGGGCGGCCTGGCTGGTCTGGCAGCGCGCCTTTCGCACCGCCGGCGCCGGTGACCAGACCTCGGCGCTGGAGATCAAGCTGGCGCCTTACCACTTCATGGCCGCCGGGCTGCTGGCGCTGACCGTGCTGGTGCACCTGTGGCTGGCCTGGCGGGCCGTTCCTGGCCTGAGTCACGACGGTCCTGACGCCGCCCCCGACCCCCGCTCCGAAATCAGGCCTGCCCCATGACCGAAGGCCTGCTCGGCTTCGCCGCGATGTTCGTGCTGATGGCCTTGCGCATGCCGATCGCGGTTGCCATGGGCCTGGTCGGCTTCGTCGGCCTCGGCCTGATGCGCTCCTGGCCGGCGGCCATGTCGTCGACCGCCGGCGAGTTCACCGGCATCGGCAGCTACACGCTGTCGGTGGTGCCGCTGTTCGTGCTGATGGGCAACTTCGTCACCCGCGCCGGCATGTCGCGCGACCTGTACCAGGCCGCCTATGCCTTCATCGGGCATCTGCGTGGCGGGCTGGCCATGTCGACCATCGCCGCCTGCGCCGGCTTCGGCGCCATCTGCGGCTCGTCGATCGCCACCACGGCGACGATGGCGCGCGTCGCCATGCCGGAGATGGATCGCTTCGGCTACGCACCGTCTTTCGCGGCCGGCTCGGTGTGCGCCGGGGCGACGCTGGGCATCCTGATCCCGCCGTCGGTGATCATGGTCATCTACGGCATCATGACCGAGCAGAGCATCGGTGCGCTGTTCGCCGCCGGCGTGCTGCCCGGCCTGCTGGCAACCGGCTACTACCTGATGGCCTCGAAGTGGGTGACCTGGCGCCAGCCGCAGGCCGGCCCGCCCGGCGAACGCGCCAGCTGGGCCGTGCGGCTGGCCGCGCTGCGCAGGATCTGGGGCGTGGCCGCCTTGTTCGCGATCGTGATGGGCGGCATGTACGGGGGCCTGTTCACGCCCACCGAGGCGGCCGGCTTCGGCGCCATGGGCGGCTTCGTGTTCGCGCTGGCGCGTCGCGCCCTCACCGTCAAGGTGCTGCAGGAGGTGCTGGTCGAGTCGGCGCGCACCTCGGCGATGCTGTTCACCATCGTCATCGGCGCCTCGCTGTTCGCGAACTTTCTCAACTTCACCGCGCTGCCCGACGCGCTGAAGACCTTCGTGACGCAGTTCCAGGTGCACCCCACCGTCGTGATCGTGGCCATCTGCCTGATCTACGTCGCGCTCGGCACCGCGATGGAGAGCCTGTCGATGATGCTGCTGACGGTGCCCATCTTCTTCCCGCTGGTCACGGCGCTTGGTTTCGACCCGGTGTGGTTCGGCATCATCGTCGTCTGCGTGATCGAGATCAGCCTCATCACGCCGCCGGTGGGCATGAACATCTTCGTGCTTTCCAGCGTCGTGCCGGGCATCCCCACCGCCGCCATCTGGCGCGGCGTCATGCCTTTCGTGGCCGCCGACATCCTGCGCATGGCGACGCTGATCGCCTTCCCGGCGATCGCGCTGTACCTGCCCCGGCTGCTGAACCTGTAGCCGCCGCGCGCGCGACTCAGGCTCTGGCCAGCACTGCCGCCAGCGCCTGGCCGGTGTGCGTGCCGGCTGCCACGACGGCCTCCGGCGGCCCTTCGGCCACCAGCCGGCCGCCCCCCGAGCCGCCCTCGGGGCCGAGGTCGACCACCCAGTCGGCTTCGGCCACCACGTCGAGATCGTGCTCGATGACGAGCACGCTGTGGCCGCCGTCGACCAGCCGGTGCAGCACGCGCAGCAGCCGCTCGACGTCGGCCATGTGCAATCCCACTGTCGGCTCGTCGAGCACGTACAGCGTGTGCGGTGGCCGCCGCCGCAGGTCGTCGCGCACCTTGGCCAGCTCGGTGACCAGCTTGATGCGCTGCGCTTCGCCGCCGCTCAGCGTCGGGCTGGGTTGCCCCAGCGTCAGGTAGCCCAGGCCGACGTCGCGCAGCAGTTGCAGCGGGTGGGCGATGGCGGGCATGCTGGCGAAGAAGTCGGCCGCCTCGTCGACCTCCATGCGCAGCACGTCGCCGATGCTGCGCCCGCGCCAGGTGGCGGCCAGCGTCTCGGGGTCGAAGCGCGCGCCGTGGCAGGCGTCGCAAGGCACCTTCACGTCGGGCAGGAAGCTCATCGCAATCGTCTTCACGCCCTGGCCTTCGCAGGCCGGGCAGCGGCCACCGCTGGCACCGCCGGCGTTGAAGGAGAAGCGCGTGGCCGCATAGCCGCGCGCGCGCGCCTCCAGCGTGTCGGCGAACAGGCGACGGATGGCGTCCCAGAACCCGATGTAGGTCGCCGGACAGCTGCGCGGGGTCTTGCCGATCGGCGTCTGGTCGACTTCCAGCACACGCTCGACGAGTTCCGTGCCGTGCAGCCCATCGCAGCCCACCAGTGCCGGCGCCCGGCCGCCGGCCAGCGCCTGCCGCCCGGCGGCCGTGCCTTGCAGCGCGGCGCGGGCCAGCACGTTGGCCAGCAGCACGTCACGCGCCAATGTGCTCTTGCCGGAGCCGCTGACGCCGGTGATCGCGACCAGCCGACCGAGAGGAACCGCCACCTCGAGCCGCTGCAGGTTGTGCAGCGAGGCACCGCTCAGTCGCAGGCGCGGCGTGGCCTCGTCGACCGGCCGCCGCGGCTGCAACGGGTGGCGCATGGGATGCGCCAGCATGCGGCCGGTGACCGACTCGGGCGCCGCCGCCAGGGCTGCCACCGAACCCTGCGCCACCAGCTGCCCCCCGCGACGGCCGGCGCCGGGCCCGATGTCGATGACATGGTCGGCACGGCGAATCGTGTCTTCGTCGTGCTCGACCACGACCAGCGTATTGCCGCGCGCGCCCAGCCGGGCCAGCGCCTCGAGCAGGATGGCGTTGTCGCGCGGGTGCAGGCCGATGGTCGGCTCGTCGAGCACGTAGCACACGCCCTGCAGGTGGCTGCCGAGTTGTGCCGCCAGCCGGATGCGCTGGGCTTCGCCGCCCGACAGGGTCGGTGCGGCGCGGTCCAGCGTCAGGTAGCCCAGGCCGACATCGGCCAGGAAGCCGAGCCGGCTGCGGATCTCGGCCACCACGTCGCGCGCGATCCCGGCCTCGCGGCCGGCCAGCGCCAGGCCGTCGACCCAGCGCCGGACCTCGTGCACCGACAGCGCCGCCACCTCGTGCAGGGGCCGGTCGTCGAAGGTGACGGCACGCGCCGAGGGATTCAGCCGCGCGCCGCCACAGTCGGGGCAGGCCTGCTCGCCGAGGCCTTCCACCTCGGGCTCCTCGGACGGGAAGCTCTGCTCGCGGCCCTTGTCGTCGTCGTCGCGCAGGGAGTCGTCGAGCACCTTGCGCTGCTCGCGCGTCAGCGCGAGGCCGGTGCCGACACAGCTCGCGCACCAGCCATGCTTGCTGTTGTAGCTGAACATGCGCGGGTCCAGCTCGGGGTAGCTGGTGCCGCAGACCGGGCAGGCGCGCTTGGTCGAGAACACCTTGACCTGGCCGATGCCGGCGGTGCTCTGGCCGTCGTCCAGCGCCTGCGCCAGGCCGTCCAGCGGGTGCAGCAGGTGCAGCACGCCGCGGCCAAGCTCGAGGGCGCGCGAGAGCAGCGCGCGCAGTTCGCCCTCGCGCGCCGGGTCGACCACCAGGTCGCCCACCGGCAGCTCCAGCGTGTGCTCCTTGAAGCGGTCCAGGCGCGGGAAGGGCGCGAGCGTCAGGAACTCGCCGTCGACGCGCAGGTGGCTGTGGCCGCGCGCCCTGGCCCACTTGGCGAGGTCGGTGTAGACCCCCTTGCGGTGCACCACCAGCGGTGCCAAGAGGCCCACATGCTCGCCGCGGTGGTCGCGCAGCAGCTGCGCCGCGATGCTGTCGGCGCTCTGCGCGCGCACCGGCGCACCGTCGTGCACGCAGTGCTGAAGGCCCAGCTTGACCCACAGCAGGCGCAGGAAGTGCCAGACCTCGGTGGTCGTCGCCACCGTGCTCTTGCGGCCGCCGCGCGACAGCCGCTGCTCGATCGCCACCGTGGGCGGGATGCCGTAGACGGCGTCGACCTCGGGCCGGCCGGCCGGCTGCACGATGCTGCGCGCGTAGGCGTTGAGGCTCTCGAGGTAGCGGCGCTGGCCTTCGTTGAACAGGATGTCGAAGGCCAGCGTGCTCTTGCCCGAGCCGCTGACCCCGGTGACGACGTTGAAGCGCCCCCGTGGCACCTCGATGGACAGGTTGCGGAGGTTGTGCTCCTTGGCGTTGACGATGCGGATGGCCTCGGCGCCGGTGGCCGCCGCCCGGCGACGGCGCAGCAGGCTCTGCAGGGGCAGTCCTTCCTGCGCAACCCGCCCGCCGCCCAGGCCGAGCGCCGCCTCGTAGTCGCACAGCGCGCGGCCGGTGTGCGAGCCGGGATGGGACTTGACCTCCTCGGGCGTGCCGCAGCAGACCAGCGCGCCGCCGGCATCGCCACCTTCCGGGCCGAGGTCGACGATCCAGTCGGCGGCTCGGATGACGTCCAGGTTGTGCTCGATGACCAGCAGCGAGTGCCCGGCGTCGAGCAGCTTGCGCAAGGCGCGCATCAGGCGCGCGATGTCGTCGAAGTGCAGCCCGGTGGTCGGCTCGTCGAACAGGAACAGCGTGCCCTTGCGCGCCAGCGGCTGGCGCGTGGTGGCCGCCGCCTCGGCCAGGAAGCCGGCCAGCTTCAGGCGCTGCGCCTCGCCGCCGCTGAGCGTCGGCACCGGCTGCCCCAGCCGCACGTAGGACAGCCCGACATCGACGATGGGCTGCAGCCGGGCGACCACCTCGCGGTCGTCCTGGAACCAGTGCACCGCCTCGGCCACCGTCAGGTCCAGCAGGTCGGCCACCGACAGCTGCATCGGGCCGCGCACGATCTTCACGTCCAGCACCTCGGGCCGGTAGCGGCGGCCATCGCAGTCGGGGCAGCGCAGGTAGACGTCGGACAGGAACTGCATCTCCACATGCTCGAAGCCCGAACCGCCGCAGCTCGGGCAACGGCCGTCACCGGCATTGAAGCTGAAGGTGCCGGCGCCGTAGCCACGCTCGCGCGCCAGCGGCGCGTCGGCGAAGAGCCGGCGCAGTTCGTCGAAGGCGCCGACGTAGCTGGCCGGGTTGCTGCGCGCGGTCTTGCCGATCGGGCTCTGGTCGACGAACACCGCGTCGGCCAGCCACTCCGCGCCGAGCAGCGCCTGGTGCGCGCCCGGGGTCTCGGTGGGCTTGCCGAAGCGGCGCGCCAGCGCCGGGAACAGCACGTCCTGCACCAGCGTGCTCTTGCCCGAGCCGCTGACCCCGGTGACGACGACCAGCCGCTGCAGCGGCAGCTCGACGTCGATGCCCTTGAGGTTGTGCGCGGCCGCCCCCTGCAGCACCAGCCTGGGTGTCGAGGCCGCCACCGCACGCCGCAGGCCGATGCCGACCTGCTTGCGTGCGCCCAGGTAGGCGCCGGTGAGCGTGTCGGCCTTGCGCGCGTCGTCGGGGCTGCCGTCGAACACGATGCGGCCGCCACGCTCGCCCGGGCCGGGTCCCATGTCGATCAGGCGGTCGGCGGCCAGCATCACCGCCGGGTCATGCTCGACCACCACCAGCGTATTGCCGGCGTCGCGCAGGCGGTGCATGGCCTCGACGATGCGCCCCATGTCGCGCGGGTGCAGGCCGATGCTGGGCTCGTCGAGCACGAACAGCGTATTGACCAGCGAGGTGCCGAGCGCGGTCGTCAGGTTGATGCGCTGCACCTCGCCGCCCGACAGCGAACGGCTCTGGCGGTCCAGGCTCAGGTAGCCCAGGCCGACATCGCACAGGTAGCGCAGTCGCGTGCGGATCTCGTCGCGCAGCAGGTGCAGGGGGTCGCGCGGGCCGGCGGCGGCGGCGGGCAGTGCCAGGCCGTCGAAGAAGCGGCGCAGCCGCTCGACGGGCACCTGCATCAGGTCGTGCAGGTGCAGGCCCGGCAAGGCCTCGAGCTGGCCCCGCGACCAGTCCACGCCCAGCGGCATGAAGCGCCTTGAAGGCTCGAGCACGGCGTCGGCCTCGTCCCTTCGACCCAGTCGCCACAGCAGCGCTTCCAGGCCCAGGCGCGCACCGCCGCAGCTGCCGCAGGGCGTGTAGCTGCGGTACTTGGACAGCAGCACACGGATGTGCATCTTGTACGCCTTGCTCTCGAGGTACCCGAAGAAGCGGCGCACGCCGTACCACTGCTTGTTCCACTGGCCCGACCAGTTCGGCGAGCCGTCGATGACGAAGGCGCGCTGCGCCGGCGTCAACTGGCTCCAGGCGGTGTCGCGCGGGATGCCGGCCTCCCCGGCATGGCGGATGAGGTCGTCCTGGCAGTCCTTCCAGGCCGGCGTCTGCAACGGCTTGATGGCGCCGTTGCGCAAGGTCTTGCGCTCGTCGGGGATCACCAGCCCCATGTCGACCCCGATGACGCGGCCGAAGCCACGGCAGGTCGGGCAGGCGCCATACGCCGAGTTGAAGCTGAACAGCGCCGGCTGCGGGTCGGCGTAGCGAAGGTCGCTTTCGGGGCAGTGCAGACCGGTGCTCCAGCGCCATGGCGGGTCGGCGTCGCCGGCCAGCACCGTCACGCGACCGCCGCCGCGGCGCAGGCAGACCTCGATCGCCTCGACCACGCGCGCCGGCTCGGCGCTGGACATCCGCAGGCGGTCGGCGACCACGTCCAGCACCTTGCGGCCGCCGGCCTCACGCTCGCCGGCGACGCGCGTGTAGCCACTCGCGGACAGCCACTGCGCCTGCTGCTCGGCCGTGGTGTCCAGGGGCAGCTCGACGGCAAACGTGAACACCAGCCGCGGGTCGCCCGCCGCCGCGGCACGCGCGACCAGGTCGGCATGGATGGTCTGCGGGGTGTCGTGCCGCACCGGCAGCGCGGTCCGGCGGTCGAACAGCTGCGCTGCACGCGCGAACAGCAGCTTCAGGTGGTCGTTCAGCTCGGTCATCGTGCCGACCGTGCTGCGGCTG
>Ga0209573_1001215_pt1 | contig 41963 bp, 35 predicted proteins | sample TNRBio252014_DNA_FD_185870 | JGI IMG/M metagenome (GOLD analysis project Ga0209573, IMG submission 185870) | Wastewater treatment Type I Accumulibacter community from EBPR Bioreactor in Madison, WI, USA - TNR Reactor_6/25/2014_ DNA (SPAdes)... | ecosystem: Engineered > Bioreactor > EBPR >...
CAAAGCTTTTTTTGCTTACCTCAGTTATTCAACTTGTCAAAGAACATTTCTCTCGCTCAAAGGGCTATTAACCCCAGCTCGAAAGCGGGACGAGAATATTACACGACTCAGCCTCGCTGTCAACGACTATCTTATAAATTTTTACAAATTTATTCTAAATTTTTAAGTCCTTTTAAATCAATGACTTACAGCATAAACCTAACAAAGACCAATCACAAATTAAACAAAGAGTTTACAGGGAAGTTCCTAGCCAAATCAAAAGCTATTAAATCAACTCTTCTAAAACAAATAAAGGCAAAAGTAACAAACAAAAACCATCAAGTGCATTACCTTTTACCCATTTATGCAATAGTAAGTTTTCAAAACATCATACTCAATGAGCATTCTGCTATTTAAAAAAAATATTTCTAACTAATTTGACACTTGTCTTATCATGAAAATTTCAAGCTAAAAAAGGAGGATATAGAAAACATGAAACCACCATTTTAAGCAATATTTATGCAGCAAAATAGCAATTTAACAGGTTTTGATTTTTAGAAAAACTAACACCTCAGCAACGAGAGTTTCCGTTCTAAATTCATTCTGAAAAGACACTCACACCGCCCTATATTTCTCATATCATTAGGAATGGTCATTTGATAATTTTCATAAAAAGCTCATAATTTTGCCATAAATAAGCAAATTTAGCGTTTCTGTCAATAACTCGTCTATATTTACATAAAAACATATCTACTCCGTGTATTTTTAATTTTATTACAATTGCGCAGTAGAGACGGGTTTCAAACCCGTCTCTACAATTTGCTGAGTAGTTACCACAAAACTACATCATAAGGCGAATGCATTTTTACATCAGCCTAAAAACGGCAAAAAATGAACTCGGAGCATCCAACGACAACTGCTTTCTCTCTTGTTTTAACCTAAAAATAAGCCAAACGCCTAATAAAAAAATAATATAGAGCTTGTTTGACTTCATGCTTGCAAGTTTTATAATTCGAACCCCTAATCGCTTCCATTTGCGAAGATAAAGCAATTCGCCTTACTTCCTAAAAAAGCACCTTCATTCACAACGAGGCCCAATAAATGTTCGATAAAATAGAAAAGTTAAGTCAAAAAATTGAAAACGAAGCAAAAGAGGCTCTTTCTCAAATCAAGGAAATTTCAACAAGCAAACTTAAGGATAAAGCCGAAGAATTTAAAACCAAATATTTGATCAAAAAAGGCGAAGTTACTCAAATCATGACACTTCTTAAAGATGCAGCTGCCGAAGAACGACCAAGATTAGGGCAAGCCATTAATAAGCTAAAAGATGTTGCCACTCATACTTACGAGAAACTTTTAAGTGCCATCAATGAAAAAGCTCAAACAGAGGAATTAACCCAAAGCATCGACATTTCGTTGCCTGGTCAAAAAACCAAGTTAGGCTCCCTTCACCCCGTAACTCTGATGCAACAAGAAATGGTAAAAATACTCTCCAAAATGGGTTTTACCATCTATGAAGGCCCCGAAATTGAAACCGAATGGTTTAACTTCACAGCTTTAAATATACCGCCTGAACACCCATCGCGCGAAATGCAAGATAGTTTTTTTGAAGAAAGCGGTAAAGTCTTAAGAACTCACACCTCGGGTATTCAAATTCATTCCATGTTGAATGAAAAACCACCTCTTCGCATTATCGCACCTGGTTCCGTTTTCAGACACGACTACGATGCAACTCATACGCCTATGTTTCACCAAATCGAATGTTTGGTAGTTGATGAAAACATAACTTTTAGCGATCTAAAAGGCGTGATCGATTATTTCTTAAAGGAAATTTATGGCGAAACTTTAAAAACAAGATTCCGTCCAAGCTTTTTCCCTTTTACAGAACCTAGCGCCGAAATGGATTTACAATGCTTTGTTTGCCAAGGCAAAGGCTGTAGCTTATGTAAAGGCACCGGTTGGATAGAAATAGGTGGTTGCGGAATGGTAGACCCAGCGGTATTTGAGGCCGTGAATATTGACCCTGAAAAGTATACAGGGTTTGCTTTTGGAATGGGGCTAGATCGCATGGCAATGTTAAAATATGGAATTAACGACTTACGCCTGACTTTTGAAGGCGATATTAGATTTTTATCACAATTTGAATAAACACGAAAAAGGTAAAATATGAAAATTAGTTTAAACTGGTTAAAGGAATATATTGCCTATCAAGGCACAGCAGAAGAATTATCACTAATTTTAACAAAAGCTGGCTTAGAGGTAGAAGGCATAGAAAAAAAAGGCACTGGCATTGAACAAGTAATTGTTGGAAAAGTCAAAGCAAAAATCAAACATCCCGATGCAGATACTCTATCCGTCTGCACCATCTTTGATGGCAAAGAAGATTTACAAATAGTTTGTGGGGCACCGAATGTAGCAGTTGGGCAAACTATCGCTTTAGCACCAATCGGGTGCAATCTGCCAACCCCTGATAAAGTGGGTTTTAAAATAAAAAAATCGAAAATTCGTGGCGTTGAATCTTTTGGTATGATTTGTGCGGAAGACGAATTAGGGTTATCAGAAGATCATGATGGCATTATGATATTGAGCAATAGCTTGCAAGCAGGTCAGAATTTTTGTGAAGCATTGCAATTACCATGGGAAACGCTTGAAATTTCAATCACACCTAATCGAGCCGATTGCCTATCGTATTTAGGCGTAGCACAAGAAATTGCAGCTGCGACAGGCTTAAAAATCAAAACCCCTAACACAGACTATCAAAAAAATTCAACCATTACTTCAAACTCACTAGCGACTGTAGCCATAAATGACCCCGCCTGTGGTCGCTATATCGGTGCAGGCGTTAAGAATATTAAAATAGGTCCATCTCCTAAATGGATCAAAGATGCTTTACAATCTTCTGGTGTGCGTTCTATTAATAATGTGGTTGATATTACAAACTTTGTTATGCTCGAAACAGGCAACCCACTACATGCTTTTGATGCAGATGATATCAAAGGAAAAAAAATCACTGTAAGACTCGCCAAAGATTCTGAAACCATAACGACTTTAGACAATCAAAAAAGAGTTTTAAGTACTTCTGATTTATTAATTTGCGATGAGGGTGGGCCAGTAGCACTTGCCGGCATCATGGGCGGCGCTAACAGCGAAATTAAAAACACCACGACCAATGTTTTCATTGAAGCCGCTTATTTTGTGCCTGCCGTCATCCGAAAAACAGCCAAAAGACTTGGTATTCAAACTGATTCTAGCTATCGTTTTGAGCGCGGTGTCGACCCTAATCGTCTTGAATATACGATTAGACGCACATTATCACTATTAGAAAAATATGCCAGCGGATCATGCGCTTTCGATGTGATAGACATCTACCCAAACCCTATTAAACCTTGTGTAATTGAATTACGCACAAGTCGCACCAACAAACTATTAGGCGTAAATCTTTCCGATCAAGAAATTGCAAAAGCACTAGACTCAATTGGTTTAAAACAAGTCGCTACGAGCCTAGGTAAAGCCTCTTTTGAAATACCAACATGTCGTCATGACCTAACACGCGAAGTTGATTTAATTGAAGAAGTAGCAAGATTAATTGGTTTTGAAAATATCCCCTACACAACTCCAGCTGTTAATATGAAACCATTAACACAAAGCCCAATTATAGATTTCACAAATAAAGTAAAAGAAACCTTTGTGGCAAGCGGCTTTAATGAAACGATATCTTTTCATTTTACAGGGTTAAAAGACATTAAAAATTTAGGCTTAATAGAGTCTGACCCACGAAGCAACCCGATTGGTTTAAAGAACCCAATCGTTGAAGATTTCTCCCATATGCAAACATCTTTGATACCTAACTTAATCAGAGCAGCTAAGTTAAACAACAATCATTTTAATGAAGACCTTCAAATTTTTGAAACGGGTCGTATTTATTTAAGACCTGAAAATGCAGAAGCTTTTAAAATTATTTTTAGTAATCGCTATTTCAAAATTCATGAATATGTAAAAGATGCTACCGGTCGCCCTATTGAACGCTGCCAGGTCGCAGGTATTTTAGCAGGCAACAAAAGCCAAAAATCATGGAATCAAGAGCCAGTAAAACATGACTTCTATTCAGTAAAAGGCATTTTGCTTGGCATATTAGATTCACTAAAAATAAAAGATGTTGAATTGACAGGGCTAAGAGAAATCGATACATTTTTACACCCAGGCAAGTCTGCGTTAATTTTATCTGGTAGCATTGCCTTAGGTGTTTTTGGACAACTCGCACCGCAAGTTACAAAAAATTATGACTTAAAAGAAGCCCCTTTTGTTTTTGAACTTGATGTTGCAACTTTGATGCGAATCAGTCAAAAAACAGTGCGCTTTCAACCAATATCCAAATACCCAGCGGTCAATCGAGATTTATCTTTTGCCTTCCAAAAAACTATTTCTTGGCAACAGATTCGAACTAGCATCCACAAGTTAAATATCAAACACTTGGTATCTGCCGATGTGTTTGATAAGTTTGAAGGCGGCAATCTTTCTAGCGAGCAAAAATCTTTAGCGATTAACTTAGTTTTTCAATCACACGAAAAAACATTAGAAGAAAAAGATACTCAAAAAAGCGTTGATAAAGTTGTCGAGCAATTAGTTAAGGAATTTAATGCGGTTCAAAGATAAACTTGTTTTAGGGTAAGTTATGCCTAAAGTTTTTTTATTATTTTTCATACTGCTGATTAGTGCTTTGCTTTTAAAAAGTCAAGAAGTTGAAAAAAATAATTTGGCTGTTGCCATATATGCAGATTCTATCATATCGGTGAAAGCACCGGCTGGCACCGTAAAAGAACTAATCAACCAAATTACCCTGCAAAATAAAGGTGTGCCTGCCATTGATGCAAACTCACTTGCTCTTTTATCAAATATTCCCCCCATTCAAGCTGACAATGTTCGTATGGGCATTTTTTTATTGGCTTTAGATAATTACTTTGATGTCGCCACTGAAACTCTTTTAAGTGTCAAAAAGGATAATCAAGTTGTTTATATCAAAGGTCAAAATTTAAAAATGATTAAGAAAAATTCCGAAAAGCAAAACAAAGAAGAATTTACGCTATTAAAATACCCCAAAAGCCAAATGATCAAAACAATGATTGAAAATAATGCTTTGGAACAAGTAACTGAAAAAATTAAAGCAAACTTTGAATTAACAACCTTAACTTGTTATGAAGATAAAAAAGAAGACTGCATTTATCTTTTTGGCAGCCCTGATTCAACCAAAACCTTAGAGAAATACCTCCGTAAAATGGAAATGGATTGGAATCAAGAAAAAAACTTAAAATTCATTGAAATACTAGAACCAATCATCAAAAAAGATCAAATTGAATTCATAGAACAAAAGATCAAAGAAAATGAAAAAACGATTTCGGTCTATCAACTGCATAAAAATGCTTTGTTTGAAAAAATGAATAAACAAGATAGCAATCAAAAAGAAATTCTAGTAGAAATAGAAAGTTTGAAAACAAAAATAGAAGATTGCAAGACTACTATAAAAAAATTAACGACTGAGCTTGAAAAACTAAAAAAATAGATGCGCTACTTACAAACTAAGACAAGCGTTCCACCGCCGAAATTAATTGCGAAAAATGTTGGATCGTAATATCTTCCTTAACTAGTCGCACTCCCCCCATTGCGCCAAAATCATTTTCAAATCGACATGTTTTAATCTTGACATTAACACCAAACTGAATATCAATATCTGTATCACCTACCATTAGCAATTGATTCGCATGTAATGAATCCGTTTTCATGATATCAAAAATTGCCATTGGGTCTGGTTTTAAGCGAGGGTAAGTATCACCACCAATTACTTTTTTGAAATATTTTAGCAGCTCTAATTTTTTTAATATAACTTTTGCAACTTTCTCATTCTTGTTGGTAACTAAAAATAGCGACTTATTACTATAATGCTGCAAAACATCGGTTACGCCATCATATACTTTAGTGTGAACAACTGGGTTTTTCTCATAATAATCCAAAAAATAACTATGGCATTGATTCAAAAATTCTGGCGATTCCCCTGGCAATAACTTTTCAAATAAATACTTAGCACCTCGGCCTACATGCTGAATACCCTCAGCAGAAGAAACTGGTTTTTTGCCGTAAAAGGTTAACGCTGCATTTGCGGAGCCTATGATATCTTCTTTTGAATCTATCAGTGTTCCATCTAAATCAAAAATAATGGCATCAATCATCTATCTAAACTTTCAAAAAAAATAGCTGTGTTACAAAATTATAACAATTTTTTGCAGCATTACACTACGCTAAATATTTTTTAAGAAGGAAAACCAAGATTCAGTGTTTCTATTCCTAATAATGCATATAATGAACTCTTTTTGTTAAGGACTACCTATGGAAAATACAAAGCCAAAATTTGGCATTGGAACTATTTTAAAACATTCACAATTTGGTAAAGGTAAAGTCTTGGGCTATTCTGGTAATCAATACGAAATACTTTTTGTAGGCAACAATTTCAAGCGAATTAGTTTTGACTCTACAGACATGAATGTAATAACCAACTTTGGCGACCCTGAATTCGACCGCATACAACAGGCCGTTCGCGAAGTTTTAGGTGATTATGGTTTTTTAGACTCAGACATTGAAATCAGTTCAAAATGGGCTGGTGGTTCGGTAAGGCTGATACCAGGCAAAGAAGGTACTCAAGAAAAAGAAATTCCGTTAGAGGTATTTTTCAAAAAAATAATTAGTATTCGTGAAAAGCTGAGAGTTCTTGAGCAAAAACTAAATAATCATCCAAAATTAACAGAAGAAGAGAAAATAGATTTTCAGTCTTATATTACGAGAAGTTACGGTAGCCTAACCAGCTTTAATGTGCTATTTCAAAATAAAGAAAGCCAATTTACTGGGGTAAAATCAGAAGGTAAAGATTAAAAAATTCTAATAATGGGGTGGTTTTTCAAATTTGGGGGTATCACCCAATTGTTTGAATTGATCTTTTAACTTTTCAATTTCTTTATTTTGGGCAGAAATCAATGCACCCTGTTCCGTCACCACTTTGTTTAAAATCTCTAAATCGCGTTCAATATTAGCAATATATGTTTCTAAAATTACTATTTTGTCTTCGTTGGTTTTCATGGTTTTCTATTTGAAAATATTAAGAGTATTTTAAAAGCTTTTAAACCTCAAAAAGTTTCGTATTGAAATTTTTCTCAAGGCAAAAGCAGACTCTTGTATAATAGTAATGTTGAAGGATAAAACTATAGAATATTTGTATAAATAGGATAATCTTACGACCTAAAATTCGAATAAATTTATAAACAAATAATGTTAGGTATGGATGACTACAGTTTTAGCTGTTAAAGATGAAAAATTGGTAACCATTGGCGCTGATGGGCAGGTAACATTTGGGCATTCCATAATGAAAAAATCTGCAAGCAAAATACGCAGGCTTTACGAAAATAAGGTGCTAGTTGGTTTTGCAGGCGGTGTTGCTGATGCATTAACACTAATGGAAAAATTCGAATCAAAATTAAATGCAAACTCTGGCAATGTATTAAAAAGTTCCATTGAACTGGCGAAGGATTGGCGCTCTGACAGGGTGCTTAGAAAATTAGAGAGTATGATGATTGTTTGCGATAAAAACCAATTATTACTTTTGTCAGGTACGGGTGAAGTAATTGAGCCAGATGATGGGATCGTCAGCATTGGTTCGGGTGGCGATTTTGCTCTTTCGGCAGCGCGTGCCTTGAAAAGAAATACCAAGTTAAATGCAAGCGAAATAGTCAAAAAAAGCTTGGAAATCGCCAGCGAGATTTGTATTTATACCAACACAAATTTTAGAATTGAGGAGCTAGAGCTGTGAAAAGCGAAATGACTCCTACTGAATTAGTTGCTGAACTTGACAAATATATTGTTGGTCAAAAAGAAGCTAAAAAATGCGTTGCCATTGCGATTAGAAATCGTTGGCGTAGATTGCAATTATCTGAAGAAATTCAAAAGGATATTATTCCAAAAAACATCATTATGATTGGCCCTACTGGGGTCGGTAAAACGGAAATTGCGAGAAGAATAGCACAATTAATTAATGCACCGTTTATCAAAGTAGAGGCAACAAAGTATACGGAAGTTGGTTATCATGGTCGTGATGTAGAATCAATGATTCGCGATTTGGTGAAGGTTTCCTATGAGCAAGTCCACAAAGAATATAGCGAAAGTCATATCGATAAAGCAAAAACTATTGCGGAAGAAAAAATACTTGATGTTTTAATACCCAAAGCTACAGATGACGAAGAATTAAATAAGACATTACGCGAAAAATTTCGCGCCAAGTTAAATGCTGGGGAATTAGAAGATAAAGAAATTGAAATTAAAATTGACGCAGGCCCTCAAGCACAACCGATGATGGCGTCATTTCACAGTATGGAAGATCTTGGAATCGATTTCCAAGAAATCATGAGCAAATTTTCTCCTAACAACAACCAAACACGCCGTGTAACAATTAAAGAAGCTAGAGTGTTGCTCGCCAAAGATGCGACAAAACAATTTGTTGATAATGATGCTGTTTCAAAAGAAGCAATCAAGAGAGTAGAAAACACAGGAATTATTTTTATTGATGAGATAGATAAAGTTGCTGGAAAAAACGACAGCTCTAACCCCGATATTTCGCGTGGTGGAGTTCAAAGAGATTTGCTACCAATTGTAGAAGGTTCTGCAGTTACAACTCGGCAAGGTTTAGTGAATACAGACCACATTCTTTTCATTGCCGCTGGGGCTTTTCATTCCAATAAACCATCAGACTTAATGCCAGAACTACAAGGGCGTTTTCCCATTCGAGTTGAATTAGACAGTTTGAAAAAAGAAGATTATATTAAAATTCTTTTAGAGCCTAAAAATTCACTAATCAAGCAGTATAAGGCAATGCTAGGAACGGAACAAATGGATCTTGAATTTGAAGATAAAGCAATTGATGAAATTGCGGAATCCACCTGCACTCTTAACGAAAAACTTCAAAATATCGGAGCAAGAAGATTATACACTGTTCTAGAGAGAATCTTGCAAGAAATATCTTTTACAGCAAATGAATATAAGAACCAAAAAGTAATCATAAGTGCTAGTTTTGTAAAAGAAAGTTTGAAGGGCATCATAACTAATGAAGATCTAAGTAAATATATTTTGTAGAGAATACCTATGAGTAACGATAAGTTTTACAAACAATTGTTGGCCGAAAAAAAAATCACCCAAAAGCAATACCAAGATGCTGTCGATTTAAAAAACAGTGTGGGTGGAAGTTTGGACGACATTTTAATCAAATTAAATTATATCACCGAAGAATCTTTAGGCCGATTTAAAGCCAATATTGAAGGCTTGGATTTTCAATTACTTGATAATTTTGAACCCTCGCCAGCGGTAATGAGCATTTTATCACGCGATAAAATTTTGATGGAACAAGTAGTGCCATTACGCATGGATGATAATTATATTTTCCTCGCGATGTCACACCCTGAGCATGTTGATATCATCAGCGAAATAGAATTTAAAACAAATAAGACGGTGCGCGCTGTTTTGTCTACTTCGCATAGTATCGACAAATGCTTGAACAAGTATTATTTTGGTAAAAACAAAAAAGAAGAAGAGAAAAAAAGCAAGGAAGCTTGGGAATATACGATTGACCAAATTTGCGAAAACGCTTCTTCCAAAGAAATCAAAGAAATTGCTCTGTATTTAAAATCTCTAACACAAGCGCTAATTATCGAAGACCGCCTAGATCGCAGTGATTTAAGCCGATTAATTAGAGTAAACTTTAAACTTAATGAATCCGAAGGTTAATAATAAATTAAAGGAACTACTATGGCAGACATCTATTTTACAGTGTACAATAAAACTTCTCCAAAGGGAAAGGTTGTTTCAATTGTTGAAATTGAAGGAGCGATTGGCGATAGCTCAGCAGTTGACACATTTGAAAAGAAAATAACAGAATTGGTAAATGACAATGAATTCAACCTTGTCTTGAAGTTAAGCAAATTGCGCTATATAAACTCCTCTTCGATGGGTATATTGATAAAGTTTGTTGATATTTTAAAAGAAAAAGGTGGCGGAATTGTTTTAGCAGAAGCCACACAGGATATTAAAAACCCGATCAACTTATTGGGGCTAGATTCCGTTATTCAAATGGTGGATACAGAAGATGAAGCGATTTCTCTATTAGACAAAGAGTCAAAAGATGCTCCAGCTGCACCAGTGAAAACTGAATTAAAGACCAAAGAATCTTCGCTTAAGAAAACAGAAGAAAAGAAAAAAGAAGACAAGCAAAAACCAAAAGAAGAGATGAAGGTTAGCGTTGATAAAAAACAGCCAACTGTTTCTGTTATGATGATTGCCCCTTCTGAAGATTTATTTGAAAAGATAATGCGCAAAAAATTTGCCAAAAAGAAAGCAAAAGTTTCTGTATTTCATTCTGTTGACGATGCCGAATCTGCTTTAGCCAATAAATCATTCGATTTAATCATTATAGATGAAATCGTAAAAGGCGCTAAAGAGTTTATCAACAAATTAAAAAGAAATAAAGCAACCTCCATGACGCCACTATTAAAAATATACGCTGAAGGTGCATCATTTGAAAAAAGCGACGGATTAACTTTGCGAGAAGATAATAAGCTTCAAGAACCTTTTGATTTAGATCAACTGTCAGAATTATCAATCGTGGAACATGATAAAATTGCGAAAAGAAAGAATGAAACCGAACATCAAGTTGAGTTTCAATTTAATAGTCGCCAACAAGACATTGAAAAAGTTAACGATTTAATTTTAGAATTAATGCACCAAACAGGCCTTGAAGAAAAAGCTGCAATGTCATTAGGGGCTGCATTTCGTGAAGGTACCGATAACGCGAACCGTCACGGCAATAAAAGCCAAGAAGACCGCAAAGTTACCGTTGAATACAATCTTCAAAAACATAAAGTTTATATTCACATTAAGGATGAAGGCGAAGGTTTCGATTGGAAGCACTACATGGGGGTTGCAGAAGATAAATCAGCAGCTCAACGCTCACGCGAAAGAACCGCAAAAGGTAAACGCGGTGGCCTTGGCATCATGCTTATGATGAAATGTACTGACGAACTTCGCTATAACGAAAAGGGAAATGAATTAACATTGATTAAGACTAGAAGTTAAAATCACCCTTAACATTTAACACTCAATGACTAAGTTTTGCTTTCATTGAGTGTTGATATTGAATGGCTCTTTTGCCCAATCTGATTAATTTGGTTTATCTTTAAATGTCTTGCAACAGAATAATAACAGCCCTCTTAATTCTTTTTTCTTTTCTTTTCATTTTCCCGATTCAATTATTAAGCCAAGAAAGTTCCACAACTTACTTTGGCCCCTACTATCGCACCAATCAGTTTGTACCAATTCTTGTGTATCAGCAAAAAGATTTTCGAGCTGTGTGGGTTGAAAATAAACATTCCAAAGATATGTTGATCTTCAATGCTAACAATATAGCAGAAGCATTATTAAAAATAGCTCCCGATGGAACTAAATTAGAAATTATAAATGCTGCTGAAGAAAGAAAACTACTAGGTCTACCCTTTCGCATACTTCCAGAAGAAACTCCTCTAATTGTATGTGCTGGTGCAAAATACGCAGACAACAGTATACCAGAAAGCAAATATATAAGTATCGAAACAAACTTCTTGCCTAACATGTCTATTTCCTATGAAATGATCGAAGTTCTAATCATTAAAGATAGCTACCCTCATACACTTTCTGCTCAACAAACAAATGCCATAAGAGAATGGGTTATTTCAGGCGGAATCATCATTTTTGAAACGATGGAAACATTAAAAAAGCATAATGGCTTATCTGCAGCCCTACTAAAGCAAACTAACCCCAAATTTTTTGAATCTCTCTCAAATGATTTGCTGTTACAAGAACTTGGAAATACGGCTTTGAACATACAAAAAAAATCAATTCTTTCGAATGTGGCTTACGGCTATATAGGTATCAAACCTTATGAAGAAATTTCAATTGCTGACAAACTCAGAAGGTATTGCGATGGTCAAATTGAATGGCGCATTCGCAATCGCAACAACTCATTGTCAGAGAAGAATACTTTAAAAACCGAGATATCGGAAGAAAAAACCCTGCTAACTCAAAAAACAACAATAATCTATTTTCTAGTTCTTATTATTGCATTATTTCTAAAACTCAAAAACCACTTTGTTAAAGTTGCGTGTGCGATTTCCGCTCTTGCAATCATTCCAATTGTTATATTCTCGCCTTCAGACAAACTAGATGCTCATTACTACCAACTCGTAGAAAAAAAAACATTAATTGATTACTCATTGTTGAAAGAAGAAGTGTATATAAATCAAGGTGGTTTTTCAAAAATAAATCTGAAGCTTGATTCGGTATATCCGTTTTTTATAAATAACGATGCAAAAATAACCTTAGTTAAAAACCTACAGGGCAAATATACCGAACAAATAATACAGCCAAATGTTACTAATTTTACACTTAAAAAAATATCCATCACAAAAAATACATTCTTCGAAAAAATAAAAAAAGACAATGCGACTTTTTTTTATCATAAATTCCCCCTAAGCAACATGTATGAAGCGACTGAAAATAATGTCGAAGATATAAATTTTAAAATAGAAACATTTAATAAAAACGGCTTAATAACAAAACAAGAAAACTCAGCCAAAAAAAGCCTTCGAGATAATTTTGAAAAGAAAATATGGTATGCTGCCTCAAATAAAATATTTTATTCTAGCAATCACCCTCAATCCTTTATCGTGCTAGAAGGCACCGCAAAAGCCATTCCATTAGAAGTCAACCCTGATTTAAATATTCAAAAGTCTTTCTTTAGCTATATCGTCTACCCATAAAACATAACCAATTAGCATGACATCTATCGCCAACGACGATGAATCCACATCCATTGTTCAGGATGCACTCGAATAGCTTCTTCTATTATCTTATTAACGACAGTTGTATTGGTCGCACCACTGTCACCATCTTCGTTAAATAATACCGGCGGATGAATAACAATCCTAAACTTATTATTGGGTACCCGATAACAAAAAATCGGCACAAATGGTAACGATTTTTTTGCGGCCAGATTAATAATTACAGGGCTGGTATAAGCATTTCTACCAAAAAAAGGCACATAAACAGCTTCTTCTTTGTGTACATGCTGATCAATTAACACCGCAATTGATTTTTTCTCTTGTATCGTTTTAAGCATTTTTCTAATACCATTTTTTTTGTCAATGATTTCATTCCCCATAAAAGTGCGTTGTTTAATAATGAAATCATTTATTAATGGATTCTTTATCGTTTTAGCAACTGGATTAGCCTCAATACCAAAGTAGGAAAAGGCAAAAGCTCCCGACTCCCAAAAACCCAAATGGGCTGTCATAAATATCATGCTGGTCTTATCTTGTAAGTATTTCTCAATATTTTCAACACCTTCTATCGTAAAAAGTGTTTCAAAATCGTTCTTGGTATATAAATCTAATCGAAATAAATCAACACCACTTAACGCCAAGTTTTGAAAACACTCATAAATCACTTTTCGTTTTTGTGCGTCAGAATATTCAGGAAATGCAAAAGTTAAATTTTGAAATGCCGTTGCAAAACGCTTACGAGAAACAAACGCCCAAGCTAAACCTAATTTTCTACCTAAAAAATAAGCCATCGCTCTAGGCATTATTCGAATAAATACGGCCAAACTATAAAATAATAAATACTCAATTCGATGCGATATCTTTATTTTTGTCTTTTCTGTTTTTTGCATTTTTCAATCTTACTATCTTCTTGTCAAAGAACGCACTTGCTTCTTTATAAAATCCAATTTAACTTATTCTCTGATTTTTGCACTTTTACTCTTTCTACTATTTTTTGCATGCGATTGGGCAATTGCACTAAATACTCGCGAGCTTTTTCCCCTTCGGCCTTTAAACCCGTAATTTTTTCAATCTGCCAATCTTTTATCAAAGACGATAAAATATCAATATAATCATGTGAAGTATAAACACCAATGTTCTGTGCTGTAACCGAAAACTCTGAAAAAACATTCTCCTCCGACCCTAATTGTCGTAAGGCAATAGCCGGCATAAGAATTTTACTGCGCATCATTTTTTCAAATGCAATCATCATCTCATTGGCATCAACTTCAAATATTAAACTCACAAATGCTTTATAAGCTTTGGCATGGCGCGCCTCATCTGAAGCAACAACTCCACATAATCTCGACAAAATTACATTACCTTCCTTTTTAGCAAGCGTTGCCACTCGCCTATGGGAAATATTCGTCGCTGATTCTTGAAAACTAGTGTACACAAAATTCATGTAGGGGTCTGCTTTAGCTTGATTATCAAACCCAGCCGCAATTAAAAATTGAGTCGACGCTTCAAACTCTCGCATATTTATTCTACCACATAAATACAAATATCGATTCAATACATCACCATGACGGTTTTCTTCTGCTGTCCAGTTACGCACCCATTTCATCCAATTATTATTTTGGTGCTGGTCAAAACCTTTAACACCAGCAAGCCAAGTCTGGTAGGTTGGCAAAGCTTCTTCGGTAATTGTATCGCCCACTAACACAATTAAAAATTCACGAGACAAACTTTTTGCCTGCTCCTGTATCTCTTTAAATTCTTCTAGAAATGACTCATTTGAACTTAATGGCAAAAGATCGGATGCTTGCCAATTTGTTTCTATAGAATTTAAATAGGAACCCATTACCGATTCAACGGATTTATCGAGAGAATTCATAACTTCCAAACGCGAATTCACATCTACCTTTTCTGCATTGTCAAAATCCATCATAAACCCCTAAATTGAACCAAATAATAACTAGAAATTCAAGCAATGTTTAATTAAACGATTTCATTATAATCGAAACCTATTTAATTACCCTACAATAAAACTAAATTTCGACAAATAAACACAAAACATCACTTTACTTCTAATAAAAAAGTTTTGCATAAACTACTTAAAAACCACAATATATTCAATTATTTTCAGATGCAGGCTTATAGCGGTAATGACCAATAATCTTATAGGCAAACAAACAATCTTCTAACACTTGCCCACTACCAATATTATGCACAATCAAATAACGCTTTTCATCTGCAGATTTCTTAGAACTTACTATCCCAATATGCGTAATGCCGCCTTTTAAATTCCAACAGACTATATCGCCAGGTTGGTAATCTTGTGCCTCTTGAGTCAATTTTTTCTCAATACCTTTTCGCTTGAAAAATACCATCAAATTCGGCACTCTGCGATGATCAATATTGGTATCAGGTTTCCTCAAACCCCAATTTTTCGGATATAGCTTAAAATTTGCTTTCATATCCTCATGTACTTCTTTTTGCAAATCCACGCCTAACAAACGGTAGGCACGAATAACCACATCTGTACAAACACCCTTATCTTCTGGTATATCACCACCTGGGTATTTAATTTTAAAGTAACTTGGGTCATAGGTTACTTTTTTCTTGGTTAGCTCAAACGCTGCTGAAGTAAGTTTTTCAAAGAAATCTTCTTCGGCCCAAATAGGCAAAAAAAATAACATTAAAATGATGAGCCATTTTTTTATCATTGATTGCCAATAAATTAATACTTTAATGTTTCCAATGCCAACCTTTATAATCTAACCACAACATTAATGCATTTGCTAGATCATATTTACGAATACCATGAGAATTTAAATTAGGCTCTGCAAATTCACTCATCGAAAGACCCGATGATTCAATTTTTTTAATAGCCTCCTCAAACGATTTTTTATCATCATCTAACCGGCTTTGTGGCTCAAACCGTAAATGTTTGTCAGAACCAGCCCATACTTTAGAAATCGCCAAAGTTTGAGACGCTTCAAAACCAGGGTATTCATGAGACATATCGTTATACCAATAAACGGGTATACCACTACGAATTAAAAATCTCTGAAAATTAAATAGCGTTTGGCCTGTCAAACCAGGATGCACGACATTATTTTTAAGACAAAAACCAGCAAGCGACCCAGCCGCCTCACCAATCGCCCACTCTTCAGGGTGCAAGCGATAAGCACCATTGGCAATATGCGAAACACCAAGAGCTTTACCTGCAACAGCAAAATTATTTAGTTCTGAGCACACCAAGGAACCTAATGGAATTTGATAATGCCTTGCCATCTGCCAAACACCTTCAGAAGTCTCCCCTGGGCAATGATGAATATCAATTGCATAACCACCCAAACCAATAGAATCAGAAAAAAACTGTGCGCGAGCATTTGGCTGGCAATCTACTGAAATATGGCATTCTGTCACAGTAAACAAAGAACGCAACCTCCGCCCTTCTCTTACATAGGGCGCTTGCGCAATACCATCTGCCGTACCTGTAACTTCTGGCAAAGGTCGAATTTCTGGGTAACCAAAACCACCATCATCACGCGGGGCCTCCGTTTGCAACCAATATAAGTAGGAGGCTGATAATTCCCGAGCATCTTGCAAAACTTGTTTCGGTTGTGCGTGATTTAAATAACTTGTCTCTTGATAATCATTACTTGAAACATTAATCACAGTACGATTAAATAAATTTTGGCCTGGCAAAAAATTGATCATATCTACTACACTTCGATAATTCCAAAAAGGCACAATTCTTACACCATCTTTCCTTATTCTAGGCTTCAAAAAATAGGCAGGCTCTTGGCGCGTTGCACCAGCAGAGCTCAAATAAAAATTCTGTGTATTTTTAAAATATTCATATTTGTCTGGTTTTGCAATGGTAAATTTACCACCCGGAACAAACTCTGCTAAAATACAATAAGTAAATGATTGAATTGAACTCTTATTGCCAACTTGCGGAGCGTGTGGTTCGCCGAATTCAGATTGTGGCTCCGAACCAATACGAAACGGAACCTTCAATAAGGGTAGCGTATCCCCCGTTTCTGTTCCATCTAAAAAGAAATCTGCATTGATTTGAATCTGATTCTGTGGTTCTTGTGTAGAAGCACAAGTAAAACTAATTATTTTTTTATCTTGTCGATTAGCTTCTACAGGAATATATTCTGTAAAAATCATTAGACTACCATTCTGCAAAAAAGGCTCTAACCATTTCATAATGGCAACATGCGCAGCAATTGGCTCACCTGCTAAGTGCGAACATCTTGCATTCCCTGGGCAAAAATGGGTATGCATTTTGGCATATTCTGACAATTGATACTTGTTTTTATAATACTCACGCACACGATCTCTAAAAGAGGAATACCTGCGCGAACAACCAACGCGCTCACCTACATTTAAATCATCAAGCACGCATAAACCTTGACTTGTAACCTGACCACCAACCCATGGGTATTCCTCTGTGATTGTAACACGATACCCTTGCTCTAAAAGTGCAACCGCTGCTGCAATTGCACCAAAACTTCCCCCAATGATGGCCACATCACTTTTATACACTTTCATCAATTATACCTTTGAAAAAACTTAAAAAATAAAATAGAAAAAACAGAAATATTTACTACTCAGTGAATTTCTTTGGGTAGCCAGAAGTAAAAATTTCCGATACAACCAAAATGAATCGCATCGGAAATATTGCTTAAGAATCGTACTTTTTAAATAAGATAGAACAATTATGCCCACCGAAACCAAATGAATTCGATAACGCAAAATCAATTTTCTTGGATTGTGTTTTGGTTGCAACGGGAAGCTCAATTAAAGGGTCAACCTCTTGTACATTTGCCGAAATGTGAACCTTTTGATCTAAAATTGATTTAACACAAACAACTGCTTCAATGCCACCAGCCGCACCTAAACTATGACCTATCAATGATTTTGTAGAGTTAATTAAAACATTCTTTTTATGGTCTCCCAAAACTCGCGCCACACCTTGACATTCTGCAACATCCCCTGCTAGTGTACTCGTCCCGTGGGTATTCACATAATCAACAACATCGGCACTCACATTTGCATTCTCTAACGCCCTTTTAACAGCTAACTCTACACCATAGGCATCTTCACGAGGGTGCACATCATCATAGGCATCACAACTAGCACCAATACCAGCCATCTCTGCTAAAATTTTTGCACCTCTTTTTTTGGCACTATTTTCAGATTCCATAATTAAAATCCCCGCACCTTCTGCAATCACAAAACCATTTCTCTTAACATCAAATGGTCGCGAGGCCGTTTGAAAATTTTCATTATCCGTCGAAAGTGCCTTACAAGCATTAAACCCCGCCACTGACAATGGAACCATTGCACCTTCTGTTCCCCCCGCCACTGCTATTTCACATCGCCCCACACGAATCGCATCAAAAGCTGTCATAATAGCGTGGGCAGATGATGCACAAGCACTACAAGTCGCATAATTTAAACCCATAAAACCAAACTGCGTTGCGACTCGACCACTAGCCATATTCAAAATCGTAGCCGGAATAAATATCGGTCTAACCTTTCTAGGCCCATTTTCTGACAAACGAATACTATTTTCATAATAATTGGCCATACCACCCATACCGCTACCAATCAAAACAGCTGTATTTTCTTTTTGAGCAGAACTCATATTTTCGGCAGTTAAATTTGCCATCGCCAACGCTTTGATAGAAGCTGTCATGGCATACTGATCAAATAAATCTGTTCGGTTTACAAATTTTTTATCCATGTATAAAAGTGGATCAAAATCATTAATTTCACCCGCAAATTTGGTAGCAAAATCTGTTGTATCGAACTTACTAATCATTTTAATGCCTGACTTGCCAGCTAAGAGGGCCTGCCAAAATTGCTCGACTTCGTGACCTAAGCAAGATACTACCCCAAGGCCAGTGATTACCACTTTATTTAACATCAATGAAACTCCTAAACTAACCAATTATGTTTAACAACGATCAAAAGCAAAATTACTTTTAAATCTTTAAATTATTAATAATTATTGGTGTTAATTTTATTAACTTGCTGTTAAAATTCAATCAAGTTCTACTTTCCATTTCACTGAATCTTTGAAGTGCATTTTTAAGCAAAATGTCAGAAAACGATTATAAGTTAATTTCCTTGTGTGTTGCATTCTATTTAATTGGCTCTATACCAATCGGCTTCTTAATTGGTAAGTCAAAAGGCATTGATATAAGAACCATTGGCAGCGGAAATATTGGTGCTACAAATGTTGGTCGCGCCTTAGGCAAAAAATGGCAACTGATTGTCTTGGTATTGGATGCACTAAAAGGGTATTTAGCCGTACTATTTGCCAATATAATCTTTAAAAACAATGGTCATTACGCTTCATTTAGTCCGTTACTTGCAGGAACATGCGCTATTCTTGGCCATAACTGGACAATTTTTTTAAAATTCAAAGGTGGCAAAGGTGTTGCAACTACCGCTGGTGTAATAGCCGCATTAACCACCTATGGGTTTTTTGCAGGCCTTTTCACCTATCTAATTGTTACCAAAACTACAAAATATGTCTCTTTAGGCTCAATGCTTGGAGCGATCAGCATAACTCTAACTATTTTTATTTTTCCACCTGAAAATGATTCCGTATATCTAAAAGTTTTCGGTATACTAATATCTGTCTTAGTCATCTTAAGGCATAAGGAAAATATAAAAAGACTTTGGAAAGGTGAGGAAGCTAAAATTGTCAAATCCTAATTACGCATTTATTGGCAATGGCGGTATGTCATGCGGCGTAGCTGCTTGTCAAGCACCATCTGCAGGCAAAATCACCATTTGGGGCAATAATACCGATGCCGTAATCGCATGTAATTCTCTTCGAGAAAACCAAACTTATTTAGCTGGAATTGCTTTACCTCCAAACATTATATTTACTGATAACAATAACTTTTTAACGGAACAAAAATTTGATTTAATCTTATGCGGAGTACCAACTCAGTATATTAGATCTGTGCTATTAAAGCTTAAACCGCCACCTGCCAACAGTAGCGTTATATCGTTGTCAAAAGGCTTAGAGCTAGTTTCATGCAAAAAACCAACCGAAATAATAAAAGAGATTTGGCCACATGTAAATGTCTCGGCTTTATCCGGCCCAGCGCAAGCCGAAGAAGTTGCCCGATTCAAACCTTGTACCTTAGTATTAGCTTCCAAACAAGAAGATGAGGCTAAAAAAATCCAAAACTTATTAAATACGCCTACCTTTAGAATCTATCATTCTACCGATGTCATTGGGGTTGAAATTGCTGGTGCTCTAAAAAATGTTATTGGTATTGCAGCTGGAATTAACGATGGCCTCCAATTTGGCGACAACGCAAAATCGGCCATTATTACGCGAGGTTGTGCTGAAATTGCTCGCCTTGGGGAAATCATGGGGGCTAAAAAGGAAACATTTTTTGGCCTTGCTGGCATGGGCGATCTTATCACGACTTGCATTTCGCCCTATGGTAGAAACTACTCTCTAGGCATAAAAATCGGCAAAGGCAATACCCTCGAAACAGTGTTGAAAGAAAGCAAAAAAGTCTGCGAAGGGGTTACTACCGTTCAAGTAATGCTGGATTTATCTAAGCAATTTAAAGTCGAGTTGCCCATTGCAAACGAGGTCTATGCCGTGTTGTTTAAAGGGAAGAACCCTTTACAGGGTGTAAAGAGTTTGATGGAGAGATCTCCAAAAAGCGAATTTTATTAACAAAAATTGACAAAATTGATGGTTTTCACCCTATTTTTTTAATTTTCCATGTGAAAAATTTGATTTAACATGAAATATTGGTTTAAATTATGCTTTGCGTTGGTAATTTTTCTGCCTTTTTGGGGAATTGCCTATTATTTAACTGGACCAAGCTATTCTTTTGAAGCAAAAGCAGAAGACCGTTGGACCCACATTGTAATACATCATAGTGGATCAGCGGCAGATACCTTGAAAAGTATGAATTATAGTCATTTGCAAAAACAATGGGATGGAATTGGGTACCACTTCATAATCGGGAATGGTGTAAATACAGTAGATGGGGAAGTCGAAGAAACCTTTCGGTATCGACAATTAAAAGATGGAGCACATACATTGACGCCAGACTTGTTTTATAATAAACACGCCATTGGCATTTGTTTAGTAGGCAACTTTAACGAGACTCACCCCACAAAAAAACAAATGGAATCTTTAAAAAAACTTTTATCGTCGTTAAAAAACAAATTTGGCATTATGAACAAAAATATTTTGGTACACAAAGAAGCAAAAGCAACGGAATGCCCTGGTGCAAATTTCCCAATGGATCAACTTAGAAACTGGCTAGAAGAAGATACTATAATAGAATAATTTGAGAACAAAAGCAAGGAAGGCGGAAAAAGCTCAATGACAAAAGAAGAAAATGTAGAGAAGGTTGCAAAAGTTAAAACTAAAAAAAGCGATACAACATCGGAAGCAACCCCTAAAAAGCGCGCTATTAAAAAAAGCAAAAAACCTAAAGAAGAAACGGATGAAGAAGAGGAAGTTGCTGAGGAAGATGCGGAGGAAAAGCCAAAACGCTCTTCTAGAAAAGCTTCTGGCAAATCACTAGTGATAGTTGAGTCACCAGGTAAAATCAAAACAATAAGCAAATACTTAGGCAAAGATTACATTGTAAAAGCTTCCTATGGGCATGTCCGCGATTTACCAAGCAAAGAATTAGGCGTAGATATTGAAAAAGGCTTTGAACCAAAATATGTAACATTAAAAGATAAGTCAAAAATTATTAAAGACTTAAAAGCCGCCGCCAAAGATTGTGATAAATTGTACCTTGCACCAGACCCTGACCGTGAAGGAGAAGCCATTGCATGGCACTTATCAGAAACACTAGATTTTGAACCAGAAAAAACATTTCGTGTAACTTTTTCAGAAATCACCAAAAAAGGGATAGAAGAAGGTTTTAATAATGCCCACACTCTTAACCAAAACCTTGTAAATGCACAACAAGCTCGCAGAATTTTAGACCGCATTGTAGGTTATAAACTTAGCCCATTACTTTGGAAAAAGGTAGCCAAGGGGTTATCAGGGGGACGCGTACAATCGGTAGCCGTTCGTGTGGTTTGCGAAAGAGAAGAAGAAATTAGAAAATTTATTTCCGATGAATTCTGGAAGATTTCCGCCAATCTTACACCTAACGAACAAGCAATCCCTTTTGAAGCACAACTGGTTACTTGGGATGAAAAAGAATTTCAAGCTAAAAACGAAACAGAATCTAAAGCTATCGTAGACAGCCTAAATAAGTCAGACTTCATCGTAACAAAAATTGAGAAAAAAGCACAAAGCAATAAAGCATCCGCTCCTTTAATTACAAGCTCTTTACAACAAGCTGCCTCTACACAATTGCGTTATTCTGCAAAAAACACAATGCGTATCGCCCAGCAATTATACGAAGGGGTTGATCTAGGGCCTGATGGAAGCGTTTCACTAATTACATATATGAGAACAGATTCTTTTAACATATCTGATGAAGCAAAAAATCGCGCAAAAGATTTTATTCTTAAAAATTTTGGGGATGATTATTATCCTGAAACCCCCAATATCTTTAAAAGTAAAAAAAATGCACAAGAAGCCCACGAAGCTATTCGTCCAACCGATTGCTTTATTGAGCCAAAAACCATTGAAAAATACCTGACAACCGATCAATTTAAACTATACAATTTGATTTGGTGCCGTTTTATGGCATCTCAAATGTCGCCAACTAAAGTTGCCATCACTAATATTGAAATTACTGCTGGCAAAGGCATTTTCAAAGCCCAAGGTCGCATCGTTTTATTCGATGGTTACCAAAAAGTATACTTTCAAAGCGATGAAAAAGACAAAAATCAAAATTTGCCAGAATTTAATGAAAATGATAAATTGATTTGCAAAGAAATTCTTCCAACCCAACATTTTACCCAACCACCTCCAAGATACACAGAAGCTTCCTTAGTACGATTGCTAGAAAAAGAAGAGATTGGTCGTCCTGCAACCTATGCCGCTATTCTCTCAACCATTCAAGAAAGAGGCTATGTAGAACTAGAAAACCGAAAATTCAAAGCATCCGAACTTGGCATTCTTGTGAATAGCAAATTAGTCGAATTTTTCCCAAGTATTTTGGACTTGCATTTTACTGCCGAGATGGAAGCAAACCTCGATAATATTGCGGAAGGTTCAGCCAATTGGTCAAGCACCATTGCCACTTTTTACGAGCCTTTTTCTAAAAATCTCGACAAAGCTTCAACTGATATGGAATCTGAAAAAAACAAGCAAGAGAACGATACCCCTTGCGAACTTTGTGGCTTACCCATCGTAATTCGTTGGAGCAAAAAAGGCAAGTTTCTCGGCTGTACCGGTTACCCGAAATGCAAAAACACCAAAAGTCTTAACCCCGATGAACAAGATATCGGCAAAGATCTTGGCGTTAACTGCCCTACTTGTACCGGAAAAATGATTCTAAAAATTAGCAAACGCGGTAAATTTGCCGGTTGTAGCAACTACCCTGACTGCACTTCAACTCTCCCACTAGACAAAAATGGAGAAATCATCAAAGTAGACCTAACCGATCAGCCTTGCGAAAAATGCGGTGCACCCATGGCACTTCGAATGGGGCGACGCGGCGCCTTTATCAGCTGCTCCGCTTTTCCCGTTTGCCGCAACACAAAGCCTCTGCCTAAACCAGAAACCAAAACAGATGAAACAGAAGAAGTTTCTATAGAAGCATAAAAGGGGCAAATACCCCCACAAAATGTAATTATAAATCGTAGAGCCAAGGCACCGCCTTGGCTCCCTATTACGCCACCTTTTTTATGGCTGGGAGCGCCGGCAATGGCTGTAACTTAGGAACTTTTATTATTTTTTAACTGAAACTTTGCGTAACCAGACCCGCGATTTGTCGCACCACCGCTGTCTGGTAGAGTTGACACGGAGAAAAAAGAGTTGAATTATAGTCGCTCTTTTTTGAAAAAGTAATCATTTTGGCCAATTCCTTACTATCTTTTGCCTACTCTACCAGACCGCGGTGGTGCGACAAATCGCGGGTCTGGTTACGCACTAAAAGCTTAAGTTGATGCCTATGGGTCGGATTTTAAATCCGCCCCTACCATACACGGCTAAGATGCAAAAAAATCTCGCCGTAGAGACGCAATGCCTTGCGTCTCGAATTTTAGATTGGCACGAGTCGCGCTCATAGCACACCTCTACAATGTGTTTTAATGCTTAAAAAAAATGAGCCAAGGCAGTGCCTTGGCTCTACTTAACGCCACCTTTTATATGGTGTTTCTTCTCCGTGCCCTCTGTGATAAAGCTCTTCAAGCTTTGTGCATCCAATGCACTTCTTTCTTATCTACAGTCGACAGCTTACTTATCATACTTCTCGTCTTTTGCTTTCATCAAATCAGCTTCTAAAATAATACTCTCTAAATCTTTGATCGCCCAAAAGGCATGAGGCCCCATTAAATTTTTTACAATTGAAAACATTTTGTTTCGATTAACTAATTCGTCTTGCCTTAATAGCCAAACACAATCCATATGATCTTTACCCCTACCAGCAACATGTTTAATGATCACCAGCCATTCTGGCGACAAAATGGGCAATTTATTCTCTAAAATAATGCGATCATTAAGTGCAGCCGCATATAAATCTTTCTGTTCATCATTACGAATAATCCAATCTATTTCATATTCCTTATTATTGATCATTACTTTATACGCTAAACCACCAAACGATAACTCCTTATATGCTTCCAGATCAATTTTTTTATCGGCAATAAAGTCTATATCCTTTGTGGCTCTTGTAAAACCATAAATATGCATAGCCAAACCACCACAAATAGCTGTTTTAGCATCGCTCTTCTCAGCCAAAACTAAAGCATGCCTTGCCGCAAGCAATGCTTCTTCCGTACTAATAGCATTTCCCATTTTTCCATTTGGACTATTCATAAAATCGCCTCTATCTTTATATTTAACAATTATTATAGCAAAATTTTCATTTTTTTCTACCTTCTTTAAGATAAATCACACCTTTATTCACAATTTTATGATATAGGTCGTGCTTATACAATGCCTCTACAATGTGTGCTTTTCGGGTCACCCACGAGGGCAGTTCGACGCTTCGAATGCCCCTACAAAATGTATTAATAATTGTATATCGTAGAGCCAAGGCACCGCCTTGGCTCCCTATTAAGCCACCTTTTATATGGCGTTTCTTCTCCGTGCCCTCTGTGATTCTCTTTCCCCCTCTGTGTTAAAGTTTTTCAAGTTTTGTGCAACCCATGCACCTTATATCGCTGTGAACGCCGGCAGCCTGCCTGCCCAACCCAAATTTTGGCAAAGATGCAAAAAATCTCGCCGTAGAGACGCAATGCCTTGCGTCTCGAATTTTAGATTGGCACGAGTCGCGCTCATAGCACGCCTCTACAATGTGTTTTAATGCTTAAAAAAAATGAGCCAAGGCGGTGCCTTGGCTCTACTTTACGCCACCTTTATTTATGGTGTTTCTTCTCCGTGCCCTCTGTGATACTCTTCCCCCCCTCTGTGATAAAGCTCTTCAAGTTTTGTGCATCCAGTGCACCTTTTTTCCTGAAAGCGCCGACAACATACCAGCCTAACCCAAATTTTGCAAAGAAACAAAAATATCGCCGTAATAATGCACTATGATGCTTCTCTACTTTAAAAACATTGAGTCAATGCAACTGCCGATTTTAGGCTAAACATCAAACTTAACATCAGATTTTAAATAAATCGCCTCCCAATCATTCATCAAAACATCTAATTCCGTCGACACATTCGCAAATTCCGATTTATCATTATTACCTGTGCTTGACAAGCACATAAGCACTTGACCAGGCGTAACATCATCCTTAATAATTTTTATCCGCCCCGTATTCACATTCTCTTCAACAACACCACCTTCTTTCAAAATTGAGAGAGCATCTTCTACAAAATAAAAAGGCAAATGAAATCGATTGGCAATTTCATCAACCGTTAAAAAATGATTCACCTGCTGCTGTATCAAAAGATGCTTAATAATCTTTAAAATAAAAATATCTTTTGATTTTCTATTCATTTTACTTAAAACAATTTCGTTTTTATAGGAATTCAAGTTCTGAAAAGAATAAGTCAACTCGGCCCCAAACAAAATGATTAGCCAAACGATATATACCCATAATACCGTCACAGGTAAAAAACTTAATGCACCGTAAATTTTACTTATTTCTGTAGACATAAAAAAATATTTCACATAACCAGTAAATATTGGTTTCGACAACTCAAATAATACAGCTGTTATAAACCCACCCTTTAAACTATTATTAATTTTAACATTTGTAAACGGCAAATAAAAATATAACACCGCAAACAATAACCAAGCAAACATAAATTGCAATAAATGCGATAAAACAAACCCTAAATTATGAACAGCAAAACTAGAAATATTAATCATTAAATCAATAATCGAAAACTGGCCTTTTAGCCCTTGCAAATACAACTCTACCTCAGAAGTTTTGTGCAAAGCAAAATCTTGATAACTCGTCGATAGCGCCAAACAAACAACAATTACAAAAGGGCTTAATAATAAAATTAAACTATAAGAACCAACTTTTCGAATTAAACTTCTACCCCTCCTAATACCCCAAATGCGATTAAATGAATACTCAATATTACTTATTAATGAAATTGAAAATAATGTCAAAAAAACAAACCCAATAATAGTAATTTGTTTTGTTTTTACACTTTTCACAAAACTCATTATGCCCTTTACAAATTGTGTGTGCTTTTCATTACTTACACTATCCTGGACAGATGCAGCACTTGTTGGCGAAAAAAAAATTTGCAGATTCTTTTCAATGTCTTGTGCATGCTCGGCTGCAAAAAATGATAAAACAGCAAATACTACAACTAATAGTGGCAACATACTCAAAAGCGATGAATAGGTAAGTGTGGTTGCTCGAGCAAAACATTCGTGACGCAAAAACCCTCGCGATACCATTGCGACCACGCGTAGCGGCTTAAATATTTTTTGAACCAAATGGCCTTCCGAGCTTATTTTCTCATCGTCCCATAAGTTTTCTTTAAAAAACTGAAGTATTTTTCCCTTGATCTGTTGGAATGACAAAATTAATTCCTTATAATTTCCCAAAAAATTAACATAAATACACGAATGCCTAAGTATGATAATCGATAAAGAGACTCATATCAAGAATATATTGAATAGTTACCTAAATTTAACAGGCCTTTCTATCTTGCCGCCATTATTAAACCCCGTTGATTTAACCACCTATTTTGATCAAGTGGATTTTGTTCTATTATCCCATGGTACCGAACCAGACCCCATACTAAATTATGGGAATAAAATGGCTATGAATTTATGGGAAATGCCCCCAGAAGAATTTCTAAGTACACCCTCCAGAAAAACAGCCGAAATGCCATTAAGAGAAGAACGCGAAAAATTACTTCAAAGAGTTAATACTTATGGGTTTATTAGTGACTATAAAGGTATTCGCGTTTCAAAATCTGGTCGTCGCTTTGAAATAAGACAAGCAACCGTTTGGAATATCTACAATGAAAACAAATTAAAAATTGGCCAAGCTGCTATGTTTAAAGAATACTCCTATCTCTAAAATACAGTTCTTAGCATTTCCCAAAATTTCAATGTCCTTATAAATTGCCCTGAAAATAGGTCTTTAATTCTGATAAATAAGATTATCTAAAAATAACGCCAAACAGCAAAATCAACAACATTAATTAACTTCATTTATTATCTTTACTTAGACAAGGGGGTTGCTAAGATTTGCATCCTTTTAAAATTTGATTAATGAGGCAAACAAATAAACTTAAAAATTCATACTTCCATTGGTATTAATATTTTTCTACAATTTTCAAATATTTTATGTTACTGAACTCCACTTTTAAAAATGAAATTCGCTTACTTTGGCTGTTGGCTTGGCCTGTATTAATTGGGCAACTAGCCACTGTCGGCATGTCTGTTGCTGATATTACCATGGTAGGTCATTTTCATAAAGATGAACTTGCAGCAGTTTCATTGGGTTCTTCTCTTTGGGTAATTATTATGGTAACTGTGGTTGGGGTGATGTTTGCCGTTAATACCGTGGTGGCCCATGAAGTTGGCGCTAAAAACTTTGATCGCATTCCCCAAATGATGCAACAGTCTTTTTGGGTAGCAATTGGCGTAGGTTGTATCGCCTGGGCAATTTTAATTACCTCAACTTTCATTTTTGATTATTTAAATATGTCTCAAACTGTACTCGAAAACGCCAAGAAGTTTGTGTATGCCATTAGCTTTGGCATGCCAGCAATAGCCCTATATCGCACTTTATATTGTTATAGTGCCAGTTTAAACCAAACAAAACCTGTAATGTTTATCGCCATTGGGGCCTTAATTTTTAATGTGTTTTTAAATTGGATATTAATTTATGGCAAACTAGGTTTGCCTCAACTTGGCGCTGTAGGTTGTGCGATTGCAACAGTCATTAGCATGTGGTTTATGTTTTTTGTAATGGTCTTCTGGGTGCGTTTTGCAAAAGTTTATCAACCAACCTACCCTTTTAAAAAATTCGAAAAGCCTGATTTAGGTTTCATAAAACATATCCTAAAAATAGGGGTTCCAATCGGCCTAACCTATTTTATTGAAGTTTCAACATTTTGTGTGATTGCCTTATTAATCGCTCACTTTGGTGTAATTCAAGTTTCTGCAAATCAAATTGCGCTCAACTTATCTTCTTTATTATTTATGATTCCCATGAGTTTAGGTGTAGCTCAAATTACCCGTGTGAGTCAAACTCTAGGCGAAAACAATTTCAGGTTAGCACGATATATTTCTTTGCTTGGCATTTGGGTATCCTTAGCATTTTCTTCTATTTCTGTTTTTCTTATCATAAAATTCCGTCATACGATAGCTGCAATCTATACTTCAGACCCGGATGTACAAAAAGTGGCCGCCTCTTTACTGCTGATCGTCGGAATCTTTCAATTCTCTGATGGCCTACAAGTAATCGCTGCTAGCGCATTACGAGGCTATAAAAACACATTTAAACCCATGATTATTCATTTGTTAGCATTTTATATATTTGCAATCCCCCTCGGCTACATTCTAGCCATTGCCCCCGATTGGTCCCCCTTCCAACTCCCCCAACCCCTAGGCGTCACCGGCTATTGGATCGGCTTGACCATCGGCCTAACGATTTCCGCCCTCCTCCAAGTCACCTACCTAAACCACTACTCAAAAAACAAATTGTAAAAAAATATTTTTTATAATTAAAAATCACAGAGCCAAGGCAATGCCTTGGCACTACTTAACACCACCTTTTATATGTTGTTTCTTCTCTGTGCCCTCCGTGGTTCTCTTTCCCCCTCTGTGATAAAGCTCTTCAAGCTTTGTGCATCGCATGCACCTCTTTCTTATCTACAGTCGCGCTTATAGCACGCCTCAACAAATATTTTCACCAATTTATTGTGGCACATAAAAGCAAAACCTGTAATATTTGAAACAACCACCCCTTCTTACCAATTAGGGCTTATCCCAAAAAACCTTTTAATTTTACCTCGCCATGAAGTTCTTTCTTCCAATGCCTTTTCTAAATCTGCCTTTTTTTGTTGATATAAACTCTTCATTTTTTGATATTCATTAAAAAGCATTGCGTCGGTTTCTGCCTTGCTCCCAAAATAATTAAAACCAATTACACTAACAACTGCAGCAATACCTCCTGCAACAGATGCTACGACCATTCCAAATTTAAAATTTAAAATAGATCGCAAACCTCGCTCACCCACACTAAAAGATTTGCCATATATTGATTTGTTTTTCTTTAATGCCTCATGAAATAATATGATTCCCAAAGACAATAGGGGTATTTGATCGGATGAACTAAAAAAAGAATCTTGTGCTTTATCAATTTCTGACACGACTGTTTCTGTCAATTGATGGTCTGATATTCCAGAATCCATTACGCTACCTTGAGCAACAATATCACGGCCAGCAACACTAGTCAGCACTTCGTCTGTGGAAACAACCTTAATGTCAGGGTATTTTTCTAATGCACTTTTAATATAATCAACTGATTGAGTTGCTTTCAATTGCAGGGTTTCTGCCACATGATTGTCTGGCCCAACGATAAATACATCATAACCAGGTTGTGTTGCTGATTCTGCCAATACAGCTTGATACCCCTCTGGCAAAACATTTTCATTCAAATTCTTAGCATATTGAATTTCAAATAATTTCCCTTTTAAACCATTGGTAAAACCAAGCACTGCCTCAGGGCCATCTAAATCAGAAACCTGATCTATAAAGTCCTGACGAGAAAATTCGTTAGGGTAAGCTAATTTATAGGCCTGCATAACTTCTGGGGCTATCTCGGATAAAGATTTGGTATAAAGATAAATACCTGTTCCAATTACTAATACATCAAAGCCCCTGTCTTTCACATCCTTAAGAGTCGCTTCATAATCTCTCACTGCCTGTGCAGCTTCTACCTTGGCCTTATCACTTTTACCAGTAACCATATTTTTGATCTGTACACACTGCTTGCCAACTCCCCACGCTCCTTTCGCAGCACCACCTACCATTGCCCCCATCATACCAATCATTTTAAACGCAAACTTTGTTTTACTCATAGCAAACTCCTTTTGGATGTTATACATTTCTAAATACAACATACCCTTTTAAAATCTGACAAAAATTATAAAAAATAATCGACAAGTGCAAGCTGCTGCGACGAATTTCAAGGGAAATACCCATTCATAACATATTGTAAAAACAACAAATCTCAGAGCCAAGGCCGTGCCTTGGCTCTACTTTACGCCACCTTTTTTCTGGGAGCGCCGGCAGCCTGCCGGCCTAACCCAAATTTTGAAAAGACACAAAAATATCGCCGTAGAGACGCAATGCCTTGCGTCTCGAATTTTAGATTGGCCTGAGTCGCGCTTATAGCACGCCTCTACCACAAACGCCAAAGATGTGTTTTAATGCTTAAAAATATTTGAGCCAAGGCGGTGCCCTGGCTCTACTTTACGCCACCTTTTTTCTGGTGTTTCTTCTCAGTGCTCTCTGTGATTCTCTTTCCCCCTCTGTGATAAAGTTTTTCAAGCCTTGTGCATCCCATGCACCTTTTTTTCTGTGAGCGCCGGCAGCCTGCCGGCCTAACCCAAATTTTGAAAAGACACAAAAATATCGCCGTAGAGACGCAATGCTTTGCGTCTCTTGTTTTAGAGGGTAAAGAGTCGCGCTTATAGCACGCCTCTACAATCTGTTTTAATGCTTAAAAATATTTGAGCCAAGCCCGTGCCTTGGCTCTACTTTACGCCACCTTTTTTCTGGTGTTTCTTCTCAGTGCTCTCTGTGATTCTCTTGCCCCCTCTGTGATAAAGTTTTTCAAGCCTTGTGCATCCCATGCACTTCTTTCTTATCTACAGTCTACGGTCTACGGCCTACGGTCTACAGTCTACGGTCTACGGTCTACAGTCTACGGCCTACAGTCTACGATCTCTCTTTTCGGGTCACCCAAAAGGGGAATATCCCCATGATATTTAATTGCGTTTTTTCTTTCGAACATTTTTTTTATGTAACCTACTACTATCAGCACCAACAAGAGTATGGCTATAAACACCATTATCTGTTTCATAATCTTTTCCTTTTAAAAATTTATTGTTTATTGTTATCTTTGGCTACCAAATTTTTAAGCCCATTTGATACTAATTTACCAGCAAAGGCACAAAATTCTATTTCTTCGTCAATCTTTTGAACAATAGGGTTTGGTCTATCATTTTTATGTAATGCGTCGTAAATATTGCTACCAAAATCAATTGGTTTATTCACAACCGTTTTGCCAAATGTTACAGCCGAATCAAAAGCACGATCATATTGCTCTAAGAATTTTTCTAGACCCGCCATACTCATTCTCCCTTAAAAATTTAAACTACTGGTAACTGCAAAATCATCTACATTACCAAAACCTTTTAATCATCTAAAAAATTACTCTGATTTACCTAATGCCTTTTTTCGTTCTTTTTCTGCCTCTATATCTTTATAACCTTGCCTAACACCAACTATGCCTAAAAATAAAAAAAGCGGCACCCAAAACCCATAAATATCACAGAGTTTTAACACAAACTTCCAAAAACAAAAAAACAACCAAACACCAAACAACCCCGCGCTAATACCCATTAACGATAAAGCCCAAGCATTGGAAAAAATTTTTTTCAACTTCATTTTTTTCTCCTCGTAGGTCTAATCATAAGAATTAAAAAATCGCAATTTACCCTTAATACATTCCAACACTTCATGTTCTGACAAAAAAAATCTTGAAAAATCAAAGTTACCCACTTTGTACAAAAATTTTTATTGTAGTTTTCATCTTGAAAATTATTTTAAGGTCAAAGACAAGTTGTTTTCCAATCCAATTAATACTAAATTCAGTAGTTGAATACAAAACTAGAATATACATGATTAAAGGCGCTACATTCAGATTTTTAGCCGCAAGATGACAAGAAAATGAACTAATTTCGAAAAATTTTCTTAAAAATGTGTCTTTCATTAAAAAAATGGAATCACTGTAACGGTTGATTTCGACCGAAAACTTAAATATAAATAAAATTGATAACATTATATAATTCTAGTAGAAAATATTCGCAGCAAGAATACCATACTATTTTAATTATAACCCGTAGTCTTTTGTCTAGGCAGATTCGATGAAAAGTGACGCTGAAATTAAACAAATTCTATTAGACCCAAACCACTCAGAATTTCCTGAAACAAAAAATGAATTATTCGCAAATTGCTATAAATACATACAAAAAAATTTGACCACATACCCAGCCAATCATAGAGAATTAATTGAAGACGAAGCCATTAATGAGTTAATCAATTTTATTAAAGAACCAAATATTAAAATGAGTTCATTTACCCCCGAATGTGGTTCTTTAATACCCTATGTTTTAAGCAAAACTTTTCTAAAAGCTCGAATTTTAAGTTCAAAAAAACATTTAATATTGGAAGATGATAAAACCCTTCGTTTACACATTGATCAGGCTGAAACCAATCATTCTAAACCCATTTCCAATTCCCGTTACGCCCATTTGCCAACTGAACTAACGCATCCGGGTAGGTTTATTGAAAAAAAACCTAATAACCCGAATTTTAAATGTAGCAATACTCATCTTATAGGTGCTGTCTATTTACATTTAAAAATCGATTGGGGCATACCACACCACCAAGCCATTGAAACTCAATGCAAAGCCTATAATGAGGTATTATGGCAATCAATACCAAAAACAATGGTGAATACTTGGGAAACAGAAATTGAACCTAAAATTACTCAACATATTGAAAGTAGCACTACCCAGACTGCTGACGCAAAAAACCACTTGCGTAAAATTGCAACCAAAGAAAAATTATATATTAAAAATTTTAATGTTTCCTATTCACAAAATATAGTACCTAACTCGCCAGATGAAAAGCATTTGCATGATGAAATAACAGAACATTATAGATTGAAAAATGAACATAACACTCACTCTATAGAAAACCAAAAAAAAGCGGACCATATTAAAGAAAAATTTATTCGTGAACCCATTGATAGACCATTTTTATGCACTATCTTCAGCTGGTTACCAAATACAACTGATCAAAATGTGTTACGCTATTTTGAAAACATCGGTTCTATTTTTGTTGCACAGCCCCCAATGGAAAATTTCTAATGAGCAAAACCATTATTGATCCCCTACCAGAGCCCACTGAACCACATGGCCCTCTTTATTTTACCAATCTTAAACACTGCAAAGAACATTTTGCAAAACATGTAATAGAAGACCTACGCGAGGAAAATTGGGCAGAAATAAGCCCCTTTATAAAAAATGATGAAAACAAAGGCCCTTTGATTTACCAAGACTTAATTAATAATGCCGCCCTTCAAGTGTGTACCTCTAAAACAAATCATGTGCATACTATTTTAAGAAAATTAGAAGAAATCGAAGGCGTAACTCACTACAAAATGGCAGAAGAAATAATTTACGGTTGGAATACTTCCAAGCGAATTTATTTCATTTTAGTTAAAAATGTCAGATTTCAGCATTATGATAAGTATTACATATTAACAGGCTATAGATCTGAGCGTCTTTGCACTGATAAAAATTTCAATCGCAGAATGATTAAAAAGACAATGGATAAATCTATCCCACGATTTCAACATATTCTTGCAAAACATTATGAATATTATGAATAATTAAGGCTTAAACCATGGAAACAAATTTTATAAAAACTCAACTTTCAGCTTATTTGAAGAATATCAACCCAAAAGACCCAGAAGATTTATTAATCGCCATGCCCGCTGTCGCTACTTTATCAAAGGTTGATGAAAAATCCGCAAAACCTTATCTTTTAGAGTTTGAACAACTCAATCAACAGGAAGTACAAGGCTATTTGCAAGATGAACTTACTACAATATATAACCAATTTTTATTCAATGACGATTTGCTAGAAAACGCTTGGCGCTTACAACAATTTGATTTCTTTCTTAGCGTATGCGAGATCAGATTAGAACCAGCTAGCGAATCTAAATACAATGATATTTTAATGCTCGCTATGCGTCTACCTTGGCCATTAGATTTATTATTACAACTAGAAGAATTTATCAATAAGTCTGGTATACCTCAAGAAGATTTTCTGCCAGCCCTAAAATACGCGACAGAAAAAGGCACCAAGCCCGAACAAAAAACTTTTCAAGTAACTCTCAATCAGCATGCAGTCGAAGAAATAATAGCCGCCAAATCAAATAATATCATACCAATATCTTTTCGCAAAAATCTACAGCACGAAAATATACCTTTTGACTTCCCTAGTGGCGATCAAACCATAAAAAGCAAAATTACGGTTTATTCTGATGAAAAAGATATTGTCTTTATCGTGAAATCTGAAGATTTTTGGCCAGAAGCCATATTGTTTGAGAATCAATTAATACCTTTTCACTCTGACGAAGATGATCTCTCAGAAGTTGTGGCAAAACACCCCTTATCAGAAATCATCGATTTCGTAAAAACATGGGCCCAACTAAACTTTACCCTATACTATTTAGGCAATCAAAAGGTAGTTTTTAAATGATAGTTGATCTTTCGCTAATAAATGCCATCAAGAGAAAAGACCCCTTTGATTATTTACCTTTTTTATCGGATTACCCTTTAGAAGAAATCGAAGAATTAATCAATCGGTTAAAACCCAAGAATGGTATAAACCTAAATTGGGATAAATATCTAGCTTGGCGCAAAGGCAATCTAAACCTAGCCAAAGAAGAATTATTGGTACCAATTTTATTTGACGATAAACAAAACGGCAAAATAGGCTATGTTACAAAAAAATTAACCACAAGAGACGCCCAAATTGAGCGTCTCTACTGCGATAATTGCAATCAACCCATAAAGAACAATGAACCGTCACAAAGCATCACGCCAAATGAATTTTCAGAAATCATAATACTAATAAATACTCAATTTCAATTTTCTAAAATCTCACTAGATGTTTATTTTGATTTACCAAATGAAGCTCATAATTGCACTGGCAAAAGCTGTTCATTAAGCATATTAATATTTTTATTACATCAAGCTTTAGGTTTTGAAATACCATCAAGGTGGTATTTTTCGGGCAGTTTTTCAGGGGAACACCTCTGCCCAGTCTCTGGCTTAGAAACTAAGCTAAAAGCTTTTCATCGAAATGGTGGTAAAAAATTATTTTTAATAGAAGGCCAAGACAACATCGTAAATAACAATACCAACGCAGAAATCATTTTATTAAGCAAAAAGCCGCTAAAGGCCATATATGAATATTTGAATCATTTACGCCAAGTAATACCAAATGTCGGGCTATTTTATTTGTATTTTTTTGGTAAAGCCCACAAAAAAGAAAGCAATTTAATGATTTCAAATCAGTTAATAAATCATTTTGCGGTAGCTGGGCTTTCGGAAGAAAAATATTACGCTAGCAAATTAATTGGTCAACATCATTTGCACCTCGGTAATAGCCAAGAAGCTGACAACTGGTTTGCAAAAAGCAATCAACATGCTCTCAGCAAAAATTTCTTTAAAATAGACGATGCCCTTTTGTATGAATTCAAATTGCATTTTCCTGCAAATGAGGTTATTAATTTAATAGATAGTGGCCATTTTAATAAAGACTTATCCTGCTACCATGAAATAAAGGCAAAAGATAAGTTTTACACAAAAGTATTTGAAGATCTACCAACCACTCCATTAGCTTATGGTTTATTTGCCATAAAAAACTCCTTAGCATTTTTATATGACTTCGCTGGCCGCTGGCACAATGATAAAGCCGATTTATATAGCTCACTAGAAAATCGACTATACTTTAAAGAGTACTGGCCAGAAATCTGGGCCGAAGAATGTAGAATCACGAACATAAATGATAAATACCGCCAATATAACGGCATAGCAGATACCCAATTCTCACTTTTTCAAATCAATGAAAAGATAACATTAAATGATTTTCAAATTAGCTACTTAGAAGATTTCTGCAAAAATAATATTAGCCAAACCAATTTTAATCTCTTAGCTTGCTTAAAAATGCAGATTATGCAAAATGCCCAAACCAGTCATTGCGACCTATTCAAATTTAAAGAAACATTATATAACAATGTACATGCACATGCAAAACCTGATAACAAAGATGAACTATTCCCCTTGGTTAGAGCCATCGAACTTTATAACATCTATTTTGAAAAAGATGATTTTCTAAAACACTTTGCTCTAGAAAATGCAAAAGCCTGGTTTAGCTGGCAGAGTATCCTAAAACTCTTAGCCCTTCGCACATTTCACTCATTTAATGAAGAATACAACGGCCTTATCGACGAAACCTTTTGCCACAATTACTTTTTAGACTTAAAAAACCACCCCCATCAAATTCAAACAAGATGCCCCTATTAATAGTTTAAGCAATTACAATGCTTTCACCTATTTTTAGTGGCGATTTTTTTATCGGCGGCCGTGTATTAACTGCTTCTTGTTGAAATACTAGAAGTTCCAATGAAATAACAGTCTCTGTGGGTAAATTGAGAGGCTACTATTATTGGCATAGGGCATAAGAATATCAAATGACTATCGATGGCCGGAAGCATTCGACTTCAACTATAATAAAATGGCATCAATAAAATCGCTTCTTCATTTGTGGCTGTTTTTTTAAGAATTTTTTCAAGTATAGTTTTTCTAGCTTCAAAAAAAGAAATAAAGCCAATAATTTTATTTTCTTTTTGAACCTTTTTCAATAACCGAATACAAATATCTTTTTCAATTTGATATAACAATGGGCAAGCCATCAATGTTAATAAGGGTGAAGAAAATTCAGCTTTACAGGCCCAATCCATTAATTTTTTATTTAAGTCGGAATCTTTTTTGTCATATAGAAAAGCCAACCATTTTAAAATCATAAAAGTAGGATAAAAACTACAATCGGCAGAATCCAAAATAGTATTAATTTGCGTTCGAATGGCACCCTGTTGAAGTACTAAATTTTGACCAGAAATAATTTGCAATCCAATGTATCGTAACTGGTTCAAGTAATTGTACTTTTGAAAGGTAACTAAGCCATTTGGGAAAAGCTCGCTTCCAGTATTATTTAATTTACCTATGCTACTTTGATTTAAAGCGTTTTTAATTAATTTTTCAAACCATTTATGCGATTCATTAAATTTTTTATTTTGTATTAAATATGTAATTATATAGTTAATCCCTGGTATATAATATGGCGAATCAAGGGCTAATAATTCAATATCTTCAAGTAATAGCTCGTAACCAAAGCTCATTTCTTCAGGGTCATTTTTCAAATCGCCTATAAAGATATGCGCTTGCCCTTCTGTACCTAATGCCCTCGCATAATAAGCATCTTGGCCAGCATTATTAGGTAATTGAGAATTAACATTCAAAAATTTATTTATTTTTTCTACGCATTCAAGCCAACACTTTTTATCAGGTTCAATAATTCTTTTTGCTTGTTCAAAATCTAGCTCATTAAATAACAACTGAGTTTTTACAAGATTTGAATTTAAAATTTCGCAAAAATAGTCAATATCAGTTTGAAATAATTCTTTTTGATTTACCTTCAAAAATTGCAAATAATTTTGCCATGTATTCTCGTCAGCATACAAACCACTATGAACCTTAAGTTCAAATAGAATTTTATAAGCTAGCTTTGTACATTTTGTAAATTTAGCGCCATTAGGCGTGAGCGCTATAATATTTTCAGCCAATATTTTTGGTTTTTTACCACCTTCATTATATTTATTTTGATTATAAAAAGACTCTATAATTGGAAATAATTCTGTGTCTAAAAATTGAACCTTTCCTTCAGATAATTTTCTTAACAATGTATTAATTTTTAATGCATGTTTCTTAAATTCAGCATTTTTTAATAGCTCAAATAATTTTAAACAATCATATGGCATTTCATCTATTGCACTATAAATGGCCAGGCTTGTTTCAAACTGATCAAAAACTGTAGGCAATATCGTTTGCAAGTATGCTGTTGAATCAATCTCAAGACAATTGAATACTTTACCTAGCTTATTTTTACTAAAACCTAAAAAAAGATCCGCACATTTTAACTCTGCCGTATGATCAGCATATTTAAACTCTATTTCTATTTTTAAATCGGAAAAATTATTATCTAGGTGTGACTTGATCTGAATAATATAATCCTGATATAGGGTATCGAACAATTCACTACCTAATTTATTAGCGTTAAATACTACCTGTGCTCTTCTTGCAATACAGAATTCAAGATGTTTATAATTTTGTTTTTTTAATTCAATACATAAACCAAATAAAGTGCCTATTAGCTGATACAAGTAATCAGATTGCCCGCCACCGTAAATATTGGGCACGCCTATACCTTTAAAAAATATTATTTCTTGTTTTAAAAAAATATTCTCATATGCATTTAATATTTCTGTCGCGATATTTTCAGGTAACAATTTAAAATTTTCTGCTTCATTAACTTTATGGTTCTTTATTAAATCAATAATAGCTTCTGCTTTTTTATATTTTGCAATCATAAAAAGTTCTTTAGAATGCCAAAAATAATGAGAGGTTAATTTTTTCGCCTTTAAATCGTCAGGCATAAATTGTTTATAAATTTCATCAGTCTTTTCTTTAAAGCTATTTATTAAATGGTTACATTTCGATTCTAATACGGCAAAACCCCCTAAATAACTAGTTTTGCTTTTATAAGAATAATCGCCTGTTTCATCAATAAATATCTTTAATGTACTCATTTTTCCTCTTTCTAAAATCAACAAAACAAGCAAACTTGCTTGCATTATAACTTAAAGCAAACAAATAAAAACATATTTGACTTGATTTACTGACTTGCTTTCAGTGGTCGGTAGTTAGTGGTTTGTGTTACGCCATTAATCAACATTTATAACTTTAATTATTTCCTTAGTTGCCATTTTTTCTGAAAAGGGTCTTAATAAATTATTTGGTAGATAAACAGATAAATCTTTTTGGGTTCGTGAAATTGCGGTATACAAAAGATTAAAATGTATATTATTGACATTTTGTTGTTCATTGGGATCAAATAAAATATGACAATCTTGAATTTCCCATCCTTTAAAGCTATGAATCGTACAAAGCTTTATCAATCCTCTTTGCATATTAAATTCATATTTCTTTGCCCGTCTAATAGAATCAAGAATATCTTTGTCCATGCTATTCTCAATAAATTCATCTTGAGTCTCAAAAATGGAAATGCATTGAACGCCTTTTTCATTAAATAGCCCTCCTAATTCACGGCCTTGTTCAGCTAAACAAACCATTATACAAATATCATCTTGAGGCACACCACTTTGACGACTTTGAATTACATTGTCAATAACCTTTGCATATAACTTATTGATATCTCCAAAGTAAAAATTAATTATTTCATTATTAGAAAAAAGATTTCTGCTCGAATTTTTGGCTTGCTCCACAACACCTGATTCATTTGTTATTTTAAACTCTTCAATAAAATAATTGCACAACTCTATTACCTTACCAGGCAATCGAAAAGATTCATTCAACATATTTGGCTTACCTTTAATCCCGGGCAATGATCGTCTTTTATCAGCATCAACACCGTAAATATTTTGACGATCATCTTCTACTATTAAGAATTGATGGTCTTCCTTTAATTGGCCATATAAAAAGTGAATATCTTCTGCAGTAAAATCTTGACCTTCATCAACTAAAATCATATCATAGGGGCTACAGTCAAAAGTCATTTTATACTTCTTAGTAAGTTTCTCTTTTTTTTCTAACTCATTTAATTTATTTACAGCTCTTGCTGGATTAACTACATCAATATGAACGCGAATTAAATCCATTTGAGAAGGTCGTCCGCGTAAACAACGAATGTTTTCATGTATCAAATCTCGTAAATAATTGCCCATGGTAATATTAAAATAAGTAACCAAAACTTTTTTCCCTAACATCAAAGCTAAAGCCGCTTTTTTAGCAATTACGAAACTTTTACCAGAACCTGCAACACCAATGGCGCGCTGTTTTGCAGCATTGCTGTTGACAAGGTCTTCTTGCTTTTTAGTTAATGTTTTGCTGATTAAATCATAATTATTCTTCGCTTGCTTACTTGAAGCAAAACTGTATTTCAACCTTTCAATGATGTTATTTTTTTTTAATATACCTGAAAAATTTGATGTTCTTTTCATTGTTTTAAGAAATTTGGCTTCACTAAATAAGTCTACATCAGAAATAATTAAAGTGTGTTTAGCGTCTGATTGAAAGGATCTATCTAAGTTTGTAAGGTTTAATTCACGAAATCTTTCACATTCAACTTTACTTGGTCCATGAATATAAATGATATTGGCAATGACTGCATAAAAATTTTTATTCTTATCTGTTTCAGTACTTAAGTATGGAAGCTCATATTTATATAGCATATTCTTATAGGTGGCAACTTGTTCAAAAGGGTTTTCAACTTTATATTCGTCTTTGCCATCATTACGGTATAATTCATCTTTCTTAAAAAAATATTGTCTTAAATTCCAATCTTTAACTTCAAAAATAAAAATACCATGATTTTCATGTGCAGCAATCAGGTCTGGTCTTTTACCATTTAAATTTATTTGAACAAAAATTACCCAATCATCACCCAAGTTTTTATACAAAAATTCTTGAAGTTTCCTCTCACCTTCTGTTAGTTTAGTTCGAAACGAATTAATGATTTCGATTTCTGGTATTAAAATTGCCAAATTAACACTTTCATTTTAAAAAATACCTTGTAAGTTCAAACTGAAATAAAATAAACAAATAAATTAAGCAAAAAGTCAACGCATTAAAAAACTGGCGGTGATACAAAATTAAAGAATATTAACCACAGATGACACAGCTTAGCACAGATAAAAGAGAAGATAAATAAATGAACTTTAAATTAATAATTTGTTGTTGTTGTTTTATCATTTTTCTTATCTAATATAATCTGTGTGTATCTGTAGTTAATTTTTACACAATTCTAGTTTGAACGCACAAAACTTTTCAAATGATATGCTTTATCTTCGTAAGCGCAATTAAAATTTTGCCATAATTTAAGGCAACTACAAAATAAACAGAGTTTTTAAAAGCCAATTATCACACGAAGTTTCTGGCCGCTTTTCAATCAGATTATTACTAATATCATATAACAGATCAATTATGCTTATATAATTGCGGTTTTGTCTAATACGCATCTTTCTATTAAACTCAAAGCAAAGAACATTATCGCGGCACTATCTAACTCACTTGGAATAGGAAGTTTGCTTTCTTTCTTAAAATGGATTGCAAATATTCTATGAGCGTTAATTATATTTGCAATATTTTTTGCAGAAGGGTCAAGATACGAACCTGATTTTTCTAATTCAGACAGCAATTTGCCAACAGGCCAGTTATCATCATATTTAATATCATTGATAGTACTCGAGAGTCCAAAGTTTTAACATGCTATTTTGGTTCTTTTTGGGCATTTGGCTTGTTTTTCGCGTTTTGAATTAATTAAATCTATTATTGTATTTACGCCTCTGTAGCCTAAAAGCGCATTT